>Ga0116158_10003591_pt1 | contig 13394 bp, 4 predicted proteins | sample AD_UKC052_MetaG_FD_89883 | JGI IMG/M metagenome (GOLD analysis project Ga0116158, IMG submission 89883) | Active sludge microbial communities of municipal wastewater-treating anaerobic digesters from USA - AD_UKC052_MetaG | ecosystem: Engineered > Bioreactor > Anaerobic > Digestate | place: USA... | reverse complement strand
TCGGGAATTCTGCCAATGCTTTCACTTTACAATCCACAGGAACACTTCAGACATCTCATACATCTGGTGTTTCTTCTGCCATCAGCGGTTTTACCAATGCCAATACATCCTGGGCAGCCGGTGCCACTTTTGTCTTCACCGGAACGGCACAGAATACAGGGATGAGCGGATACGCCAATATTTCCTCTGCCAGCTTGTACACCGTTACCTGGTTGGGAAATACAAGTCTTACTCTCGATAAAACACTCTCTCTGAATGTGTTCAATTTCACCAACAGTGGTCTGGTGAATATGGGCAACTTCAGTCTTTCACTTCCTTCTTCGGCTGGTGCACTGACTGGTTCTGGTTTTGGTGTTTCGAAAATGTTCGTAACAAACGGAACCGGAATTTTAACCAGGGCTGTACTCAGTTCCGGAACCGGACTTCCGTTCACCTGGCCAATCGGTGAATCAACCGGCACTACGGAGTATTCACCTGTGACCATCGCATCCATTGCTTCTGCCGGGATTAATGGGACCATTGGTTTCCGGGTTATCGATGGCGTACAGTCAAATATGAGCCCTGCCGTCAGTTACATCAGCCGCTACTGGCCTTGTACTGTTACTGGTTTCAATGCCACTTATACTCTTGGAAGTTCAACCTTTACGTATGATGCTGCCACAGACGTGGTGGTTGGTCCTGAAGCATCCCTTAAAGGAAATATTTACAGTCCAACCGGATCATTCTGGACTGAACTGGCCACATCTTCTGCTGGTTCAAGTGTACTGACGATCACATCCGGACTTGCCGGTAGTTTCATGCCGACCTCAGGTGGGCCGTATGATATCACTGGAAGAATCGATATTCCAACCTATTATCAGTCATTCGGAGCAGGTGGAACCTGGGCAACAGCCGGAACATGGCAGATTGCCGATAATCTCAGCTTTACCGGAGCAACCGTTGCGGTAACACCTCCAAACAACCTGAACAATGCCGGTATTTTCATCCGTTCCGGCAGTCCGGTAACAGTAGGATCAGCGGTGACCGCCGATCAGGTTACAGTTGACAACGGAGCAATACTCTCTGTTGGTACTGGCGGATCCTTCACTATTGCCAATGGAACCGGTACTGATATGACGGTTTCTTCTGGTGGAGAGTTCCAGACTACAGCTGCTATTACAGTCACTGTGAATGCCTCTGCCACCATGCAGGTAGATGGAATCTTCCGTGAAACCACAGCTGTTCCAACCATTACTGCAACTGGTACCATTACCATTGGCGTAACCGGTACGTATGAGCACAGCGTGAATGCCGGTTCCATTCCAACCTGTACATGGACTGCAGGTAGTACCTGTAACCTGAAAAATATGACGGCAACTCAACCAAGTGGCTTGACACAGTCGTTCTCCAATTTTACAGTGGATTGCCCGGCTCTTGGTGGAGCAGGACTTCAGTTCAGTGGAAACCTCACCACTGTCAATGGCAACCTTACCTTGATTTCAACCGGAGCGGGTTTTGTGCGGCTTTCAACCGGAGCGGCTTCTTACACTCTGAATATTGGAGGGAATCTGGATGTACAAGGAACCAGTGAACTGGATTTCTCCAGCGGTGGAACCAGTGCCGTAACTGCTACTGTGAATGTAACCGGAAATCTGACCCAGTCGGGGACATCCGATATTCATAAATCAGGAGCACAGAATCTTGCGTTGACCATCAACGGAGATTTCAACCAGACAGGAGGAACATTCACATTCTCAGATGTTGGATCCAGTACTTCGACTGTAACTTTATTAGGTAATTTTACTGAAAACGGTGCCGTTGTAAGAGGTGCCGGAACATGTGCATTTAATTTCCACAAAACTACAGGTACTCAGACCTGGAGTCAGGGAACACCTATTACAACAGCACAGGCCATCAGTTGGTCTGTCGGTAATGGTTCAACAGCGAATCCTACGGTTCAGATGTTGACTAATGTGAATCTGGGAACTTCCGGTACTACCGCTTTCACAGTGAACAATGGATCAACCCTGGATTTCCAGGATAAGATTCTCACCGCAACCAACGCTCCATTCACAATGGGTGCTACATCCACTCTGAAAATAGGTTCCCAGTATGGAATCACCAATGGGGCAATCGGTGGAGGAACCTCCGGAAATCTTCAGACGCAGGTGGCTGGTCGGGTAATGGTCGCCACGGCCACGTATATTTATTCCGGAACGGTAAATCAGGCAACCGGAAACATTTTACCTGCGACACTTACCGGAACAGGAAAACTCACCATTGCCAATACCGGAACTTCCGGTAATAACACCGTAACCCTGACCACCACCGGAACCACAACTCCTCAGTTGAATCTGACCTCCGGTTTGTTTGCCATTGGAACAGGCCAGACACTGAATATCACCAGTGGTGGTACTGTCAATGCAACCAGTGGTGATTTTGCAACTGGTACGACAGGGGGAACACTGAATTTCCCTGGAAGCGGAACTTTCACCGGTAACTCCAATCCGTACAATGTGTATGCAAGTGGTGGTGTGAATTTTGGTACGACTACCACCATTCAAAACGGAGGAACCTTCCGGATCAACGCAGGTGGTTTTGCCAACACCAACGGACCTGCTTATTCCAGCGGTTCCAATCTTCAGTACAATGGGGGAGGATCTCCAACACCGTACGATCGTGGAGTTGAGTGGAATGCATCCAGCGGCAAAGGATACCCTTCGAATGTACAGATCAGCAACAACACTCTGCTTCGTCCGGGTGGTAACGGCAATACCGGAACCGTCCTGAATATGAGTGGTAATTTTACCATAGATGCAGGTTCAGCCATGTATCTGGATTATGGTGGGTTTGTGATGACAACCGATTTCAATATTCTCGGTGGTGTAACCATGAATGGGAATCTTTCACTTACCACAGCAGCGTCAAAAGATCTGTATGTGGGTGGTGACTGGACTCAAAATACGGGTGCTTCATTCAATGCAAACAGCAAAGCCGTTTTCCTTAATGGAACAACCAATCAGAATATTGGTGGAACTCAATCTACGACTTTCCCTTACCTGATTCTGAACAACAGTGCTGGAGCGACTTTGACATCATCTCAAACCGTCAGTACTACACTTACATTGACCAGTGGTCAGATAACATTGGGATCCAATGACCTGACGATGGGAGCTTCTGCTGGTGCCATTGCCTCATCTTCTTCTACCCGGTATGTGATTACGAATGGGTCAGGAAAACTGGTGAAAACGAATCTTACCGGTGCTTACTTCTTTCCGGTTGGACCGAGTTCAACTGTTTTTGGAGCTGCAAACATCAATAATTCAGGTACTGCAGATAATATCTCCGTTGGGGTAGTAACCGCTCCTGCATATACCAATGCTGTAAATGATAATACACAGATGGTCAATCTGGAATGGACCATCAATGAAGGAACAACGGGAGGAAGCAACATCAGTATAGAATTCCAGTGGCTTGTTGGTAGTGAGGGAATTGGTTTTGACAGGACTGCATCTGTTTACCATGCACACCATAATGGAACCAAATACATTCTTCGCAATACAGGTGCAACTTTTGGATCTGGTCCATACATCAGCATTTCAACATCCAACTATACCGGAAATCTCTCTAATCAGAGATTCGTGGTTGGGAATATCAACGGGATCCTTCCTTGTCTTCAGTCTTTCACTGCTGGTGACTGGAATACTGCATCCAACTGGGTTGACCTGGTTGTTCCACCAACAGGTTCTCTTGTGTGTCTGAATCATGCGATGACTATCACCACGGCTGGTACTCCAAGCCCACAGGGAATCACCTTCAATACAGGAAGCTCGGTAAGTATCTCAGCCGGAAACACCCTCGGTGTTCAAACAGGAGGTTACATCTATAATAACTCTGGTGCTACGCAGACACAATCAAGCGGAACCATTAATCTGGAAGGAACGGCCAATATTTATGGTCCGAATCCAATCAGTTTCTATAACCTCAGTCTGAACGGAGGTGCTACACTGACCACTGTTCCAACCATCACCAATCAGTTGGAATTAAAAGCGGGTGGATTTGTATCTGCAGCACCAAATTACGGATCATCATCAACACTTATTTACAATACGGGTGCTGCATACGGAAGAAGCAACGAATGGAATGCTACATCCGGCGCTGGTTTCCCTGCCAATGTTCAGATAACTGGTGGAACCACTCTGGATATTTCCAACGGCAGCAATACGAGCCGGGCGATTTCAGGAAACTTCACGGTTGACAACGGATCTTCTGCTACTATGAGTTCGATGACCGGTAATCTGACCATTCCAGGCAACTTCACCTTGAATGGTGGTTTCACACAGTCTTCGGCTGCAGGTGGGGATATTGTCCTGGCAGGAAACTGGAACTCAGGTGCTACAGCAAGTTTTACGCACAACAACCGTGATGTACGTTTCAACGGAACTTCTGGTACGCAAACCATTGCCAATACAGCCAGTGGTCTTGAATTTGGGTATCTCACCATAGACAACACCGGAACAGGGGTTGATCTGCTGAACACCATTACTGCCAATACATTCCGTGTTAATGCTTCCCGTACATTCAATCTGACTTCTGATAAGTTTATCATCGCACCAGGAGGAGATGTACTCATCAATGGAACGTTCAATGCCAATACCGGAACCCTGGAATACACCGATGGAGGTACCTTCACCAACAACGGAACATTCAGCCGTGGAACCAGTACCATCGACTTCCTTGGAACTTCTCCAGGTTCAGTTGTCGGAACGGTTCAAACCAATTTCCACAACATTCGTCTGGCACCAAGCAGTGGAATAGATTTTGGAGGTGGTGCTTTGCGTGGCAAGCTTTCCGGTACTTTCCAGCTTAGAGCAGGAAGCTTTGTTACTGGTAATGCACCGATTTATGAGCCTGGTTCAAAACTGATGTATTCCGGTGGAGGAACCTTCAACCGTAATACTGAGTGGGATCCTGCAACAGTTCAAAAAGTAGAAGTAACCAACAATACAACTCTGTATTGCGGATTTAACGGAACCGGATTTACTCACACTCTTGCAGACAGCCTTATTATCCAATCCGGATCCACGTACGATATGACATCTGCCGGTGGAGCAAACATGACAGCTCCAACCCAGGTTGGTGGTAATCTCTGGCTGAAAGGAACCATGCTGCTGTCTGGTTCTGTGGGTGGAGATCTTGAAGTGGCGGGTGACTTCCAGAACGATGGAGGAACTTTCACCTGCAACAGCCGGTTGACAACTTTCAATGGCTCCATTAATGGCTCCATCAAAGGAAGCACGAACACCAATTTCTGTCTGCTCACTGTGAATAAAACAAGTGGAAACACCCTGACAGCATCAGTGCCGTTTACGGCTTCCCTGGCTGGTGGTTCTATTGTTCGGGTGCAAGGCGGAACTTTCGACCTTAATGGACAGGCTATCACCCTCGGAGGTGGTACAAATACTCTTCGGGTGGATGCTGGTTTTACAAATGGGCAAACCTTAAAAACTGGCGGTACCAATATCAGTAGTTTCAATACCTATACCGACAACGGAATCACCACCGCTACTCTGGGTGGAAAAATTGACTATTCCGGAACCGGCTCTGAAACTTTACTGAATACACTGGTTGCGACCTACAACCAGCTTTGGATAACCGGTGGATCAACAAAATCCATAAGTCAGTCGGCTACAGCCAATGGAGATGTAAATATCGACCCATCCACAACACTGGATTTTGGAGCTACAGCATCCGTCCTCAATGCAAAAGCAGATGTTGTAAATCAGGGCACAACGATTGGGTCTGGAACCGGAAAAATTGAAATGAATGGAACCGCCCTTCAAAATATGAGCGGAAACGGTACATACCGGAATCTGGACATCAACAATGCAAGCCATGTCAACAGCACAGGAACTCCAACCATTTCCAGCAAGCTCAATGTGATTCTGGGTAAAATTCTTCAGGCATCTGCCCTGGATAGTATAACTCTTGGTTCAACTGCCACCATCACAGAAACAGTAGGAGGAGGTGAACATTTTGTTCGTGGAAAACTATCCACCACCCGGACTGTTGGAGTCGCAGCTGAAACCTTTGGAGGTATGGGTGTTGAATTGACAGCAGGTGCTGATTTGGGTACTGTGATTGCAACGCGGCAATCAGGAATTGCCCTTACCAGTACAGAACCTTGTTGCACCGGTTTTACTACCATCACCCGAAATTGGGTAATAAAGCCATCCATTCAACCTTCCACAGCAAACCGTGATCTTACTTTAACCTGGCATTCAGATGATGACAACAGCATGGATGTCTCAAATATGCAGCTCTGGAAACGATCCAGTGTAGCGACACTTTGGACTGATATTGGATTACTTCAGGATGTTTCTTCCACCAATCCACGTGTATCGATCTGGTCTGGGGTAAGTAGTTTCTCTCAGTTTACGGGTGCTGATTTCAACAATCCTTTGCCACTCAGCCTTCTGAAATTCAGTGGCCGCAACGACAATGGAACCGGCCTTCTGAACTGGACAATGGCAGATCAGAAAGATCTGAAAGGATTCCGGGTTGAGAAATCCATTGATGGGAAGAACTTCACCGATATTGGAACTGTATCACCGTCTGTAGACAAGGCTGCTGAAACGTTCTATTCATTCACAGACAGAAATCTGACCAGAGACAGTTACTATCGCATTCGGATCACTCATCAGGATGGAACTGCCACCGTTTCTCAGGTTGTGATCATCCGGATTGAAATGTTGGGTAATGCCGATGTTCAGTTGTATCCAAACCCTTCTGCTGCCGGTGCACAGATTTCCATCGATGGCAACCTGAGTGGAATGGATGTAGATGTTCGCATCATCGGAACCGATGGCCGTGAAAACGGTGCTTTGAGTGGAGAACTTGAAACGGTGAATGCCCAGTTCAGCGATATCGTGAAATCACTTCCGGCAGGTGTTTACCAGATCAAAGTGGTAACCGAAGATGCCAGCAAAACCGTCCGCCTCATCAAGCAGTAATCTGCATCAAACGATTTATCTGAAGCCCCGCCAACCAGCGGGGCTTCTTTTTTTACCAGCCGTTGCCAATGACGGAATCGCCCTTCATTGAACTTTTCCGGGAAACGGAAGGAATCGCAAATTCGTCCTTGAAATGGTCCTTCAGAAAGAACAGTATGTTTGTCCGAAATCAACGGTATGATTTCCGAAAACCATAGGTATGATTTTCCAAAACGATAGGTGTGATTTCAGAGAACGAAAGGGTTGAAAATTTCAGATCGAAATGATCAATTGCAAGTAGTGGATAATCAGTGCATTGCCTTGATCTTCGAGCCGTTTGTTTCAGAATAGAAAAAGGCGGTACCGTCCGTGATTTCAACCGGTATTTCCATAAGGTTGGGTTTCCTGAAGATTGTATTATTCCGGGTTTTTGAAAGTTAAGCCTGTTGAATTATAAATGAATCATTCATCATTTATAATTCAACACTCATAATTAGGCGCAATAAACGCAGATCAAAGCATCACTCATTCCAAACCACTCACCAGAGAATTACCCGATCTTCTCAATCAGGTCTTCCCACTTTTTCGTGGCCGTATCCAGATCCGATTTAACCTTGTCGTAGGCGGTTTGTGTGGTCTGCAGTTTGTTGAAATCACCGTACACAGAAGGAAGCGCCATTTCTTTTTCGAGGTCTTCTTTCTTGATTTCCAGTTCGTTGATCAGTTGCTCCACAAACTCGATTTCTTTTTTCACCAAATGGTTGCCCGAGGTATTTTCCTTTTTCGGCTCGGCTGGCTTTTCAACTGGTTTGGCTTTCTTCTCAGGTGAAACCGGAAGCGGAGTGGCATTTTTGGCTCGTTCCTCCAGCCAGTATTCGTATTCTTCGTAGGTGCCCGGGTATTCTTTCAGCTGGTAGTCTTCAATAAACCAGATCGTGTTGGCAATCTGCTCCACAAAGAAACGATCGTGACTGATCACCAGGAATGTTCCCTGATACTGCTGCAATGCCTGAATCAGAATGTTCACCGAAACCATGTCCAGGTGATTGGTGGGCTCATCCAGTAACAGGAAGTTCGCGTTGGAAAGAAGTGTTTTGGCCAGGGCCACCCGACTTTTCTCTCCTCCGGACAGTACCTTTATTTTCTTAAACACATCATCGCTCGAAAACAAAAAGCAGCCGAGAATTCCCCGAAGTTCCATTTCTGTTTTCGTGGTGCCGGTTTGCTGCAGTTCTTCCAGGAGGTTGTTGGTCAGACGGAGGGCCTCCAATTGGTGCTGTGCAAAAAAGGTATCCCGCACATTGTAACCCATCACCCGCTCACCATCAAACGGTTCCGAACCGTTGATGATCCGGAGAAGTGTTGACTTCCCTTTTCCGTTGGCACCAATAAACGCAATCTTCTGACCCCGCTCAATTCGTGCTTCCGAGTTCTTGAAGATCACTTTCGACCCATATGCCTTACTCATGTGCTCAATGTTGATCACATTCCGGCCCGACTGTACATCGAACGAAAACTTGAAGTTCACCTTGGCATTTTCATCCACCACATCATCAATCAGGTCCACTTTCGCCAGGGCTTTTACCCGGCTTTGCACCTGACGGGCCTTCGATGCCTTCGCTTTGAAACGCTCAATAAACCGTTCCGTCTGGCGGATTTTGGCCTGTTGATTTTCAAAAGCACCTTTCTGAATTTCGTTCCGCAGCGACTTCTCTTCCAGGAAGAAAGAGTAGTTTCCGGCGTACACATTCAGTTTTGCATTGGCCACTTCCACTGTGATATCCACCGTGTTATCAAGGAAATAGCGATCGTGACTCACCACAATATACGCACCTTCATACCGCTCGAGGTATTCCTCAATCCATTTAATGGACGGTAAGTCAAGGTGGTTGGTTGGCTCATCCAAGAGCAGCAACGATGGTTTCTGCAGAAGCAGTTTGGCCAGCATCACCCGCATTCTCCAGCCTCCTGAAAAGGAGCTCAATGGCGCCTGCAGTTCAGCCGTAGGAAAACCCAGACCTTCGAGCAGTTCTTCCGCCCTCGATTGCAGCGTAAATCCGTCAAGCCGTTCGTATTCTTCCTGTAATTCACCCAGTTGTTCCACCAGCTCATCGCGGTAGTTGGTCTCCATTTCGTGCAGAACCTTCTCCATTTCTTCGTGCACATCGAGTGCCCGCTGGAAAGCCTGCATTACGACATGAAGAATGCTGTCTTCCGTCTGGTAGGAGAGGAGATCCTGGTTCAGAAAGCCGATGGAGCAATCTTTCGCCATCGAAATCGAGCCGCCATCGGGCTGGTATTCACCCGTTATGATGCGGAGCAAGGTTGATTTTCCGGTACCATTGGCGCCGATCAATCCGATTTTGTCACCGGGTTTAATGTGAAGATTGGCCTCGTCGTACATCGCACGGGCCCCAAAGTGGAAAGAAAGATTAGTTATCGAAATCATGGCAAACGGGCCGCAAAGGTAAGAGAATCAAGCCAATTTTCCCGAACGATTCTGTCCTTCCGCAAGCGGCCTGCTTTTCTGAGTCTGGAGCTGTTTAGAGAGGGCGTGCCCCTTCGCCATCACCTTCCTTCGTCGGTTCCGGCTTCGGGTCGGGCCATCTGTTCCAAATCCTCGTGCCTTCGTTCCTTGGCACTTTGGGTTTTCCACGCCTGTCCCTCACGCGAAAATTAATTTGTATCTTTATATGGAAACAGTAGCTTTGCAACTTATCTGATAACCAATTTTAATTATCATGACGGCACTTACTCATAAATCATTCATTTTTAATGAATTACTTTTCAGTAAATTACTTGGAAGGGGCCATAGAATTCCTAAAGTCTCTTGAATCTAAAACGAAGGAGAAAGTCCTTTCAAATGCTCAAAGAGCAACTCTAACAAATGATCCTAGGCTATTTAAAAAGCTTGATGGTGATATCTGGGAATTGAGAACAAATCACAATGGTTTGCAGATACGGCTACTTGCTTTTTGGGATAAAACAGATTTTAGAAATACACTGGTTGTCGCTACACATGGCTTTGTGAAAAAGAAAAGCAAAGTCGATCGGAGTCAGATTGAAAAAGCAGAGAAAATCAGAAACCAATATTTTGGAAACTCAACATGATTGAGAGAAACGGATTAAAACTTTACACCCAGGAAGAAGTCCTGGATCAGCTCATCGGGCCTCCCGACTCTACAGAGCGGAAAGCCTATGAATACGACTTGCAAATGGAGGTCATCGGCCATATCATCCAGACGGCCCGAAAAAATCTTGGCCTCACACAGGAAGAACTGGGAAAGAAAATCGGAGTTCAACGGGCACAGATTTCCAAACTGGAGAAAAGTGCCGGTAACGTCACCATCGACACACTCGTCCGGGTTTTCAATGCCCTTGATACCAAAGTCAGCATCAAAGTAGAAATGCCCGAAGATTACCGCCACTCAGCCTGAGTTGGTAACAGGCATCTTTCACATTAAGACACAAAAAAACCACCCGAAAGTGGCTGCATAAAAAACAAACGAAACTGATTCTCTAATTGTCGTTCACCGGATTGGCTCCTACGGAAAATGCAAGTTCCCGGAAACTGTCGGTCTTTTTGTTCACCTGAAAATCTGGAAGGAATCCGGAGATCAGTTTGCGGGCACCATCAATTTCCGGCGCATTCTGAATGTGATCCAACGAGGCAATCTTGATAAAACGGGAGAGAAACAAGGATTTCGAAAGCAATACCTGCTGCTTTGTTTCCATGCTTAACCGCATGGTATAAAGCTTACTGAGTTGCTCCTGAACGTACTTTGATTCGTTTTTGAAATCTTCTTCCATGGGATCACCCGTTTCGGTACGTCAAATATAAGACCTTTGTTTTGTAAGTTCAAATAACTTTTTCAAGAAAAATTTGTACTATTTTTCGAGTGTTTTCCATCCTTCTTCCGTTGATCTGCGAATTCCTGAAGAGAAATTCCAGCGATTCCCTTATCTGCTTTGCCTTCCTTTTTCCTGTAAGGAATTGTCCTTTTTCAACCCATAGTTTTCCGCCGTTCAGTTGAATTTTAGCTTTTCTACCTGCCCTATGTTTAAAGATTACAAATTGGCCTTTGTCTTATTTTTGCTCACCTTCATTTCGGGCACGGCATCTGGCTCTGAGCTTGTGTTCAAACTCCTACCGGAATACAGGCAATCGCTAAGCAGCAGCAACTCTTCTCTGTCCCTTTTCATCCAGGAAATGAGCCTTCCTGAACCACAGCGGCATTTTCCATTTCACCAGACACCCCGAATGGAAACCGGAATGCTGGGCAAACCTCTCACCGATCTTTCACTGATCTACCGGATTTCGGTTCCGGAACCTATGTCCACCATATTCCTTTTAAACCAACTCAAAAAGCGACCGGAGTTTCAATATGTGGAATGGATCCAAAACGATGCAATCCCACTCTCCATGCCCAATGATCCGTCAGCCGATTCCACCATTGGAAACCAAAGACAACTTTTTCGTCGCATTCAGGCGTATCAGGCATGGAACCTTTCACAAGGCGATACCAACGTCGTGATCGGTGTGCTGGATACTGGTATTCCGGTCGATCATGAGGATATGATCAGCCAGATCAAAATCAATCCTCTCGATCCACCCAATGGCATCGACGATGACCAGAACGGCCTAATCGATGATTACCGGGGATGGGATTTCGGCAGCAACGACAACAATGCCACCCCCGACAATACGGCAACAGCACCCGGCCACGGAACTTCTGTTGCGGGTCTGGCAGGAGCTGGCTCCAACAATGCAAAGGGTGTATCCGGACTCGCCTGGAACTGCAAAATTCTTCCTCTCAAAGTCTGGAAATGGGCAGGTACTTTCAGCAACTTTAAAGGATATGAAGCCATCGTATACGCCGCAGATCATGGCTGTAAAGTAATCAACTGTTCCTGGGGATCAGCACGTTCCAATGTGCAATACGAACAGGACATTATTAATTATGCAACATTCAATAAAGGGGCCCTGATTGTTGCAGCTGGTGGAAATACGGCTGGCTTTTACAATTTCCTTCCGGCCAATTACGATTATGTGATGGGTGTGGCGATGACCGATACCACAGATAAAATCGTCACCAATTCATCCCAGAACTTCAAACTGGATCTGATGGCACCAGGTATTAACCTTTACGGCATTAAAACAGACGGTTCGTATGGTTGGGTGGATGGCGGAAGTTCGATGGCCAGTCCGTTGGTAGCTGGTGCTGCAGCCCTGGTGCGGTCCCGGTTTCCGGAACTCACAGGTGTGCAGGCAGGCGAATTGTTGCGGGTCAACTCCGATACCGTTTACTCTGTTCCCGGAAATGTTTTGTTTCGTGACCGGCTCGGCAGAGGGAGACTAAATGTGTACAAAGCCTTGCAGAAATTGCAATCCAAATCCATCCGGGCCGTTGACATTCAGATTCGAAACAAACAGGGGGCAGGAGCCATTCCAGGTGATTCTGTCGGTGTCTATGTGCGTTATGAAAATTACCTTGATTCCCTTAATGGCTTTTCGGCGACTATTTATTCATCCAATCCTGCTGTTCAGTTTTATGTCAATAACCAGTCATACTCAGGCATTGGTTCAATGCAAAGTCGGGTAGAAGCCAATCCGTTTCTGGCAGTAATTAGTCCCACTCTGGTCGTTCCGGCTGATGTGAATTTTCGGGTGGATGTCAACTCCGGAACCTATCACGACCAGCGGTGGTTCACGGTTCATATCGATCAGCGTATGCTTGATCTGGATGTGAATCAGGTCCGGATAACAGTAGTGAACAATGGTCGGCTTGGATCCACTGACGTCTCTGCACCGCAAGGCAGAGGAATTCAGTATAGAAATGTCCAGCACTGCGGAGAAGCAGGATTGATGGTTGGAACGGGCCCGTCCCAGGTGTCCAATTGCGTTTTCGATACAACTGGTTACGATCTTCATTTCCGTCCTGAAAATGCCATCCGGTATTTGGGATATCCCGGGATTGATCAGCATGCCACTGTCCATCTAAACGATTCCGCTGCAGGAGCATTGCGATTAGGTCTTGGCATTAAAGAAACCGCATTTGAATTTACATCTGCAGAATTGCAAGGTTCTGTCTTCCTCAATTATCAGATCACAAATCGCAGCTTAACTGGGTTCGATAGCATTTGTGTGGCCCAGTACAATGATTGGGAAGTGGAGAATTTCAATCTCAACAGAGCCGGATGGGTGGATTCACTGAGGTTGGGTTATACTACTGGCAAAGTTTTCCGAAATCGTTATGCAGCAACTCAGATTCTTAGTTCCGGAGAGCCACAGTATTATGCTGTGGAAGCTTTGCCCAATACCAATAATGGGAATATCAATTTATTTGATGGATTTGCCATTTCAGAAAAGTGGAAAATGATGAGTTCGGGAATCGGTCGACCATCAGCGGGTATTGGCAATGG
>Ga0116158_10003579_pt1 | contig 13417 bp, 5 predicted proteins | sample AD_UKC052_MetaG_FD_89883 | JGI IMG/M metagenome (GOLD analysis project Ga0116158, IMG submission 89883) | Active sludge microbial communities of municipal wastewater-treating anaerobic digesters from USA - AD_UKC052_MetaG | ecosystem: Engineered > Bioreactor > Anaerobic > Digestate | place: USA... | reverse complement strand
TCCACCAGAGCCTGCAGATCCTGCTGACCACGCAGCTCGGCGAGCGGATCATGCAGGACAAATTCGGCTGCGCCCTCGACGACCTGCTCTTCGAGGAGATCGATCAATCTCTGGTCAATCGCATCACCGCCGCGGTGACCGACGCGATCCTCTATCACGAGACCCGCATCAAGCTCGACGGCGTGCGCGTCGACGAGCACCCGACCGAGCAGGGCCTGCTGATGATCCACGTCGGCTACACGGTGAAGACCACCAACTCGCGCTTCAACATGGTCTTCCCGTTCTATCTCAACGAGGCGAACAAGCCGCTGTGAGCGGCGAGGCGACCATGGCGGACACGATCTTGATCGACGGCGACCAGGCCCTCTTCATGCCGGCGTTCGGCGCGGCCACCGTCGTCGTGCAGCCGGGCAAGCTGGTCGCCAGCGGCCCCGGCACCCTGAACGGCAAGAAGGTCTGCATCGACGGCGACGAGGCCTCCGTCGCGGTCGCCGGCTGCATCTACACCACCCCCGTCCACTCGATCCCCGGCACCGGCACCCTCAAGATCCAGGCCCTCGCCGGCGACCAGCTGGCCCAAAAATCCAACACCGGCGGCAAACCCATGATGCTCAAGGGCGGCCAATTCGACGCCGTCTTCGAGGTCCAGAGCCCCGCCCAGCAGCCACCGCCCGGCCCCGGCGCCCCGGTGCCCGACGCGACCCCGCAGTACTCCGGCAAGGGCTCCTTCATGAGCACCAACACCAAGTTCACCGCCGTCTGAGCCCACCGCCATGGCCAAACCCTTCCCGCCACCGACCAGCCTCAGCCGCGACGGCACGAGCCAGAGCGCCCGCGCCCTCCAGGCCCTGAGCCCGGCCCACGTCTCGGTCGACGAGCGCACGGCGAAGGACTGGCTGGTCTTCGTGCGCTCGCTGGCCCGCACGCTGCGCCTCGCCGACCCCGAGCAGCCGGACGCCGACCTCGACTGGACCGCCTTCCTCGGCGACGACCTCGACCTCGAGCGCGTCGCCGCCTACCTGCGCGACCCGGGCTCGGCCACCGCCGCGGAGGCCGAGCGCTTCGGCCGGCCCCACTTCGCGCTGCTGCTGGTGTTCCTGCGCCTGCTCGGCCACGCGCAGGACCACGTCAATTCGCTGACCCGCCGCCACCTCGAGTTCTTCTACGAGCAGGTGTTACGGCTGCAGCGCAAGCCGCCGACGCCCGATATGGTCAACCTGGTCTTTCGGCCAGCACGCGGAGTCAGCGAGCTGCGGGTCCCGGCCGGCACCGAGCTGGCCGCCGGCAAGACACCAGGCGGCGCGCCGCTGGTCTACCGCACCGACCGCGACCTGATCGTCAGCCGGGCCGAGGTCGCCGAGCTGCGCTCGCTGTACATCGATCAGCGGGTCACCGGCATCCGCGAGGCCAACGAGCGCCGCGACCCCGGCACCGACCCGAAGGACCGCTTCGTGCGGATGTTCGAGCACGCGCTCGGCGAGCCGCGCCCCGGCGACCCGATGCCGCCCTACGCCGGCCAGGTCGTCGACATCCAGCTCCTCGCGCGGCTCGGCGCACAGGTCCGCTTCGCCCCGGAGCGGCTCTTCATGGAGCTCTACGAGCTGCGCGCGATGATGCAGCTGCGCCTGCGTCGCGCCCAGGCCGACGCCGAATGGCTGGAGATCAATCGTTACCTCGAGCACGCCGGTCGGCAACGCACCGGCAACCCGGGCTGGCTGCTGCAGCCGGCCGACCCGCGCCGCTTCACCGCCAACCTCGACAAGGCGATCGGCACCACCGTCAACGCCGCGTACTTCGCCGGTCTGCCCGAGGTCAAGAGCATCGACGACCTGTACACGCAGCGACTGATCCAGCGCCAGAGTCAGTTCGGCGCCGACGAGCCCAGCGACGTCGACCTCTTCATCCACCAGAGCCTGTTCTTCGCCGACCTCGGCGAGTTCGACGCGATGATGGCGCTGAAGACCCGCAGCGACGACGAGTGGCACGAGGTCAACCTCCTGCTCGAGCGCGCCGGCCACCGCCGCCGCAACGATCGCAGCTATCGCCTCGCGCCCGCCGACCCCACCGCCTTCACCGCCAACTTCACCGCCGCGATCGTCGGCCAGGGCTTCGCCTGGCCCGCCGGCGTGGCGAGCCCCGAGTCCTACTATTCGGCGCTGCTCGACATCGAGGCCTACTTCTATATGTCCGCCGAGGCCTTCGCCTACATCATGGCGGCCGCGCCCGACGCCGAGGCGACCCCCAAGCAGTGGGACCGCATCTACAGCATGTTGACCGCGGCCTATCAGGCCAAACTCCACGCCGCGCGGCGCTCCGCCCTGCTCGCCATGCGCGTCAACGGCGGCCTGAATGCGATGCTCGAGGGCGCCCTCGGCCTCGAGCCCGGCAGCGCCAATGAATCGCTGCTCCCGCAGATCAAGCCCCACATCACGCGCGCCGCCGACGACTCGTTCCTGGTCGAGGTCGCCGCCCGGCTCGCGGCCGCGAACGGCAATCAGGCGGTCCTCAGCGCGGCAGAGTGGCAACGCGTCGCCACCATCCTCGAGCTCGCCCAGCGCCGCCGCGAACAGCGACCCGAGCCGGTGCCGCGCCGCATCGAGTGGCGCAATCTTTATCCACGCGCCGACGCGACCACCGCCGCCGTCAGCCTCGGCCTCGCCGGCGGGCAGGAGCAGGCCCGCTGGCAGACCTTCGGCGCGCGGCCGACCGAGCGGATCGAGGCCCCGCCGGCCACCGCCTTCGGCTGGGCGATCGCCTCGCCGATGCTCGCGCTCGCCGAGGGCGTGCGCACCGTGGTGCTCACGCTGGGCTTTTGCAAGGAGGGCTGGCAGCAGGCCAAGATCGCCGCGGCCCTCGATCGCAAGGCCTTCGTCGTCGAGCTCACCACCGAAAAGGCCTGGGTGCAGCCCACCACCGTCGTGGTCGCGCTCGGCGACTACGCGACGCTCAGCGCGGTCGACCGCAAGCTCCAGACCCCGCTCATGGCGATCCGTCTGACCCTCACCCTCGCCCTCGACGTCGATGCGATCGCCGCGCTCGCGGTCAAGGACTCGGGCATCCGCGCCAGCGAGCCGGCCCTGCGCCTGTCGATGCGGCCGATCTGGGACCCCGTCGCCAATCAGTACATCACCCTCTACGAGCCCTTCGCCCCGCTCGAGCTGGCGGCCGTGCACCTCGGCACCAGCGTCGTCGGCCTGCACGCCCTCACCCTGCAGAACGATCACGGCCCGCTCGATCCCCGGCGGCCCTTCGAACCATTCGGCCCCGCGCCCGCGGTCGGCTCGCGCCTGCTCGTCGGCCACCCCGAGCTGATCCGCAATCGCCTCGACACCCTCGGATTCCTCGTCGAGTGGATGGGCGCGCCGAAGAGCCTCGCCACGCATTACGCCAACTACACCCTCCCCGACGGCGTCAAGCCCGACAACCTCAAGTTCACCGCCCAGATCAGCGTCGTCGATCATCGCCGCGCGACCACCCTGGCCGCCGCCGCCCCGCTCTTCAACGAGACCGACGCGCGCGCCGCCCAGACCCTCAAGATCGCCGCCCCGCTGCCCGCGCTGCCACGCAGCCCCGAATTCACCGCCCGCCGGGACCTGGTCGACTGGCGCCGATATCTCCAGTGGGAGCTGACGCCGCTCGACTTCCAGCACGCCGCCTACCCGCGGCTCGCCGCCCAGAAGTCGGTCGAGCTGTCCGCCGCGATCGTGAACAAGCAGGAGCTCAAGGCCGCCGACTATCAGCTCGCGCCGCCCTACACCCCGAAGATCAAGCGCCTCACCGTCAACTACTCGACCTCCGCCGAGCGCCTGCTCGACCAGCCGGCAGTCGCTACTCTCGAGACGATATTCCACGTGCGCCCCTTCGGCAGCCACCGCATCGAGCGCGAGGAGGGCGCGACCTGGCCGCGCTTCCTGCCCGCCTACGACGAGGGCGGCGAGCTCTACATCGGCCTGCGCGACGTCCAGGCCCCGCAACAGCTCGCGCTCCTGCTGCAGATGGCCGAGGGCAGCGCCGACCCCGACCTCGAGCCGGTGGCGATCGAATGGAGCTACCTGAGCGGCGACCGCTGGATATCCCTGCACAACGGCGACCTCCTGCGCGACACCACGCGCGGCCTCATCAACACCGGCATCGTCGAACTCATGCTGCCCGCCGCGGCGCCGAGCGATCAGCTGCCGCCGAATCTCTACTGGCTCCGCGCAACGATCGCCCGCCTGCCCGACAGCGTCTGCGACGTCGTGGCGATCCACGCCCAGGCCACCGCGGCGACCTTCGTCGATCCCGGCGACCTGCCCGCGCATTACGAGCAGCCGCTGCCGGTCGGCACCATCAAGAGCCTGGTCCGCCACGAGCCCCGGCTCGCCAGCGTCGCCCAACCCTACACATCCTTCGGGGGCCGCCCGGGTGAGCGCGCCGAGGGCTTTTATACCCGCGTCAGCGAGCGCCTGCGCCATAAGCAGCGCGCCCTCACCGTCTGGGACTACGAGCGCCTGGTGCTCGAGCGCTTCCCGCAGGTCTACAAGGCCAAGTGCCTGCCCGCGGAGCACCCCGACGACCCCGGCCGCGTCGAGGTCATCGTCATCCCCGACATCCGCAACCAGCTGCCCTTCGACCCTTTCGAGCCCAAGGCCCCCGCCGACCTGCTCGCCGACATCGAGCGCCACCTCGCGCCGCGATGCCCCGCCTTCGCCACCGTGAAGGCCCGCAACGCCCGCTATGTCGCGGTCAAGGCCCGCTTCGGGGTCCGCTTCAAGCCCGGCTGCGACCCCGGCTTCTACACCCGGCTGCTGGGCGAGGAGCTGCGGCGCTTCCTCTCGCCCTGGGCCTACGACGACGGCGCGGACATCGCGATCGGCGGGCGCATCTACGCCAACAGCATCATCAGCTTCGTCGACCAGCGCGACTACGTGGATTACGTGGCGACGATGAAGCTGTTTCGCAGCCTCAACGGCCTGGACTTCGAGCTGGTGCCGCCGCCGGCGGGCCCGGACAGCCCGGGCTACTTCGTCGGCACCGAGCGCGCGGACGAGGTGCTGGTCGCCGCGCGTGAACACGACATCGACATCATCAACGACATCACATACGACACCGAGCTGCTCTCGGGGATCAACTACATGAAGGTCGAACTCGACCTCATCGTCGGCTGAATCGGGCGAATCGAAGGGGGAAGCCATGGAGATCAAGAAGAGAAACCGCGCAGAGTTGAAGTCGTACTTCGTCAAGAACGCGATCCCGACGGAGAGCAACTTCGCCGACCTTATCGACGCGGCGCTGATCCAGAAGAGCGACGGGCTCACCAAGCTCCCCGGCGATCCGCTGAGCGTCGAGGCCGTCGGCGACGACAACAGCCGCAAGCAGGCGCTCAGCCTCTATCGCTCGTTCACCGACAACAAGCCGAGCTGGAGCCTCGAGCTGAGCCCGCGCAGCGACCCGAACGACCCCGCCACCGCCAGGGCCGGCCTCGGCTTCACCGATGGCAACGGCGTCGGCCGCCTGTTCATCGACGCCAGCACCGGCAACGTCGGCGTCGGCACGCTCGCCCCCTCGCATATCCTCCACGTGCGCACCGCGAACGCCGTCGGCCTCCTCGAGTCCATCACCACCAACGCCTCCCTGCGCATCCAGACCTCCGAGGGCTCCGACTATCGGGTCGAGCTCGCCAACCGCAAGGGCGGCCGCCTGGCGCTGTGGACCGCCGCCGCCGGCGACGCGCTCTCGATTCTGCGCGACGGCAACGTCGGCATCCGCATCGAGGCGCCGCAGCGAGCGCTGCACGTCGCCGGCACCGGACAGCTCTCCGTGTCCCTGGCCGGCGGCGTGACCACCGACTCGAGCGCCGGCCTGTACTGGAACGCCGACGAAACCTACGCGATCCGCCGCTCGGCCGGCGCCTGGGCGGCGCCCGACTACCAGCAGCTCGTCCTCAACTGGCCGACCGGCATCGTCCTCAGCGTGGGTACCGGCGCCGACGCCGGGTACGGCAAGAGCTACGTCGACATCCGCAACGGCAAGGGCCTGCGCATCACCGATGGCAGCCTCGTGGTCGGCGCCGGCGACCCCGGCGGCGCCAAGCTCAAGGTCGTCAACTCCGCCACCGACTTCACCCAGACCATCTTCCAGGGCGCCGGCATGGGCGAGCTGCGCACGATCGGCTGGACCAACGGCTGGAACATCAACGCCTCCACCGCGGGCAAGCACCTCCACCTCAATCGCGACACCGCCGCGACCACCAACCTCTACCTCGGCCGCGCCGGCTTCGAGCTCCAGGTCCTCGGCAACGGCAACGTCGGCGTCGGCGGCGAGCCCACCACCAAGCTGCAGGTGTTCGGCGACACCGTCATCAACGGCAACTTGCGGGTCGCCGGCGGCCTGGTCGACACCACCATCAACGGCACCTTGAAGGTCAACGGCGGCCTGGACTTCAGCCCCAACGTGCCCGCCCATGTCGAGATCGACGGCGTGCTCTACCGCTTCGCCGGACAGGCGTACCTGACCGTCGACGACAACTTCTACATCCGCGATCAAGGCGGCGGCATCAAATTCCACTTCGACACCGACGCGGGCATCATCCGTCAGGACGACTGGACCGCGCCCGCGCTCGGCTTCAATTGGGTCAACTACGGCGGCGGCTACAACCCTGCCGGATACTACAAGGATCGCCAGGGCATGGTGCATCTGCGCGGCCTGATCAAAAATGGCCCGGCCGGTGAGGTCGTCACGATCTTCACGCTCCCCGCGGGTTACCGGCCCGCGGCGCGCCAGCTGCACGCCACCCTCACCAACGACAACGTCGCCGGCCGCGTCGACATCACCGCCGACGGCCGCGTCGTCCCATGGGTCTCCAACCCCGGCTGGCTCAGCCTCGACGGCATCTCGTTCCGCGCCGTATGAAACCCGCGGACCCGCCACCGACCCTGTCGACCGCGCCGCACGAGCACATCGCGCTCGACTACGCGGCGCTGCACCGCGAGGGCATCCGCCAGCTCGAGCGGCTGGCCGCGCGCCAGTGGACCGACTTCAACGCCCACGACCCGGGGATCACGATCCTCGAGCAGCTCTGCTACGCGATCACCGACCTCGCCTACCGGGCCAGCCACGAGCTCCCCGACCTGCTCAGCGAGGCCGGCGCGGAGCCCTACCCGCACCTCTATTCACCGGCCCAGATCCTCGGCGGTGAGCCGGTCACGCGGACCGACCTGCGCAAGCTGATCATCGACGTCGAGGGGGTCAAGAACGCCTGGGTCGAGGCCGTCGCCGACCCCACACCCGAGCTGTTCCATCACGAGGGCCGCCGCGAGCTCGCCCTCGTCGCCGCCGACGAGACCGCCGAGCGCGTGCGCCTCAAGGGCCTCTATCGCGTGCTCATCGAGAAGTCGGAGCTGTCGTGGCGCGGCGGCGTGCAAGTCGAGCACGACGTGCTGCGCCGCCTGCACTGTCACCGCAACCTCTGCGAGGACTTCGCCGAGGTCGTCGTGCTCGACCCGCAGCCGGCCCGGGTCCACGCGCACGTCGAGATCGGCCCGGTCGCCGACGCCGAGAGCCTGCTGCTGGCGATCTATCAAGGCATCAGCGAGTACATGTCGCCGACCGTGCACTTCAGTACATTGTCGGACGCGCTCGCGGCCGGTCGCCGCATCGACGAGATCTTCGACGGCCCCCTGCTCGAGCACGGATTCCTCACCGACGACGCTTTGCAGGCGATCGCGCGCCGCAGCGTATTGCACACCTCCGACCTGATCCAGGCGATGATGACGACCCCCGGCGTGCGCGCGGTCCGGGACATCGCGCTGTCCTCCGAGGACGCGACGCGCCAGCCGTGGACCCTGGCGATCGGCGCCGACCGGATCCCCCGCCTGATCCTCACCGAGGTGCCGGCCCCGGGCGCCACCCATCCGACGCTGACGATCACCCTCGTGCGCGAGCAGCTCGCCGTCGCCGTCGACGAGGAGGCCGTGGTGCTCCGCTACAACGCCTGGCTCGCCAGCCAGGCCAAGGGCCCGCCGCTGCCCCGCGAGGCCCGCGACCTGCTGCCCGCGCGCGGCGAGGACCGCGAGCTCGCCCACTATCGCTCGATCCAGCACCAGTTCCCGGCCACCTACGGCATCGGCCACATCGGCCTGCCCGACTCCGCGACGCCCGAGCGCAAGGCCGAGGCCCAGCAGCTGCGCGCCTACCTGACCTTCTTCGATCAGATCCTCGCCAACTGCTTCGCCCAGCTCGCCGAGGCCCGGCGACTGTTCGCGTTCGACGCCCTCGCCTCGCGCTCGTACTTCACGCAGGGCCTGGACGACCCGACCCTCGCGCCCGATCAAGTGTGGCGCGGCGGAGCCCCGCCCACGCCCGAGCAGCTGCAGGCCATGGCCGACGAGGCGACGCCCCCGGGCAGCTCGAGCGAGCGCCGCGGCCGCTTCCTCGATCACCTGCTCGCCCGCTTCGGCGAGCAGCTCACCGACTATTCGCTGATCCTGTTCGGCGCGATGCGCAGCGCCGAGGGCAAGGCGAGCGCCCCCGCGGTGCGCGACCGCATCGCCCGCGACAAGGAGGCCTTCCTGCGCGACTACCCGGCCATCAGCGGCGCCCGCGGCAGCGCGGCCGACCTGCTCGCGCCGCCGGGCCCGAACAACACCGCCGGCCTCGCCGCCCGCATCCGCCTCAAGCTCGGCCTCTGCGCCGACGACGGCGAGGACTTTCACCTCGTCGAGCACATCCTGCTGCGACCGATGAGCGAGGACCGCAACCAGATCGGCGACGCCGCGTTCGAGCGCATCCCGCTGCTCGCCGCCACCCGCTTCAAGGACCCCTACTCGCTGCAGCTCAGCCTCGTCTTCTCCGACTGGCCGCCGCGGCTGCGCCACCCCGCGTTTCGTCAATTCGTCGAGCAGACCGTGCGCGAGGAGACCCCCGCGCATCTGACCGTATACATCCACTGGGTCGACCAGCCCCGCTGGCAGCGCTTCGGCGTCGCCCATCGCCGCTGGCTCGACCTGCGCCGCGCAGCCTCCCCCGCCTGAGTCCTGGAGGAGCCATGTCCGAGAGCAGCAACCTCGATATCCGCGACTCCCGCGACGACCTGAGCGACCTGCTCGGGCTCGGTGAGACCTACCCGCTGCGCGACGTCGGCGTCACCGACGAGCTCAAGGTGGCCTTCAACACCGCGGCGAAGATCACGATCTCCCCGGGCCAGTCGCGGGTGACCTACGAGCTGCGCGACGACGACGGCGACAGCCCGATCCAGCGCGTGGAGAACGGCGTGCTGGTCCCGGTCGCCGCGCCCGGCGACGGCGAGCCGCTGCGCCTCGTCACGCCGCCGATCGCCGAGGACGTCACGTACACGATCCGCGCCGTCAAGCAGCACACCCTCGGCGACGGGACCACCTCGCTGCGCGAGGTCTATCTCCGCCGCGCCGTGCACCTCAAGGTCGGCCTCGACCTCGCACTCGCCACCCGGGTCCGCCTCACCGACGCCACCCTGCCGCTCGTCGCCGCGAGCACGGCCGACGGCGACGAGCGCATCATCCACCACGACACCACCGTGACGGTCGAGATCGACGGCGCCCAGGAGGGCGTCGACTACGACCTCGTCAGCGTCGAGAACGGCAAGCTCGTCGCCCGCTCGCTCGCCCAGGTCCGCGGCAAGGGCGAGGGTATCACCGTGTCGATCGACTCGACCGCGCTGCGCGAGGACCTGGTGCTGCGCGTGCGCGCCACCAAGAAGTTCACGGTCGCCGAGGCCCGCAACACCGAGGTCGAGCTGCTCGAGGCGCTCCTGCCGGTCAAGGTCCGCGCCGACCCGACGGTCGCCGTCACGGCCCTCGCCGCCGTCATCGACCATGGCAAAGCCGCGGCGATCCGCGTGGCCACGACCCAGGTCAGCGCCACCTACCAGGCCTATGTGCATATCGTCCGCGACCGCGAATTCATCCTCACCAATCCCCCCGCGTCGAGCGTGGCGATCAAGCTCCGGGACGGCCACCTGGTGGCCATCCAGCGCCCACCGCGGGCCGACGTCTGGTCCGACATCGCCGGCTTCGTCCCGGTCGGTGCGCCCGTCGCCGGCACCGGCGAGGCGATCGACCTCGCGCTCGGGACCCTGACCGCCGACACCCTCGTGATCGTGCGCGCCGCCAAGACCCACACGATCACCGACGCCGCGCCAACCACGAGCGCCGTCCAGGCCCTCAAGGCCGTCGCCGTGCTGGTGCGGCCGGACCCCGCGCCGAAGCTCGCGCTGCAGGTCGTGATGAACGGCCCACAGACCACCGGCACCATCACCGTGATCGGCGGCCAGCCGGGCGTCTACTACCAGCTGCGCGCCACCCCGACCGGCCCCGACCTCGGCCTGCCCGCCTATGTCCATCAACGCGATGACAGCGACCCGGGCCGCAACAAGGGCATCGACGCCCTGGCGATCGAGGTCGACCTCGCGGTGCTCCTGAGCCCGGCCGCGGCCGTCGCCGAGCCCGCCAGGCAGCGGCCGCCGTGGCCGGTCGTGGACACCATGCCGCTGCCCGTGGGCACCCCGATCTCCGTCGTCGCCACCCGGGCGATGACGCGGCTCCAGACCGCGTTGACCGCCACGGCGCGCATCGACGCGGTGCCGGCGATCGCCAACGAGCGGGTCGGCGTCGACGCCGGTCAGCCGGCCCGGATCCACATCCAGCCGAGCAACATCGCCGAGCACTACCGACTGCTGCTCGAAGGCGACGAGATCGCCGCCCACGCCGGCGACGGCGCGACCCAGGTGCTCGTCAGCCACGCCGTCGACAGCGACACGATCTTCATCGTCGATGTCGCACCGATCGTCGACCCGGGGATCGCCGTGCACCGCCTCGTGCCGGTCAACGTGCCGCTGCGTCCGCGGGCCGACATCAGCGCCCGCCTCGTCGACGGCGAGCCCCTCGCGCCCGGCCTCGCCGCGCGCATCGTCGACCACGCCGCGCCCGTGCGCGTGACCCTCGACAACAGCGAGACCGACGTCGACTACCGCCTGGTCGAGGTGACAGGCAACGGCGAGCTCACCCGCTCGGCCGCCGATGTGCGCGGCGTCGGCGGTCCGATCGATCTCGTGATCACCAGCGCCGACGAGGACGTCGATCTCCGGATCCGCGCGATCCGCCGGTGCATCGCCGACGCCCCGGAGTCGGCCCAGCCGCAGCGGCTCCTCGATCTCGTCCTGCCGCTCAAGGTTCGCGCCGACCCGACCCGGACTGTCACGATCGATCCGTCCCCGATCGTCAGCTTCGGCGACGCGCCCGCGATCCTCGTCGCCGGCTCGCAGCGCAGCGCCCGTTATGCCCTCTACACCCGGCCCGTGACCGACGCCGATCGCCTGTTCGGCGCCATGCAGGCCGCGGCGACCCTGACCGTCGCCGTCACCGACGAGGCGCCGGTCCGCGTCATCCGGCCGCCCCGCGCCGCGCTCTGGGCCGACGTCGCCGGTTTTGTCGCCGTCGGCGAGGCCCTGCCCGGCACTGGCGACGCGCTGCGGCTCCCCCTGCCCGCCCTGACCACGGACCTGCTGGTGCTCATCAAGGCGATCAAGCATCACGACCCGGACACGAAGCTCGACTCGGCGATCCAGCTCGCCGACGCCGCCCTGATCCTCGTGACGCCCGACCTGCACCCCGCGCTCACCCTGCAAGTCGCGATCGCAAAGGACACGACCCTCGGCACCGCCCTGCTCGGCGGCGGCGAGACCGGGGTGTTCTACGCCCTGCAGGCCGAGGACGCCGCGCCGCTCGGTGAGCCCGCCTACTTCCACCGCAAGGACGGGCCCGTCGATCGCGGCATCGACCAGCTGCGCATCGGCGTCGACCTCGTCGTCCCGCGCGACCCCGGCGACGCCGCTGCGCTCACGCGGCCGAGCATCACCACCGGCCCGCGGCCGCTCGGCGAGACCTGGACCGTGCGCGCGACCCGGGCCGATACCCGCGTCACTCGCCCGCTCCCCGACCTCGCCAGGATCCTCGCGCCGCCCGTGCTCGTCGCCGAGCCGACCTCGATCGCCGCGGGCACACCGGCCCGCATCAAGGTGCTCGCCAGCGTCGTCGGCGAACGTTACTGGCTCACGCGCGCGGACCTGCCGTTCGGCGCGACCCAGGACGGCACCGGCGGCGACCTGCTGCTCGTCGGCGAGGCCCTGACGCAGACCACGATCCTCACGGTCCACATCGTTCGCAGCGGCGCGCTCGCGGTCGAGCGGCTCATCGAGGTCGAGGTCCGCGTGCTGGCCCCGGCCGAGGGCTGAGCCGCACGAAGTCGGTGAGCGAATGATCGGCCGCCATCAGATCAAGCGCCAGGTGCTCGAGGTCACCGCCGCCGACCCCGGCGAGGCGCGGCGCCTGCAGGGCGTCCTGGAGCGGCTGCAACGCCAGCAGATCGCCCCGCTGATCGAGCGCCTCTGCGACGAGCTCGGCGCCGGCGACCAGGTCCTGCGCATCGACACCCTCACGATCGACCTCGGCGAGATCGACAGCGAGGACTTCGAGGCGACCTTCATGGCCACGCTCCGCCGCCATTTAAAAAGGGGGCTCGAGCGAGCGCTACGCGAGGCGAGCGAGCGCGAGGATCCCGTGGCTGCGCCGGCTTGCCCCGAGCTCGAGGCCCTGGCGATCTTCGCCCGCTCGGGGACCCTGCCATGGTGGTCGCCGACCCACAGCCCGACGATCCTGCACGAGGGCCTGCGGGTGCTCCTGCGCGACCATGCCCCGCTGCTCGGCCGATTGCTCACCGACCTGATCCACGAGCCGCAGCCGCTCGTGCGACTCGTCGCCCACTTCGACGACGCCGCGCTCGCGGCCATGCTCGACCTCCTCCATCGCCCGCACCGCCTGCCCGCGCTCGGCCCGGAGCACGGCGCCGCCGCGGTATATGGCGAGCTCGACGAGCTCGCCGCGGCCAGCCCCGGCTTCGCGGCGCTGCCCGCCCATCAACGACGCGCCCAGCTCTGGCGCAGTATGTTCACAGTCTCGGCGCGCACGGCATCACGTCCTCCCCCCCCCGAAACCTTCTTCGCCGAGGTGCTCGGTGAGGCATCGACGCGCCGCGGCATCGACCCGGCCCCATCGCTCCACGCGCTCGAGCGGCGCATGCACGGCCCCTCGCGGCTGGTCGCGCTGCTCGACCACGCCACCCGCACATGCATCGGCGGGCAGGCGCTGCCACGTCTCCTCGAACAACTGCGCCCACTCGCCGCGACCATCGCCTCCCCCGCGGATCCTTCCACATGGCTGCGCACCCAGCTCGCCCGGATCCTCCGCGACAGCACGCCGACGCGGACATTCCTCGCCCTCGCCCTCGAAGAGTTGAACGGCCCGATCGCAGCCGAGCTCGCACCGCCCCTGCGCGACGCGATCGCAGCCAGCCTCGCCCCGCCCCTGCGCGACGCGATCGCGGCCGACCTCGCCCCGCCCCTACG
>Ga0116158_10003577_pt1 | contig 13421 bp, 8 predicted proteins | sample AD_UKC052_MetaG_FD_89883 | JGI IMG/M metagenome (GOLD analysis project Ga0116158, IMG submission 89883) | Active sludge microbial communities of municipal wastewater-treating anaerobic digesters from USA - AD_UKC052_MetaG | ecosystem: Engineered > Bioreactor > Anaerobic > Digestate | place: USA... | reverse complement strand
GGTATAATGACACATTACCGACAACAGCACAAAACAATTACCGCGGCCCAGCCTCCGGTTCCAGCCGGTTCAGGCGGGGCGGGAGCTATTATGACAGCACGGGTTACTTGCAGGTCGGGTACCGCGGCAACTACGGCACCCCGTATTTCGAGGACAGCCGTGTGGGGTTCCGGCTTGTCCTCCGTCAGTAGGTAAGTAAGGAAAAAGGCAGCAGCACCCGCAGGCGGGCAGGACGAGCGACTGGAAGGAGCTGTCCAGAACGCCTGCGAGGGGCTATAACAGGATGTTTTGTCCCGCGCAGGCCAGGATGGCCGAATAAGCGCGGGGCTGCGGGGGGACTGGAAAAATTTTTTACTTTTAAAGTAAACGAGTCGAAGAATCCCGGATACGCAGTAAATAATCACGATTGTTGCGAGTCTATCCCGGATTCGCATAAGGGTATTGCGAAAAAGTGATGCGACTCCGGGAGTATCGCTCAATGTATTGCAATACTATCGTGAATACTCCCCCCTATACGGGGACTTCGCCGGAGTAGCAAGTGATAATCCGGCATAATGGAGCAGACGTATGGGGATCCAGTCCGGGTATGCAGCGTTTTTCGTTTCGCCGTTTGCCGGTGGCGAGGTCAACCGGTTTTCGTCAGCGGGAATCGACGAGTCGCCCGTTAATGTAGCGATGCAGAAGACTGGAAATCAGGGTCTGGTATGGAATACCTTCCTCGATGGCCTTTCGCTGAAGTGCCAACAGGTCGCGTTCGCTGATGCGGATATTTACCCGCTTGTCTTTACGCAGGGTCGCGGTAGCGGCCATTCCGTAATGACGCTTTTCGTCATCAAGCGAGGAGGTTGAAACAGTACGGCCGCTTTCGATGGCGTCGAGGATGTCGAGTTCTTCGTCGGAATATTCATGTGTCATGCGTCTCTCCTTTCCTGTAGCGCCGGGTGTATTTGCGGCTTGGAATGATTGTTTTAAGAAAAATCACGTACTCGTCTTCAACAAAGGGGACGTAATAGGTGTAGTCATGAAGCTGGATGACGAAATGGCGCTGTCCGGGATACTTGATCGGGCCGTGTGTCTCCGTGATATCCAGCACCAACCCGTTTTCGATACACCACAAGACATCCTCGAACGAAACGCCACGCGATGTACGCAGCTCATCATTTTTGGCATCATCCCAATCGAACCGCTTCATAGACATAGTATATGACATTGTGTGCTTTTTGGCAACAGGTGGTATGGGCTTGTCCCTCAGGCGCCTGGCCTTCGTGGTTCAATAATGATAACCAGCGTTCGAGATTGCTGGTGACTTGTTTTTCTTGATGTTTTTGGATAATTCCAGAAAGTGCAGCATACAGTGGCGGGTCAGGGAAATCGCCCAAGAGTTTGTTCTTTCCACGCTGGGGGACGTTGTCCAGAGTGTTGCCTTCTTCGGCGGAAAATGCTATGCATCCAGAAACTGTCCGACAACATATTCATGACATAGTGATGCGTATCCCGGATTCAGATCGCAAAATCATGAAATTGTTATGCGACTACCGAAGTCCCAGTTTTTTTGGGGCGAAGTCCCCCGTCGGAGGGGGTATTCGCATAAGCATATTGCGGAAATGTGATAGGTATCCCGGATACGCATAACAAAACCGTGATATTGGCATGGTACTCCGAGCGTAGGGGCGCTATGGCTCCGAGAACCCGGTTTCCTGTTCAAGCCAGGCAAGAACACGGGCGAAACCCGGTTCCAGTTCTGCTGCGAGCCGGAGCGCTTCGTCAAGCTCTCCCGCACTCCCGGCCTGTTCGATACCGCGACAGAGCATGGAAAATCCCGCAGCTCCGATCGTCTTTGCACCGGATTTCATTGGATGGGCGAGTCTGCGAACCTCGTCGGCGGAAGCCGCCTGGTGGATTCCCTTGATCCGCTCCCGGGACGAGGTCACAAATTCCCCGAGCAGAAGGTGGAGATCCATTGTGTCCCTGGCGATCTTCTCCAGCGCGGTCAGGGCTTCACGGTCAAATTCTCGATCCTCTCCCATACGCTTCTCCCTTCCCGTGTTCTGCTGCACTCGACACACACAACAGTCTACCGTGAAAGAGGGCAAGTTTCCAGCGTGTCGATTTCACCAAAACAAAACCCTCTGTACTTGAGTCCGTTTTATGATACAATCAGAATATCCCTCGTGGAACTCCGGGAATAGTGGTGGGGTATGCGCATACTGATCGTAGATGATGACCATTTCCAGCGGGCACTGCTCGAGATGGTTGTCAAAAAGACCGGGTACGATGTTGTTTCGGCCCAGGATGGGGCCATTGCCTGGAAGATGATGGAAGAAGAGCGCTTTCGCATGGTCATCACCGACTGGCTGATGGAGGGGATGGACGGGATCGAGCTGATCAAGCGGATCCGGGCGGCAGACTGGCCGGGATATACCTATACCCTGCTCATCACGGCGCGTGAGGGCCGGTCGAGCATCATTGACGGGTTGCGCTCGGGTGCGGATGACTATCTGGCAAAACCTTTTGACGAGGAAGAACTCCTGGCGCGGATAGCCATCGGGGAGCGTGTCCTCCGGCTCGAGGACAAGCTTGTCGAACAGGCGCAGCGCGACGCATTGACCGGTCTTTTCAACCGGAGGGCTCTCTATGATCATATCCGGCGCGAGATGTCGCGTGCATCACGGAGCGGTCTGTCCATGGGGCTGATCATGGCCGATATTGACCATTTCAAGCACATCAATGATACCTGGGGCCATATCAGCGGGGACAGGGTCCTTGTCCATCTCGCCGAGATCATGCGTGAGGCGACCCGGGGCTATGACCATATCGGGCGCTGGGGAGGCGAGGAGTTCATGATTCTTCTCCCGGATGCCGATCACGAACAAACCCGTCTGGTCGCCGAGCGGATCCGGAGCAGCGTCGAGACACAGTCCGTCCGCTCCGTCAGTGGTGAGGAAATCCGCATGACCGTCAGCCTGGGGTACGGGGCTTTCCTGCCGGATCGGGAATGGAAGGAGATTGAACCGATGATCAGCCGTGTTGACGCGGCTCTCTATCAGGCCAAGACAACGGGTCGCAACAGGGTCTGTTCCTGTGAATCGACTGTCCCCGAGGGGTGAGCCGGAACCCGGAGCTTACCACCCGGGACGGTAGCTCTCTTCGATCCCTCTGAAGATCGGACTCTCGCGGTATCGTGCCAGTTCGTTCCAGACTCCCTCGACGAGATCCGGGCTGGTTCTGGCCCGTGTTTTTGAAAAAACGAAGTAATAGTCCCGGGTGTCCAGGATCCCGGCCTTTTCAATCTTCCGGGCCAGTTCGGGATTCCGTGACACGATGTGATCTGCGGTCTCCTCGAGGGCCACGACAGCCTCCACCCGACCGACAGCCAGTTTTGTGAGATCAATCTCGCTGGATTGGCTTTCATCCACGAGGAATCCGCGGGATCTGAGGAGCGCGGCTGCCGAGTACCCGCTCGGTACCCCGACAGGTCCCCTGGTTCCCGTCAGCAGCCCGGGTGTGGCCGTGACCGCTGTGCCCCGTCTCCTGTACACGACATAGCGCAGGGTTGCAAAGCGTCGCGAGGAATCCGGGAATCCGTTGCGCATCGGGTAGGCGCTCATCGCGGCGCGCTCGGGGGTGTAGCTTGCATAGAGCAGGAGGTCGATTTCTCCCCGGGCCAGCATTGCCAGACTCCGTTTCCAGGGGTAGCGCCGGATGTCGAGCGTCAGGCGCTGCTGCCGGGCAATCAGGCGCAGGATCTCGATGGCCGTACCCGGACGATCCGGATGAATGGACGAACCGCTCCCGGTCAACCGGGGCGGATCCTCCTTGTCCTCGCAGGCCACGACAAGATGTCTTGGCGATTGCGCTGTCAGCGGTTCGAACAGCAGTCCTGCCAGGAGGATTACGAGCAGGCTGACTGGAGCAGGAATGCGAGACATGGTGCCACCTCCACACTTTCATGATACACCATTACCGTGATCCATCAAGGAGGATATTGGCACCGGGTTGCTTGATCCGGCAGCCGGTGACGGGGCGGGTTTCGAGGACCGTTCCCTGGAAGACCGCTTTGACCAGGAGAACCCGCGCGAGCAGGTCAGGACTCCCGTCCAGGGTTTCCAGCATCTCCATCTCCTCCGGTTGTATCAGCGAGATTCCCGGAATCGCCCCTGCCTCGTGTGCGTTTTCATCAAAATCATTCCACAAGGCTCCGCTTCCATTCGTCAGATATGTCTGCATGATCTTTTTCCTCCCGATCCGTCTTGTGTCTTTGGTACGCAGGCCGTGGCCGGATTTGTGCAGGTCCGGATTTTTTTCCGGCTCTTGCGAAAAAATCGGTACAGTGCATTTTTACCGTCGGTGATGCGTATCATTGGAGCGGAAAACCATTCCCGGGACGGATGTATGTCGGTCTATCTCCACACCTCGCCATCGGCTGCCAGGCTGGCCGATGCCTTGCGGGAGCATTGCGATGCCTGCGGGACGGCCGCTTGTGATCCCTTTCTCTCGCCGGTCATTCTTGTACCCAATACGCATGCCGATCTCTGGCTGAGACGCACCTGGGCCGAACGAGCCGGGATTGTCATGAACGTCGATTTCCCCTATCTCGAAAAGGGCATCCGCGAGTCCTTTGCCGGAGACTGGAGCCCGGTCACCAAGGATGTCCTTACCATGGCGATCATGGCTGAATTGCTCGAAGCCATCAAGACAGGGGAAGACTGGGCAGAGGCGGCCTGTTCCTGGGTCGGGCGCATGGACCAGTCGGATCTTCATGAGGAACATCCTCGGGTCGAAGGCGGAGCAGAACAGACCGACGAATTTTCCGGTCTCCGTCTCTGGAACTACGCCAGCCAATTGGCCGAGCATTGTGACAATTACGATCTGCACCGCTTTGACGATCCCGGGATGGAGGAGGTCATCAAGCGGGACCGCCTGCAGGCCGAACTCCGCCAGCGGATCAGGAGACGGATTCTCGGGCACACGGCCCGGGACCGTAAGCGGTATCTCTTCCTGCGTGATCTGGCTGACGGGGCAGTCCTGCTTGATCCCGTCCGAAAACAGCAGGTCCGGGCCTTCGGCCTCCATCTCTTTGCCTTCAACGCTCTCTCTCCCCTCCATCTTGCCGTTCTTGTGCGGGTGGCCCGGGAATCCGGCGGAGACCTCCATATCTGGCAGATTGCCCCTCTTGAAACGGCCACGCATACCGTTGTCCAGCGCTGGACCCATGCAGCCCGATCGCTCGCCAGACTGGTCGAGTTACGCTGCCCGGAGTGTGTCAAGCGCGAGTATCCCGAACCGGCCGGACCCTTTGCCGGGGTCCTGGTCGGCAAAGGACCGGAGTCCGACAGCCTGCGGATCGTCGGGGCCCCGACCCTCCAGCGTGAGGTCGAGATGCTCTACAACTCGATCCTCTGGCATCTGGCGCAGGATCCCGCACTCAGGTTGCGGGAGATTGCCGTCTTTGTCCCCGATCTTGTGACCTACCGTCCGGTGATCGATGCCGTCTTCGCGGCGGGCGTGGCCTCGGCCGGGTCGAGTCCCGAGGGCGGGAACAAGGCCCTCCGCCACGAGTACGCCGGGAATGCCAGCGGCCCTCTCTCCTCCTGGGCCGCGGGCATGGCCCTTTTGGTGCAGCCTTGGGAGCCGACTCGTGAACGGCTCTATACCCTCTTGACGAATCCGGCCATCCTGGCCGGGTCAGGACTGGCACGGAATGCTATCGAGACCTGGTTCCAGGCCCTGGCCGAGCTGGGGAGTTTCAGGGGAGAGACCGGTCTCGAGGGCAAGCCAGACTCGTTCACCTTTGCCAAGGGCCTGACCCGGCTCCGGTTGGTCCGTGTCATGGGCGATCAGCCCTGGCTGGATCTCGTGCCATCCGGGGCCTGCGATCCCGAACTGGCTGGCCGGGTGATGGCGTTAGTGGAGCAGCTCGAGAGTACCATCCGGCAGCTTGAAGGACAGAGACAGACCGGCTCCCGCTGGAGGGAGACCTTGCTTGCCCTGGCCGAAACGTTTTTGGGCCTGCCCGGGCAGACCATCATGGCCGAAGCGGGAGCCCGTAAGCAGGCCCTCCAGCTTATGCGTGAACTGGACTGGCTGCCGGAATGCGGGTTTGACACGATCGCGGCCTGGGCCGCGGGCAGACTGGGGAGCATCACCCTGCCGCCGGCCAGGGGGGGCGGGGTGATCGTCGCCGGTATGCAGGATGTCAGACCGGTTCCCTTCAGGCTGGTCTATCTGCTCGGCATGGGGGAGGGACTCTTCCCGACACCCTGGAAACCGGCCTCGCCCCTGGACTTCCTCGCAAAAGACAATGACCGGTTTCCCGGTGACATCGAGGACGCCGAACGGGACCGGATGCTCTTTGTCGAGACCCTCCTCGCGGTTCGCCAGAAACTGGTCATCAGCTATATTGACCGGGACATTCTCAAGGACAGTACGCGCTATCCCTCCTCCCTCATCAGCGAGTTGCGCCAGCTCGCCGACATTCCGGACGAGGCATTCCTGTCGATTCCCGTCACCGGGTGGGCGGTGACGCCCGAGGCTACGGCACTGGATGCGCGTGCTCCCGACATCATGAGTGAGTACATCCGGCTCAATGCCGGGATGGCCCGTCTCCGGGTGCACCCCGAAGAGGCCGAGGCGGCGAGGATTGCCGCCGTGACTCTTGTCCGTGAAGAGCAGAAACGTCTTGATCTTTCTTCAATCCGAAGTGTGATTATGGATCCGTCAGCCGGCATCCTCAGGTATGCCTGTCGGGTCGAAAAAACGGCAGGGGAGGCCCTGTCTCTCGAAGCCGACGAGCCATTCATCGATACCGATGCCGGAAACGAGACCAAATTCTGGGCCTTGGTCTCCGATCTGACGATCGACTGGCTCCTCGCCGAGGGTGATGAGTCCTTCGGGGACTTCCTCACAACCAGCGGTCGGGAGCGTTTTGTCAGCGGGTATCAACGCTGTGACAGGGTCTCGGCCGGGTTTTTCGGAGAGATCATCTGGCAGAAAAAGGAAAAGGACCTCCTTGGGCAGGCCGAGGGTCTGGGCCAAATCCGCACGCGGCTGCGCGAGGCGCTCCGTGCCACAAACCCGCTCTGGTCGCCCTTCGTCTTTGGTCCGGCACCGACAACCGCCCGGGAGACCGTTCGGGGGGACCTCCTGCCGGGTGTTCCTCTGCGGGGCGAGTTTGTCCTCGGAGGGACCCTTCCCCTGGTCTGGCTTGAGGATGGCGGCAAGCGCATCTGTCTGTTTGTTGATCGTACAATCGACGCAAAAAAGATCCCGAATTCGTCGGTGCTTGATCTGATCCCGCAGCTCGTGGTCGGCCTGCCTTCGGTCCGCCAGGCACTCGGACTGGACGGACAGGCCGAGGTGGTTCTGGTTTTGCCCGAGGCGCCGCAGGGTCTTCCCCTCTTTCCCGGACCCGAACAGGAGGTCTGCCTGCAACGGGTCCTGGATCTGCTTGCGCCCGAGGCCGCGGAACAGGCCGCTGTCATGCTTCTGCCCGCGAAAAAGATTCTCGCTGACGACAAACGCATCCCGGATGCGGAGGGCTTGCTCGTGGCGCTCCAGAACGCTGAAGAGAGCAGCCAAGACCCATTTGTCCTGAACCCGGCCCAGGTGCTGGTCCAGCCTGTCGTGCCCGATACGGACAGGATCAAGACATGGTGTACGACCATGCTGGCACCCTGGATCAGGATGCTCAAGCCGGACTGGGAGATCCCCACAAGCGAGGACGATGATGCACACGAGATCTGAACCAGGACTGTTGCGACAACCCGAGGATGTCGATCTTGCCCGGCATGCCGTGATCGAGGCCTCGGCCGGAACCGGCAAGACCTGGACCATCGAGCAGCTTGTCGCCCGGATGGTGAGCGGGGACGGCGATCCGGCCAGGGGGCTGGATCTCAGGCAGATCCTTGTGGTGACCTTTACCGAGCGGGCCGCCGGCGAGATGCGCGACCGGATCCGGGCCACCCTCGTGGATCTGGCACACAAAAAGCCGGACCTGCGGGCGTATCTCGAGTCCCGCCTGTCAGCCTTTGACGAAGCGATGATTACGACCATCCACGGGTTCTGCCGGCGGGTGCTGGCCGAGTATGCCCTGGAATGCGGGCTCCCCGGGTCACCGGAACTGGTCGATGACACGGCGGTCCACTCGGCCATGCTCCGCCGGATCTACCGCGACTGGCTGGCCGCCCCCGGGCAGGAGCTCCTGGCCCGCCTGGCCGGATTTGCCGATAAACCCGAACGGTACCAGAACAATCTGCTCAGGCTTGCCGGGCTGGAGGAAGTCGTTCCGCCCGGCGAAGGACCCGTCACAAGCTCTGACGAACTGCCGGGCTTGTTGGAGCGGATTCTCAGAGAATTCGTGAAAGCACTTGATCTGATTGCTCCCTTCAGGGACGAGATGGTGTCTTTTGCAGCAAAATTCAAGAATGATAATTGGATCTACAATAATAATCTCTATGGGGCGGCAAAGCGTTTGTATGACAAGCTGATAGAAATTCTTGCCGGATACCATGAATACAGGGATGACCGATCCCGATTGGCCACGGAGATCGTTGAGCTTTGCGAAATAGCTGATAAAAATACAGGAAAAACGGCCTCTGCATCCTTTCATGATCTGGCACCAGGAGATCATATTGTCAAAAAAGATTGGAGGGGTAAACTCGATGAAACGAATTCCTGGCCGGGGATTATCCCCTGTCTGGACGAGGTGATCGACCACCTCGAGACGGTCCGCGAGGGGCTGGCAGAGATCCGGCGCTCGCATCTGTATGCCGTGGCCGAGCGGGTGCGCCGGATGGCGCGGGCCGAAAAGGCCGCCCGGGACCAGTACAGCTACAACGACATGATCCGTCTGGTCCGACAGGCGGTCGAGAGGCCGGGCGGGGGCCTTACGGGTCGCCTCAGGGAGCGCTACCGGATCGCCATGATCGACGAGTTCCAGGATACGGATCTCGCCCAGTGGGAAATATTCAGACAAGTCTTTGCCGATAGCGGCGAGGGCCATACCCTCTGTCTGATCGGCGACCCCAAGCAGGCCATCTACGGATTCCGGGGCGGGGATGTGGCCACCTATTTTTCGGCTCGGTCCTATCTGGTGGAGCGCAAAGGGGCCCGCGTCTACACCCTCGGCACAAACTGGCGTTCGAACACGGTCATGGTCCAGGCCTGCAATACCCTCTTCGAACCGACGGATGACGGCCCGTGCTGGTTTTTGCCCCATCCCGGAAGCGGTGAGGCCCCCGACTTCCTGCCCAGTGATGTCCCCAAGCAACCGCGCAACGTCTGGGCCGGGCCGGTGTCACCTGCTCCGGTCGTCGTTCAGGAGATTGCCCGCGGGAGTGCGGACGCCAACCGCTTTGCCGCAGCCGGTTGGATCGCCGACAGGATCGGTGCGATTCTTCGCGGAGCCCTGCCCGAGGTCCGCCTCTCCGGAAAGAAGGAAGCCCGTCCGCTCGGCGCCGGCGATATCGCCATCCTGGTGAGGAGCAAGAGCGAGGCCGAGCCGGTCCTGCGGGTTCTCCGTGCCCGGCGGATTCCCTGCACCTTCTACAAGGCCGGCGGGCTCTGGCGTTCGCCCGAGGCGCTGGCCGTCGTGGCCCTCTTTGATGCTCTGGCCCTGGGCACGACCCAGGCCATCCGCCTGGCCCTGATCGGCCCATTTTTCCGCACTTCCCCCGGCCAGCTTGAGGCTGCACTCCCGGCCGAGAGCCGAGAGCGAGTTTTGCTCGAGCGCTGGCGGGAACTCGCCCTGGCCCGGGACTGGCCGGCCCTCTGTATGGCCCTTGAGCGTGAGAGCGGAGTCCACGAAGGCTTGCGGCGGGAGGGCACAGGGGGAGAGCCCGCCCGGACCATCGACCAGCGCGACGATGAGCGGCGCAGCGCCAACCTGCGTCAGATCCTCTCCGGGGTTCTTCTTGCTCCGGACGCCGGGGCGCACGGGCTGGAGGATATCGCCGCCCTGGTCCGCCGGCGCTACAAGCAGGCCGAAGGCCTGGCCGAGGACGAGGATATCCAGCCCCTCGAAAGCGACGGGGGCAAGGTGCGGATCATGACGATGCACGCCGCCAAGGGACTCCAGTTCCCTGTGGTCTTCATTGCCGGCGGGTTTTCGGAATTCCCGAAGAGTACAAAGTATTTCGAATATTACAATGAAAATGGCAAAAAGGTTTTTGACCATCTCAAAACGGGTGAGGGCAAGACGAGGGCCCATGGCTACTGGCAGGGCGAGATGCAGCGTCTGTTCTACGTCGCGCTGACCCGGGCCATGCTCCGGCTCTACATCCCGATTGTGACAGACAAGGGCCTGAGTGCGGATATCACGTTGGCCACCCTGGCCGGCTTGCCGCTCCGTTCCGCGCTGGAGAGCTGCCGCGAACGGGACATCCCGGGGATTGTCTTCGGCGACAGCGGGACTGAGGCTGTTCAACAAAAACAGAAACAGGAGGGTGGAATATCCTCACCCGGGGACAGGGCTGCCCTGGACCGGTTCGAGCGCTCGGCTCCAGGAAAAGACTCCTTCAAGGAATTGATGGTGGATTCCTTTTCGGGGCTGGCTCCCGTGCGGCACACCCTCCAGACCGAACCTGACGAGACCGATCCCGTGGATGGAGAGACGCGTGACGGGGAGGCCGCCGGGTATAAAATGGACGATGAAAAGGCAGAAGAGCTGCCGGAGGCCGAAGTCGATCCCCCTGAACTGGATGGCCTGATCTGTCTCCCGCGCGGAGTCGAGAGCGGAACCCTCGTACACGGCCTTTTTGAAGAACTGGATTGTGTCGCCGCTGCCGGAGATCCCGCATACCGGAGGGAGCTGGTGCGGACGATCCTGCAACGCTCGCGGATCAGGGCGACCCGGGGCTGGATGGACCGGCGCTGTCCGGGCTGGAATGACGGATCGCGGGAAGAGGGCATCGAGCGCTCCCGGGAGGAACTGGCCGACTGGCTGGATGATCTGGTGGAGAGCATCCTCACGACCCCGATCGGGTGCGGAGAGCGGGAACTTGTTTTGGGGAGCCTGGAATGGCAGGATACCCTGCGGGAAGTCCGTTTTGATGAACGGACACCATTTACAAAACGGAAATATTATGCACCCCTTGTAACCGGAAGCATTGACCTGCTTTTCCGCTTCAGGGGGAAGTACTACGTGCTGGACTGGAAGACCAACTGGCTTGAGGACTATTCACCCGAGGGCTTGGCCACCGAGATGGACAAACACGGGTATGATCTCCAGGCGGCGATCTATGGCGCGGCCGTCCGGCGCTGGCTGGTTTCGAGAGGGCTCGCGGCGGACGACTTTGGCGGGGCGCTCTATCTCTTTGTGCGTGCCTTCTCCCGGGGCGTGTATGCCGAAGTCCGGGATGGGGGCGGACCACGGGCCGCGGATGGCGCCGGGGTACTCTTTTTCTCCGGGAAGGACCTGGAGGAGCGGGCATGCCATTATGGGATGAAGGGGGAGGGCGGAGCATGATGCAGGTGCTTGACAGGAATGAATGGGAATTGTCCCTCTTTGATCCGTATCTCGATCCGGCGGACGAGCTTCCCCGGCGGGTCCTGGCCGCGGTCCGGGAAGCGCTCGACTCCGGGGATGCCCAGTTGGCACGGGATCTTGTCGTATTGGGGGAGCCGCAGGACCCGGGTGCGGCCCTCCTTGTGGTTCTCGCCCTGCTTGTCGCCGGCCATGAGGGGAGCCTCTGTCTCGGGCTCGAAACCACGCGCCTGGTTGCGCTCTTGACCCGTGCCGGTTGCGAACCCGGGGACGCCACGGCAGCGGCCAAGCGGATCCATGCCTGGCTCAAAAAGAAAAACGGATTGGGTGCTCTGGTGACCCTGGTCGGGAGCATGGAAGAGACGGGTACGACGCCCATGGTCGTCCTCAAACAGGATGGAAGTCTCGTCCGTGTCTGGTGGCAGCGTCTTTTTCGCGCCGAGCGACGGCTGGAGCAGGCCTTCCTCGAGCGGCGGCAACTGGCACCCGTCAAGATCACGGCCACCCTCAAAAAAGCGGCGCTGGACCGGGGGACCGCCTTTGCCGGGATGACGCTCAACGAGCGGCAGAGCGAGGCCGTCGAAATGGCGCTCGCCGCCCGGACCCTGGTCATCTCGGGCGGGCCGGGGACTGGCAAGACGACGACGGTGGCCGCGGTTCTCCGGGCCCTCGTCTCGGCCGGACTCTGTGCCACGGGCCGGGTGGCCCTGGCCGCACCCACCGGGCGGGCGGCCCAGCGCATGAAGGACTCCCTGATCGCCCAGACAGCGCAGATGGCTGGCTTGAGCGGGGAGGAGACCAGTTTTTTCGATGCCCTTGAGGGGAAGACCATCCACAGACTGCTGGAGTACCACCATTCCCGGCAACGCTTCGGGCGCTGTGCCGCCTATCCGCTGGATGCCGATGTCGTGGTCATCGACGAGGTCTCGATGGTGGACATCGAACTGATGGTCTCCCTGATCGAGGCTGTCAGGGCCGACGCGAGGCTGATCCTGATCGGTGACCGTGACCAGTTACCCTCGGTCAATGCCGGAGCGATTCTGGCGGACATCCTGCCCGCGGTGCAGCGCACCGACGGCAGGAACCCCGGGATGGCGGCCGTGATTCTCGAGCAAAACAGACGATCCTGTACCGAAATCATCGAGGCCGCCCGGGCCTGCAATGCCGGCGACGCCGAGAGTTTTGTCAACGGGATTCCCCTTTTGGAAATGACGCACCTTGCTGATGCCGTCCGACTCCCCCTGGGCCGGATTGATCCCGGGGAGGGGGTCTCTGTCAAGGCATGGAAGGAGCGGATCCATGAGTGGCTCGATCTGGTCCTGGGCGGGACGGAAGCCGACGGCTATGCCGGGCTGGCTGCCTCGTCGGCACAACATCAGGGTGCCGATGACGAGCGCATTGCCGGGGAGATGCTCGCGCGGCTTGATGCCGCGAGACTCCTGGCCCTCGTCCGTCGTGGCCGGACCGGCGTCGAATCGCTCAACAGAGTATCAATGCTCTGGCTCAAGGAAAAGCTGGAATCGCTCGGTGTCTCCAGGGGACGACTGCAACCAAAGGGTGAGGGGGGTGCCTTCCACGGGCTGCCTGTCATGATCACGGCCAACGACCACGAACGCCGGCTCTTCAACGGGGATGTGGGCGTTGTGCTGGGACGGACGGCCTGGTTCAGGGAGACCTCGGGCGGCGGGATGCGAGCCTGGCCGGTCATGGATCTTGGGTCCTGGGAACCGGCCTTCGCCATCACGGTCCACAAGAGTCAAGGCTCCGAGTACGGGCGGGTCCTGCTTGTGTTTCCCCGGGAGACCGGCTCGCGCCTTTTGGTGCGGCAGATCATCTACACCGGAATCACCCGGGCCAAAAGCGGAGTGCTCCTGTTGGGGAGCGAGGCCGTCATCCGGGACGGTGTCAGCCGGGTGATCGAGCGCGAGTCAGGACTCCG
>Ga0116158_10003574_pt1 | contig 13429 bp, 12 predicted proteins | sample AD_UKC052_MetaG_FD_89883 | JGI IMG/M metagenome (GOLD analysis project Ga0116158, IMG submission 89883) | Active sludge microbial communities of municipal wastewater-treating anaerobic digesters from USA - AD_UKC052_MetaG | ecosystem: Engineered > Bioreactor > Anaerobic > Digestate | place: USA... | reverse complement strand
TGTCTCGGTCGAGCAGTTCGTTGACGTCGCCCAGAGCAAAGACGTCCGGGTCGGTGATCACCGCCCTGCCTGCATATCTCATCTGCTCGGGAACGGCAAACCGAAGTGGCGTGAACGACTGAAGGTCATCGTTTCGCCAGACCGTCTGCTTGCCCTCGCGAAGGTAACGGCGACCTTCGAAGCGCTCGAAAGCCGGGAAATCCGGGGTCTGCAGGATGCGCACGTCGAAACGCTCGGGTGCCGCACTGTTGCGCACCAGCGCATGCTGCGCGACCAGCGCTCCGACGATCTGCTTGGGATTGGTGTGGATGAAGACAGCGTTGCGCATGTCGGAATCGGTGACTCGAGATCGAGGGGCTCCGGGAAACCGCCGTCACGCGGTCAGCCGGTGCGAGGTCGCTTCATTGACGGCAAGACATTGCCAACCATGCTACCGCGACGCCGACTTCGATTCGCGCATGGCAACACGAGCCGTTACGACATCGGTGGTCGGGGTGGGCTACCCTCTGGAACGGACGCTCCGGTTGCGATGCACGATCCTGTGAATTGCGTCCGATCGCTGCCCGTGAACGAGGATCTGCCACTCCAGTGCGTGGGATCCGACAGGACAACCAAGGTCTCGCAGATGAAGGAACGTCTTTGAAGGTGCTCATCACCGGTGCCGGATCATCCGGAAGCTGGGCCATCCGGGGCGAGCAACTGGGTCAGTCGATCGGCGCGACGGTTCAACCACTGGCCCGTTCGGCACGGGGCTTCGACGTCGTCGTCATCGTCAAGCGGCTGCACGACAGGGCCATCCTCAGATCGGCGCGCTGGCACGGCGTGCCCGTCATCTGGGACGTCGTGGACGCTTGGCCCCAGGGACGGGGCACGGACAAGGTCTGGACATCCGAGGGATCGATATCGTGGCTGCGTCGATCGATTCGAAGGATCAGGCCCGATGGCGTCATCGCACCCACTCAGAAAATGGAACTCGACCTGCAGTCGGTGCTCGGAAAGGACGCGCTGGTCACGACCCTGGCTCACCATGCCTGGCCGGACAAGCCGATCAATCCGATCAGACAGGAAGTCAGATCCATTGGCTACCAGGGCAGCGAGAAGCACCTGGGTCTGTGGTCCGGGGTGTTGGTCGAACAGGCGCGCAAGCGCGGGTGGGAGTTCGTCATCAACCCACCATCGCTGGCAGACGTCGACATTGCAGTGGCGCTTCGCCGGGATACGGGCTATGCGCCCAAGAACTGGAAAAGCAATGTCAAGCTGGCCAACGCCCAGGCCAGCGGCACGCCGATCATCCTCACTCGAGAGTCAGGCTACCTGGAGACAGCGTCGGGCAGCGAGTTCTGGGCCGACACGCCGGATGAATTGAACGCCGGACTCGACTGGTTTTCAGAGCATGCGCATCGCCTCGAGGCCAGCCGCCGGATGCTGGGCACAGAACCCCGACTGGAAGACATCGGCAACGACTACCGGCAATGGCTGCGAAGCGTCTGCGAAGCGCCCCACCTGTTCAACAGGCGCCATGCTTCTCGGGCGCGTCGCCTCTGCGCACTGGCCAGCAGCTTGGTGGTGGACCGGTTCCGGAACCGAGTCGGCGGCTGATATGCGCCGGCAAACTTCAGGTCACGCGATGGCTACCGGAACATGCTCGGGCGCCGGGCGCCGCAGGAAATCAGCCATGAGGTCGGCCCCACGACGGGCACTCGGCTCGCCGCGCCCGGCTCCCCCGAAGGTTTCCTCGAAATACGCGCTCTGCCTGGGCTCGTAGACGGGGTGCGTCTCGAAGGCCTGGAGCAGCGCGGCGTCGAGTCCAGCGATGTCGCTCAGCACCGGTCCGAGCGTCCAGAACCGGTAGTTCGGGTCGCCCTGCCAGGAAGTCCGCCGCGGATCGAGGAACAGGCAGGGGCGCGGGCGCAGCATGAACTCCGCGACCTGACTGCTGACATCGCCCAGGTAGAGGTCGGATCCCAGCGTGTACGTCATGTCGATGCTGCGCTCGCTGCCCAGATCGATCAGCATGTGGGCGCATTTCGCATAACGGCTGAACGCGAAATACTTCCAGTAGTTCGGTGGTTCGAACAGACGCACGTGCGGAGCGAACACAAGGTTGTAGCGCGTGCTCCTCGCAAAGAAATCGAGCACCTGCCAGCCGAGCGCAGGCCACGATGACAACCCGGTATCGAAATGCGGGCTGTAGAGCACGGTAGGTCGATCGTTGTCAAAGAGGCGCGGTCGGCGGCCTTCGGTTGCCAGCACCCAATCGAACTTGGCATACACACCAGTCGCGTAGGCGCCGGGGCGGATCAGACCGGCCTCGAGCCGGCGCTTCTCGAGCTTCTCGCCAAAGGTGAAGACGAAATCGAATTCATGGATCTCCGGCGCCACAGCCATCGCGCGGTCTCCAGCACCGTGTCCCGTGTAGACCATTCGCGTGCGCCGGGGCAGCAGTCCGCTGCGGCGCAGATCCAGTGAGGTGCGCTCCGGCGTCACCAGGGCATCACATTCAGACAGGTAGTTCGCATTGAGCGTCAGCGTCCGCTTCTTCTTCGGCGCCAGCTCGCCCGTGAGACCCGACCTCAGGCGCGCAATCCAGGGACGATCGAGCAGGCGATACCCGAGTCGGGAGCGAAACCCGTATTGATCGGCAAGGCGCCGCGCAAAGTCCAGATGTCGCTCGCTCGCCCCCGCCACGTCGACGTCGAAATCGGGATGCCTGGCAGCCAGCTCCAGCGCGATCGGCAGCGAATGCGGGATCTGATGGAGCTGCGCGTTGTACAGAAAGCAGACTTTCATCAGGTCGTCAGGGTCGCCAAGTGCACTCGAAAGATACTCCATGAAGGCTGCCCGCGCCGCAGGGTGCAGACCTCGGCATACTTTCCCGCACACAAATGAACGTCGAGCAGCACATTTCCGACCGACCAACGACCCCTGCCCCGCTGGCCGCAGTGACCGGCGCCACCGGCTTCATCGGTCGGCACCTCGTCGCCACGCTGGCCGAGGCTGGTTGGCGCACCCGCCTGCTGTTGCGGCGCGAACCGGACGAGCCGCAATGGCGCACCGTGCGTCCGCAGGTGGTGGCCGGCTCGCTGGGCGATGAAGCAGCGTTGGCAAGGCTGGTCGATGGCGCGGATGCGGTGATCCACCTGGCCGGTCTCATCAAGGCGGCGAGACGAGCCGACTTCTTCGATGTCAATTGCGAATCTGCGGCCAGACTGGCTCGCGTCGTGCGGCGATGCGCACCGCGGGCGCACTTCGTGATGGTGTCCAGCCTCGCAGCGCGCGAACCGCTGCTGTCGGACTACGCCGCGAGCAAGCGTGCGGGTGAGGCCGCGGTGCTGGATGTGCTGGGGTCGTGCGCGACGGTGCTGCGTCCACCAGCGGTCTACGGCCCGGGGGACCGTGAAACCCTGCTCTTCTTCCAGCTGGCCCGCATGCGCCGCGTGCCCTTGCTGGGTGGGCCGGATGCCCGTGCGGCCCTGATTCATGTGGGAGACCTGTCACGGCTCATCGCGACGCTCGCAGCCAGCCCGCCGCGCGGTGAGTTGCTGACGGCCGCGGACGGCAGACCCGGGGGCTACCGCTGGGACGAATTGCTCGGCGCCGCCGCGCGCGCAGTAGGCAATACCGAGCCGCGCTTCGTGCGGGCGCCGCAAGGCGTGCTCGGCGCGGTCGCACTGGTCGGCGATCTCGCGCGCGCACTGGGTTCGGCCAGCATGCTCAATTCGCAGAAGCTGCGCGAACTGCGTCATCTGGACTGGTCGGTGTCGCCGGCGGAGCTGGCACAAGCGCCAGGCTGGACCGCCCGCTTCGACATAGACAACGGGTTCGCCGATGCCGTGGCGTGGTACCGGTCTGCCGGCTGGCTGCCTCGTCAGGACCTCACCGGCTAGCGCAACACACCCCGGCGCCGCAGCTGCCAGTAAAGCAGCGGTGCGGCCAGCAACGGATGGCGCCGCTGGAATGGGCTCGGCTCGATACGGTAACCACTGTGCCGTTCGACCTTCCAGGCGACATAGTCGATCGCGTTGTCGAAGGTCAATGCCGCCTTGAGCAGGCGCAGCAGATTGAGCGGTTGACCGAGCCGTTGCCGCAGGCGCCACCGTCGCTCGCCGCGGGCACGTTCACCAGGATCGAGCAACGGAGCCAGACTGCCGTCAGCGCGCACCGCAAAGGCCAGTCCGGCGGCGCACCAGGCTGCAGACAGCAGCCTCTCGTAGCGGGCCGCGACGCCGGTCAGCAGATCGGCTCCGCGGCTGCTGCGCTCCACGCGCAACTCGGCCGCATACGTGCGCTTGTAGAGCCCGCGCCAGTAGGCTGCCGGCTCGCCCTCGGAGGGCCCCAGCAGCGCCGCCCACCGCGCAGCCGTGGAGGCGGCCTCGGCCACCGCATCGCGCACAGCCAGCCAGTCGGTCTCGCTGCGAACATGGACGCAGGCGCAGGGCTGCGAGAAACGCGCCCACAGCGTCGTGTCGACGGACCGCATCGATACGCCGCGCCGAAACTGCGCCAGCGTCATCACCGCGTACTTGGCGCGCAAACCGGGAAGGATGGCGTCAGCCTCCACGTACCCGACATTGGGCGGCAGCAGCCAGTTGGCGAACGCCACCCAGCGCGGGCCGGGCCAGTCGCGGCATCGGTCGATCAGCACGTAGAAGTCCAGGACGCCGTCGAGCGCGTCGTCGCGCAGCGCCGAGCCGTAGAACAGCACCGCGGCCGTGCCCGCACCGGCGCGCCCGGCGAGCTGTCGGGCCAGCGCCGTCACCGGCGGCGGCACGGGACGACGCAGCTCGGCGTCTATCTGCGCAGCCAGCTCGGCACCCGCCGGCGGCATCCGATCCTGCGTCACGCCGGAGCAGAAAGCCAGGAACGAAGCGGCCCGTGGCGACGCACCAGCGCCGCCTGAGCGATGCGCAGACCGTGGATCACGAAACACACGGCCGTCCACCACGCCACAGCAAGGATGCCGAGGTCGGGACGTCCTGCGAGCAGCGAGGCACTCAACAGCAGCAGGTTCGGATTGCGCCGCGCGGTGATCAGGCGCAAGCGACTGTCGAATCGCCGCCAGACATGCATGTCCATGCCGAAGCAGGCGATGAAGATGCCTTCCTCGACTCGTTGCAGCAGGTAGCCGGCCACGATCACGGTCAGCGCGAGATCGGCCTGAGGCAGGACAAAGCCGGCCGCGGGCAGGCCGACGATCCAGGCCCACCACCAGAACGGCGGGTGGATCAGGTCGATCGAGTGGTCGAAGACGTTGCCCCAGCGCGATGAGGTCAGCGTCACGCGAGCAAGTTTGCCGTCGACGGTGTCGAGGAAGGTCATGACCCAGGCCGCGACCAGCCCCCACGCATAGTGCCCGGTCCAGAACAGCGCCATCGCCGCAAACACGAGCAGCAGGCTGGCCGAGGTGACCTGGTTCGGCGTGATGCCGGCGTTCGCGCACTGGCGCGTGACCCAGCGGGCCGGGCGCGGCCACGCGTACAGCGTGACGAGGTCGGTCACGCCCTTGTAGGAGCCGGCGAAGATCCGACGCTCGATCGCGGGCAGATCGGCAGCGACCAGCGGCAACAGATAGGGCGGTTCCCGCTTTCTCAAGGCATCGTTGTAGCCATCGGCGATCTGGGCGGGCGTGACCTTGCGCGCCGCAGCGGGCGCACGTCCTGCCGCCAGCATTTGCTCGACGCCTGCTTCAGGAGCGGACAAACCCAGCGCAACGACCGCACCATCGGACGCAACCAAAGCCACATCGTCGTCGGCACCGCACAGACCGCGCACCAGCGCGTCGTCGTACACCCAGTCCGCGCGCAACAGGACGGTTCGCGGCGCATGGGACGCGTCATCGACCGCACCGGCTCGTTCCAATTGCCGGCGCAGCCGCAACTCGGAGCTCAGGCTCCAGACTCGCAGAGGCGAGTCGCCAACCACCACGCCAGCCGTGCGGCGGGCGGGAACTGCTGAGGCGCTCATCGGCCCCACCCATCGCCTGACGGCGAGAATTCTTTTGGCATCATCAACGGGTGAACACCCAAGGCGTGAAAGTCGGAACCGCAGCAGCGCATTATCGATGAGCGATTTCGCGTTCGCGCACATCTCGGACCTGCACCTGCCCTTCGAGCCCCGGCTTTCGCTGCGGCAGCATTTCTCGAAGCGGCAGCTCAGCGTGTGGTCGTGGCGTCGGCGAGGCGAAGTGCAAAGCGACCACATCCTCGCGGCCCTCAAGAGGGATCTTCACGACCACGCGATAGACCATGTGCTGCTGACTGGCGACATCACCAACTTCTCTCTGCCGGGAGAGTTCAGGCACGCGGCGGGCTGGCTCTCGGCACTTGCACCGGCCGATCGCATCAGCCTGGTCCCCGGCAATCACGATGCGCTGGTGCCGGTGCCTGCAACCGAGGGCATCGGCCAGTGGGACGCATGGACACGGTTGGATCGAGGCTGGCCGTTCGCGCATCGGGTGCGCAACGTGACGCTGATCGGCCTCAATTCGGCACTGCCGACCGCGCCGCTGCTGGCGCGAGGCCGGCTCGGCCCGCACCAGCTCGAGCAGCTTGAACGCATGCTCACCGACGAAGGGGCTGCCGGGCGGGTGCGCATCGTGATGCTCCACCACCCGGCAGCGCGGGGCGCCATAGGCTGGCGCAAGGCGCTGGCCGATGGCGATGCGCTGCGTGCTGTGCTGGCTCGCACGGGCGCGGAGCTCGTGCTGCACGGACACGCCCGCGATGCACGCCTGGATGCGATTCCCGGGCCACGCGAGCCGATCCCCTGCCTGTGCGTGCCCTCGTCGTCGGCCCTTCCGAATCCGAAGGACCAGGGCGCGCGCTGGCATGCATTGCGCATCATCGAATGCGACAGTGATCGCCGCGTCGAGGTGACGGTGCGGCGCTGGTCGATCGATGCGGGGTCGTTCGTCACCGACATCGTCTATGAGCTGTGTCTGCCGAAGCAGAGCCCGCTCGCTGCAGGCGATAATCCGGCACCCTGAGACAGACGGGTCCGACCATGGCCAATGCGACAGAGACCAAGTTCGGAGATCCCACGACGCGCCTCGCGCAGACGGATCACTGGACCGTGCTGCTTCGGCCCAGACAACCCACATTCGGATCGCTGGTCCTGATCTGCCGGGAACCGGTGCGTTCGTTCGCCGAAGTCAGCGCTCCGGGCTACATCGAATTGCGCGATGTCGTGCGCCGCATCGAGGCCACGCTGCAAGACGTGGTCGCCTATGAACGGATCAACTACCTGATGCTGATGATGGTCGATCCGGATGTGCATTTCCATGTGATCCCACGCTACGCGGGATCGCGCCAATTCGGCGACATCGAATTTCGCGATGCCGGCTGGCCAGGCCCGCCGGCACTCGATGCGGCCGTGGCGCTGGAGCCGGCCACAAGCGTCGCGTTGCTGAATCAGCTGCGCGAGGCATGGCTGCGCAGCGCAGGCCAGGACCGAGCGCCTTGATTTCCTGGTTCACTCTCGATCGACTCGACCGCTACTCACTGCGACTGATCACAGGTCCGTTCGCGATGGCGCTGGTGGCGCTGCTGCTGGCACAACTGCTGGAGCGCCTGCTCAGACTGTTCGACCTGGCAGCCTCTGCCGGTGCACCTCCTTCAAGCGTGCTGGTGATGGCGGCCACCCTTGTGCCGCACTACCTCGGCCTGGCGCTGCCGATGGCCTTCACGGCGGCCATCTTCATGGCTGCAGCGCACATGTGCGATGACAACGAGCTGGACGTGATGCTGGTCGCCGGCCGTTCGATCGCCCGCATTGCAGCGCCCTACTTTCTGCTCGCCATGTTCCTGTGCGTCTTCAGCCTGTACCTCTACGGGCAGCTGCAACCGCTGGCACGCTATGGCTATCACGTCGCCGTGAATCGGGTGCTGCAGACCGGATGGGATGCCCGCGTCGAGGAAAACCGGTTCATCGACATCGGACACGGCATCACCTTCAGTGCGGACGTGATCGAAGGGAATGGGCGGGATCTCCGTGGCGTTCTGATGGAGCGCCGGAGCGCGGGCAACGACGAGATCCTGACGGCTGCACGAGGGCACCTCGTGCACACGCCCGACGGGCTGCAACTGCAACTCGAGGACGGACAGATCGTGCGCCAGCGCGACGTGCCTGGCCCGAGCGGGACGGCGATATCGGTATCGCGGTTCGCGCACGGCTTGTCCGGGCGCGATTTCGCACCCGAAGTGGAGCCCCTGGCCGATCGCGGTAGTTCGGTGCGCGAACGCACCCTCCATGAACTCTGGCGCGACATGCAGCCTGACAAGGAAGCGGTCGGCCGTGCCAAGGCGGCGGCCGAGTTCCATGGACGCCTGGCTCGGGCGATGACGTTTCCGCTCCTGCCGCTGCTGGCGCTGCCGTTGGGCATGGCCTCCAAGCGCGGCCGACGCACACCCGGCGTCATCTTCGCGGTGCTGGCGCTGCTGGCCATCCACCATGCGCTGCAACTCGGAGAAAGCCTGGCCGAATCGGGCCGCCTGCCTGCCGCGGCCGCCGTGTGGACGCCATTCGCCGTCTTCGCGGCCCTGAGCCTGTGGATCTTTCGCAGCAGCCTGGCCTGGCCGGGTGACAACCCGGTGCTGCGCGCCGTGATGGCCATCGAGGCCTGGTTCGATCGCGCGCGGACGCGAACCCGGCCGAAGACCGTCGCATGAACGGGCGCCTGGCTTCGTACCTGCGCCGCCGCGTCGGCATGCAGATCCTCGCGTTGCTGGCCGTGCTCACCGCCATGATGCAGGTGCTCGAGTTGCTCGACGTGACTACCGACATACTCGAACGCGGTCAGGGGGTGAGCGGCCTGCTCTACTACGCCGCCCTGCGCACGCCGGCTGAGCTCGCGCTGGCCTTGCCGCTGGCGGTCCTGCTCGGAACGATGACCGCACTGAACGCCATGTCTCGCGGCATGGAGATCACTGCGATGCGCATCAGCGGCATGAGCCTGATGCGACTGCTGCGCGACCTCTTGCCGGTACTGCTCGCCGTGGCTGCCGTCCAGGTCGTGCTGCTGCAGGCGGTGCTGCCCCGGGTCGAAATTGAATTGAAGCAGTGGTGGAATGCAACCACACCCCCCGAGCCGGCAACTGCGCCCGAAAAAGAGACGCCGCCGCTGTGGGCGCATACCCGCGACGGTGCGGTATCGATAGACACCTTCAGTCCCGATGGCCGGCAACTGCGAGACGTTCGCCTTTATTCGCAGCGTGCCGGCCAGCTCACTTCGCGTATTCGTGCAGCCACGGCAAGCTGGGACGGGCGAGCCTGGCAGCTCGAGGATGTGACGGAGCTGCGCATCGAGGCCTCGGGGGTGCGTGTCATCCATGAAAAGATGCGCGAGTGGCAGTCGAACCTGCATCCCGAGGAAGTGCTGCGCCTGGGCCTGCCGCGACCCTACCTATCCACTATGATGCTCGCCGACGTGATAGCCGGTTCCCGCGTCGGATCACAACCACTCAGCTACTACCAGACCGCCTTGTACCGTTCGTTCGCGGCGCCGCTCGGCGTGTTCATCATGCTGCTGCTGGCACTGCCGACGGCCATCACGCCTGCACGCGCGACAGGCGGTGGCGCGATGCTGCTGGCACTGACGCTGGGTCTCGGATTCCTGCTGTTCGACGGCATCGTGGCGGCGCTCGGCTCCAGTGGCAAATTTCCGCCGCTCGCCACGGCCCTCACCGCACCGCTGCTGTTCGCCTCTATCGGCCTCTGGCGCCTGCGGGCCTGCGAAAGCCTATGAAGATCTGGATCGACACGGGCGCCACTCAGCGCGCCCAGACGCTGTTCGGGGTTCCGCCCATCGAGCGACTGCGTCGCAGTGCGGCGAAGCTCGTCGCCGGAACGCCGGTCGTCCTGTCGGGGCCCGATGCCACGGAGCAGACCTGGGCCGGCGCAACGATCGAAGCGGACGCGACGAAACTCGGCGCTCGCCTGCGCAAGGCCTTGTCGCAAGGGCCGCTGGTGGCTCTCGATGGCGCCAACGTGATCGACCCGCGACTCATCGCGTTTCTGGTGCGCCGCGATGGTTCCTGTGCAGCCGCACGGGGTGAGGGCGATCACTGGGCAGTGGCGCTGCGGCTGGCGCCGGAACTGGCCGATGCCATCCCCGAGCAGGCCGAGGACCTGCGCACGGTGGCCGAAACGCTGATGGCGGCCGGACTGATCGCGCCGTTCGACGAGAAGGAATTCCCGGCTTACATGGACAAGCTCCGGCGTTCGCTGCCGTACTGGATTCATGCCGTGACCGACACCGTCACTCGCCAGCGTCTCGAGCGGCAGATGTTCTGGGACAACTACAAGGGTTCGACGGACCTGCTGACTCGCTACGTCTATCCGCCGCTGGTCTGGCCCCTGGTGCGCCTGTGCGTGCGCCTGGGACTCCATCCGAATACCGTGACGCTGCTGTCGATCGTGCTGACCATCGCCGCGGTGCCCTTGTTCGCACGAGGCGATTTCCTGGCCGGCTTCGTCTGTGCCTACGGCATGAGCGTGCTGGACAGCGTCGACGGCAAGCTGGCGCGACTGACCTTGACCGACTCGAAGATAGGCAATCTGCTCGACCACGGGACCGACATCGTGCATCCGCCTTTCTGGTACTTCGCATTCGCGTGGGGCCTCGGCGGTCACAACCCCGGAGACCCGCTGTACCAGGCAGCAATCTGGATGATCGTCTTCTATGTCGCGGACCGCGTCGTGCTGAGCATTGCGAAACGCCGAATCGGCTTCGCGCTGCATGCAGCCTCGCGACTCGACGGATTCGTGCGCAGCTTCATCGCCCGTCGCAACATCACGATGACCATCATGGCGTTCGGCGTGCTGCTGGGCGTCGGCCCGGCCGCCTTCTACGTCATCACCGCCTGGCAGGGCCTGACCTTCGCCTGGCACGCCGCGCGAACCGTCTGGCATGGATTTCTATCGCGTGCGCAGGCGCGCCCGGCTGCGTGATGGGCGGCATCGAGATCCTCCCGGTGGGTTCACCGGCAGAGCTGGACAGGTTCATCAAGCTGCCCGCGAGGCTGTACGCAGGTGACCCGGCTTTTGTGGCGCCGCTGGTGATGGAGCGCCGCGAGGCCCTTTCACCCTCGAAGAATCCGTACTTCGCGCACGCCGAGACTCAGTTCTGGCTCGCACGGCGCGACGGACGCGACGTCGGGCGCATCAGCGCCCAGATCGACCGGCTCGTCACGGACCCCGACGTCGGTCACTTCGGAATGATCGTCGCCGAGGACGACGCCGAAGTGTTCGCGGCCCTGTTCGCGGCTGCAGAGGGCTGGCTGCGGGCGCGCGGAAAGCGACGCATCATGGGCCCCTTCAACCTCTCGATCAACGAGGAAACCGGCCTGTTGATCGACGGTTTCGACGCGCCGCCCGTGATGCTGATGGGGCACGATCCGCGTTACGCCGGGCCGCGAATCGAGGCGCTCGGCTACGCGAAGGCGAAGGACCTGATCGCCTACATGTACGACATCGATCACGAGCTGCCGGCAGCAGCTCGCCGCAAGATCGACTCCCGCAAGGCCACGGCGCTGACGGTACGCCGGCTCGACATGCAGCGCTATCGCGAAGAGTTCGACACGGTCACGGCGATCTTCAACGACGCCTGGTCGCAGAACTGGGGATTCATCGCCTTCACCGAAGCCGAGATCGCGCACATGGCCAAGAGCCTCAAGATGCTGATCGACCCGAACTGCGTGGCCATCGTCGAGATGAACGGCGAAGCCATCGGTTTCGGCATCGCACTGCCCAACCTCAACGAACTGATCGCCGACTTCGGTGGCAACCTGCTTCCGTTCAACTGGATCAAGCTGATGTACCGGCTGCGGCGTGGCGCGCGGACCGCGCGCGTTCCGCTGATGGGCATCCGTCGCAGCTGCAGCACCAGTTTTGCTGGCGGGCTGGCGCCTTTCCTCGTCATCGACGCGCTGCGCAAGGGACTGCGGGCCAAGGGCGTGAAGCAGGTCGAACTCTCCTGGATCCTCGAGGACAACCGGCCCATGCGGCACGTCATCGAAGCGCTGGGCGCCAACCCGTACAAGACGTACCGGGTCTACGAGAAGACGCTGGCTCAGTGACCACGAACCGGCTGCAATCGGCCGCGCTCGCCGGACTCCTGATGTGAGACAGCTCACCGCACTGGTGCTGGCGGGTACGCGGGCCGGAGGCGATCCCCTGGCCGCCTATGCCGGCGTCAGCCACAAGGCGCTGATCGAGGTCGGTGGCACCACGATGATCGAACGGGTCGTGAGCACCCTGGCCGCCGCACCCGATGTCGCACGAATCATCGTGGCCATCGAGCGGCCGGATCTGCTGATCGGCCTGCCCGGCCTGCAGCCCCCCTTGTGCAGCAAGCCGGTGAGCACGATGCCGACCGGATCCGGACCCAGCGCCACCGTGGCCGCCGCCCTGGTCTGCGAAGGTACGCCTCTGCTGGTCACGACCGCCGATCACGCCCTGCTGGAGGCAGCGTGGGTGCAGGAGTTCCTGGCAGCCTGCCCCGCCGATGCAGATGTCGTTCTGGGTCTGGCGGAGCGCGCCGCGGTGGAGGCCGCCGCACCAGACACGCGGCGCACCTGGCTGCGCTTTTCCGACGGGGATTTCTCGGGTTGCAATCTGTTCCTGATGGCCTCCCCCGCAGCGGCCGGTGCGGTGACCTTGTGGCGCGAACTGGAGCGCGAGCGCAAGGCGCCGCTGCGCATGATGCGCCGCCTGGGCTGGACGATCGCGCTGCGCTACCGACTGGGTTGGCTGTCCTCGACCGCGGCGACAGCACGGCTGGGGGCGCTGGCCGGCGGCGCGAGGATCACCATCGCGCAGATGAGCGACGGACGCGCTGCGATCGACGTCGACAAGCCCGAAGACCTCGATCTGGTGCGACGGCTCGTCGAGGTTCGGCGCGAGGGCATCTGCTCCGGTTCTGCCAACTGAGGCGTCAGGCGCACGCGCGGCAACGCGCTCAAGCCGTGGCGGAAGCGCCGCGCGATGAAGCCCGTTCCTGCTCAAGCCAACCGGCCGCCAGGGCACGCACCTGAATCAGGTCATCCGGGAAGTCGAGCTCGCCCCACTCGAGGCCTTCGATCGAAGCCACGCGGATGTCTGCGCCAGACTCGGCCAGGCGATTGATGGCCGACAGGTACCACTTGCCCGGGCCTTCGGGCGTGCGCATCGTGCGTTCGAGTTCCTCCACGAACAACGCTGCGCCTTCCGGCTCGAAACGCAAGAAGCCGATCGACTCGCCGTTGACGCGCTCTGCCGACAAGGTCTTGCCGATGGCGCGCAGGTGAACTCCGTCGGTCTCGACCTTCATGTCATCAGAGTCGTAGTTCGGCTTGCGATCGATCGTGACGGTGATGGGGGCTGATGCCGCAGCTATCAGCCGGCCGGCGATATCAGGTTCGAACAACGTGTCACCGTTCAGGATCAGGCAGGT
>Ga0116158_10003567_pt1 | contig 13455 bp, 13 predicted proteins | sample AD_UKC052_MetaG_FD_89883 | JGI IMG/M metagenome (GOLD analysis project Ga0116158, IMG submission 89883) | Active sludge microbial communities of municipal wastewater-treating anaerobic digesters from USA - AD_UKC052_MetaG | ecosystem: Engineered > Bioreactor > Anaerobic > Digestate | place: USA... | reverse complement strand
GCGTTGCGATCAACCCAGACCCCGTTGCTGCGTCCACGCCCGAAATTAAAGCACCCTTGCGCGTCGATGCCACCGATGAGTTCGGTCTCGATATAGTCGGAATCGATTGCGATTAAACTGTACGTCGCCAACTTCAACGTGGGCGTTTCTAGTGGCGCCTTGCCTGGGCCGACATCAATGACAGCAAACGTGTAGGGCGGCGGGGTGTGCGCGGTCCAACGCACGACCAACTTACCCCCTTCTGTCAATCTGCTAATTTGGTTGTTCATGCGGCGTGCTGCACAACCGCTAGCACAAATAACAATGAGCCCGAGCAATACGTGTTTTTTCATGCCACGTATCGATCCCATATTTATGCCGCCCTTAACGGACAACGGCCGCCAAGCCGCGGACAGCTTCAGTCTAGTAGCTGACGTTTTACACGCTCATGGCTACTTGAATAGCCAGCTACACTAACTTGGCTGGGTTTTGACACCTTTGGGTGCAAACACAAAAGGATAGTTGATCGTTATCGTTCCTTGCGCCTTCGGAAAACGCAGTTGCTTAATCGTGGCAGCGACGCAATCGTTGAGCTCGGTAGTTAAGCCGGTAGCGTTAACTGCGATCACGATGCCATCGGCGTTGACGTCGAATTTGGCGATAATCTTGCCAGCCAGGTCAGGCTGCGCTTTGAGGGCAGTTTCGTAGCAGGTGGTAAATTCGCTGCGATGTTTGAAAATGACGCGCTTGATAACGGCTTTGTCGATGCTGTTGGCGCGTGCGGGCGTCGAGCTCATCATGGTTTGCGCCGCCGCGACCAGGCCCAGCGTCAATGCGAAATGTTTGCCCATGCCAACCAGACAGCAATGCCGTTGTTTGGTTCCAGCAATCTACGGGTTTTACGCTCGCGAGCCTGACCCGCCAGTGCCACGATGTTAGCCTTGGGCTATGAAGCCTTCTGTGTACGTGCTAAGCGGTGCGCTGGTTGGTGCATTGCTTGGCGCGGGCGCGATGTGGGCGTTGGGGCGAACTGCTTCGCCGAAGCCGGCGGCTCCGTCGCAATTGACCGCGGAGGCAACGCTGGGCCGGAGCTCGATCGTGCAAACGTCCGCATTGGGCAGCAGTGCGCCGGCGTCGGTCGCGTCGCTGCAGGCTCGTTATGCCGCGCTGCAAGCAGAACTCATCGCTGCCCAACAACGCGCTGATACGTTGCAGCAGATGTACGACTCGGTGGTGCCCAAGGAGGCGCCTGAGGATGGTGGCCCGCACCCGAGTCAAGCGACGCTGCTCACGTGGGCCAAAGAATGCCGCACCGAGTGGGACTACCCGAATTTTGACAAAGCCGTACAGACCGACTTCAGCGATATCGGCCGCGCTGATCCGTCTGAACAACCGGCATTGACCGAAGCCTTGCGTGAAGTACATGGCAAATGGATGGCAACCTTGCGCTCGGCGTACATCGAAGTCACCGGCGATAATGCGGGCGCCAAGAATTTGGAACCCGCGGCGTTGATGAGTGAAATCGAACAAAAAGGCGGCGGCGAAGAGGTGACGACGCTGCGCGCCCAGCTTGCCAACGAACGCGCAGGGTTGGTGCAACCACCACCAGCAAACGCAAAGCTGTCACCAATTGAGCGTGTGCTGCGCGCGAATGCAACGTTGGGTGATGACACCGAAAATGCGTTGGCGAAACGGGTTGGTGCGCCGCGTGCGCGTGCGATCCGTGGCAGCGGATGGGGATCTTCATCAGCTAGCGCAGGCTGTGTGCACAGCGACTAACGAGGTTGCGCTGCAGTGATAAAATTGTGCACTGCACAAAAGTTTGTAAAAATTAAACAATTTCAATTATTTAAATCGTTGCTTTGATTGGGTTTAATGTTGCGATGCAAAAAATCGGATTGACACAGCGCGTTGCCGTCCTTAGCTTTGCGGCATGACGAATCAATCGAAGCAAGAAGCCACCAGCAACACCACCAGCAACACCGTGACCCCACCGGTGAGCCCGTTCGCAGCGTTTACTGCGATGGGCGTGACGCCAGAAGCTTTCGCAGACTTCGCTCGCGATCAAGCTGCACGCGTTGACCAATGGATGAAAGACATCGCTGTGTACGAAGCTGCGGTGAGCGAACGCCTCAAGGCGAACGCTGAACAAATCAGCAAACTCGCACATGACTCGATGGAATACGCTGCACAAATGTCGGCGCAGTACCGTAAGCAATTTACTGACACCGCACGCCGCGTTGTCGATTCAATCGCGCCTAAAGCGTAAGCTTGGGAACTTAGTTTGCTATGCTCGCGACATGCTCGCGGTGCGTATCGGCGCGACGGTAGCTGCATGTTTGACATGCAGTTGTGGTCGTGTGGGATTTGGGATTGCTGAGCAAGATGCTGCTAGTGCGGTCGACGCCGTCGTCGATTCAGCGGTTGACGCCGCGGATCGCCCGAATCGCATGTTTGCCAGCACCGCGACGCCGTCGGCCTCAATGGTGAACGGCGGCGATGCAATCTGTGCAAGCGAAGCGGCACGCGCCGGGCTCAGCGGCACATTTGTTAGCGTGATCTATCGAGATGGCAGGTTGCCGGCGGGCTTGTTAGCTTCGCGCGGTTTTGCGCGGCTTGATGGCTCGCCGATCGCCGATACGTTAGAACAGCTGGCGGCTGGGCAAGGCTATTCGCCGATCGCCGAACGCGCCGACGGTTCGTACTATTGGCACGTCTATCCGATTTATGCGTGGACCGGGTCACCAAGCGAAGATTGTGCGGCGTGGACATCAACCGATTCGGCGCGGCAAGCACGCGGTGTGCAGATTGGCAGCCGAACGCCGTTTGGTGGCGTCTCGTCGAGTTGCGATGTCAATTACTGGCAGTTGGTGTGCAGTGAAGTCGGCCATCAGGTTGCGTTGCCGGCCCCAACCCCGCAAGCCGGGCGTCTCGCGTTCTGGAACCCTGCGGTTTTTGCGAGCCCTGCCGACGCCGACGCTCAGTGCCAAGCCCTTGCGAATGAGAACGGGCGAGCTGGCACATTCTTAGCTGCCATCGGGATCGATAATCGCGCTGCGAGCGATCGGTTTGATCTGACCGGTGCGCCGTGGGTGAACCTTGCCGGGCAACCACTAGCGACAACAGGTGCGGCGTTTATGGCGTTGGAATGGCGTAACACCTTGACCGCGTTTGGTGACGCAGGCGTAGCTTTAGTGGCAGTTGGCGCCAACAGTTTGACCGAACCATCGTCGCCAGCGAGCAACTGTAGCAACTGGACTGATCATACGGACCTAGGTGGTCAGCGGGTTATCGTGAACCCAACCAACATGTTCTTGTCGGTTGGCTCGACCAACTGCAATATGTTTAATGGTTCGCTGTGCCTGCAGCAGTAACTCGCAGCTTCGCCCACCTTGCGCCGTCAAGACAGCTGTTAGCGTTGTTTAGGCAACAATGAGTTCATCAAGTCAGGATCGCCGACGACGCGACGCGCTTCAGTTGCCGTGATTTGATTCGTTTCGACCAACCGTGCCAACGAGCGCTCAAGCGCAATCATGCCGGCATCACGGCCCGACGCGATCGCGGTTGGCAGCGTTTGCATTTCGCCTTTGCGAATGATGTTGGCGATCGCGGCGTTGACCGGCACATACTCAATAGCGGCGACGCGGCCACCGTTACGGCGTGGCAGCAAGTACTGCGTCACGACAGTGCGTAACACGGCAGCGAGTTGATGCCGCACCGCGCGCGCTTGGGCTTCGGGAAACGCATCAATGATCCGATCGACCGCGACCGCTGCATTGGGAGCGTGCAGCGTCGCAAGCACCAAGTGGCCAGTTTCAGCTGCCGTGAGCGCGGCTGCGATCGTGGCTTGATCGCGCAGTTCGCCAAGCAGAATAACGTCGGGGCCTTCACGCAATGCTGCGCGCAAGCCCGTGGCGAACGAATCACAGTGAGTGCCAATTTCGCGTTGATGGATTAAGCCGTGACGCGCCCGAAACCGGTATTCAATCGGATCTTCGAGCGTGACAATGTGGGCCGCCCGCGTGGCATCAAGATGGGCAACGATTGCCGCCAGCGAAGTCGATTTGCCCGAGCCGGTTGGCCCGCAAAATAGCACCAAGCCGTCGCGCAACTCGGCGATCTTGCCGAGTTCAGCAGGCAATTCGAGTTGCGTCACCGTTGGTGGCTCGTCGGCAATCAACCGGATGGCTGCTGCAACGCCATCAAGATGGGAAAAGATATTCACGCGCGCGCGCTGGTCGCCAAACGCAAGTGCGAGGTCGTGTTGTCCGCCGTACGCTGCAAGCAGCGGTGCGATAATGGCGTGCAGCGCGGCGGCGTCGAGCTGCTCGTGATCGTGAAGGTCTCGCAGCTGGCCGGATACGCGGATGCGTGGCGCTGCCACGGAGGAAATCCAAAGATCGGAAGCGCGGGCGAGTTTGGCCGCCGCCATCGTGGGGCCCAACAATGCGACGAGTTGCTGTTTGGCTGCTGCTTCGTCGACGGTAGCCTGCACCACCGCGGCTTGCTGTGGTGATTGAGTTGCGACAGCCGCTGCCATTGCTGGCGCATGCGCTGTGGGCACCTGCGGCGTCACCGTTGCGGCAGGGACCGCTTGCACCGTGATCGCTTTAGCCATCAAGCGCAGCCCGTTGGCTGTGGGTTCCAGCGCGATTTCATAGTGCTGGCCGCCATCGGCTGCGAACCGACGGGTGATCTTTTGACTCGGTCGCTCAAGTATCTCGTCAGGGGCCAGCGACTGCAAAAAATCGAGCAACATCGCTTCGTCAATAGCGCCGGTCGTTAGCGGCTCAAGATTGCCGCGGCGGCGCAACAACGGAGACTTGCCGGTTTCGATGATCATCGCGTCGGCGCCACGAAGCGTCATTACGCGTAAAAGCGAAGGAATGGCCGACATGTCGCTGAGCATTGCAAGGAATTGGCCAGCGCGGTGCGCGCGGTAGCGCAAAAGTGCGCGGACCGGCGGCCGCCATCATGGGGCTTTGCGCCAACTGGGCAGGCGCTCGGGCGGCGGCGTTGCCAATTTGTCAGTCGAAGAAATCGACTCGGCCGGACTGCAAATCGAGTGATGCCCCCACGATGAGCAGCTCACCGGACGCTGCTAGGCGTTCGATGATTTCGGATCCGTGGCGCAATTGGTCAACGCTTGCAAGCACGTTGGCTTTCACCGCGCGTTGATGCAGCGCGGCGTGTGCGGCGCTACCGGCCGGCGGCAAATCAGCACGCGCTGGCACCAGTGATTCAATTGCGGGCCGCACGCGCGAAACAATCGACATGACGTTCGGCGAGGTGTGATCGGCGCCGTCGACAATGCTTTCGAGCGACGCTGCAATGGCGCCACAGTTGCTGTGGCCCATGACAACAACTAGTTTGCTATGAAACCGTTCGGCTGCGAACTCGACACTGCCAACGCCGGACGGTGCAACGATATTGCCGGCGATCCGAATGACAAAAAGTTCGCCTAAGCCGACGTCAAACACATGTTCGGCAGGCGCTCGTGAATCGGAGCAGCCAAGCACGATTGCAAACGGTGCTTGATTGTCCATGTTGAGTTGAGTGTGGCCTAACAAGCCAGCAACGCTTCGATACCCTGCAACAAAGCGCGCGTTGCCTTCTTTGAGGCGTGCGAGTGCTTCAGCTCCAGTCATGTACGACGGTGTAGCAGAAATCGGCCCGACATCAACGGGGCGGCGTGGCAGATAGCTTGGAAATTGCGTCGAGCAGTTGCACCGCTTCGCGCTGGCGATAGGCGCCCGTCGGCGCAGTCGCAAACGGTGCAAGCGCACTTCGTGCGTCTTGCCAGCGTTCGAGTTTCACCAGCGCAACCGCCCGAGCGTAACGGGCTTCGAGTGCGAGCCTGCCGTCGGGATACGCAGCGAGATACGCATTCCAGGCTGCGAGTGCATCGGTCGGGTTGTTTTGATGAAAGTGAATTTCGTGCGCGGTGCGATACAACTGTAGTTCGGCGTCAACCTGGGTCGGCTGCGTTGGTTCGGCTGGCTGGGTTGCTACCATTGGGCCAGGCAGTGTGGGGGATTGGGGCAACGCAGGCGCAGGCGTGATGGCTGGAGCGGGCACGCGAACAATCGCCGTAGGTATTGGCGGTTGGTTGTGCTTAGACGGCGCGACCGGCGTCGGCACTGGTTGCTGGGTGATCGTAGGCGGCGCGACCGGCGTCGGCACTGGTCGCTGCGTGATCGTAGGCGGCGCGACCGGCGTCGGCGCTGGTTGTTGGGTGATCGTAGGAGGCGCGACCGGCGTCGGCGCTGGTTGTTGGGTGATCGTAGGCGGCGCGACCGGCGCAGGTGCTGGTTGTTGCGTGACGAGGCGCGGTTGCGTTGCGGTCGTGCCAGGCAGTTTCCAGCCTGCGTAGTGGGCAAACGCGGTTGAGCCCAGCAGCGCAGCGATGGCCCCAGCCAACCACATGGTGCGACGTTTACGCTTGATCGCGCCACGCTCACTAAATGTTTCGCGCAACCGCAAGCGCGTTGCGGCACCGTCATCAGCGCCTTGTTCGGCGATCGCACGTGCTGCTGCGATCGCGGCATCCAGCTGCGGAGCGTGCAGCGCTTCGCTACTTGGCTTGCTGCTTGGTTCGCTCATCGTGCTTCATCTCCGAGAATGCTACGCAGTTTTTTGCGCGCGTGGAAAAGCCGAGTGCGCACGGTTGCTTCAGGCACGCCAACCAATGCCGCTGCATCGCTAGCGCTGAGCTGATCAATCTCGCACAGCACAAACGCGGCGCGATGATCGTCGGAGAGTTGGTCGAGTGCGTTGTACAGCATGGCGGCGGCTTGTTGCTGCGCCATGGCTGCATCGGGGCGCGGCGCCGGTGGTAATGGCTGCGCTGCAAGCTTGGCCATCGCAGCGCGTCGTCGGCACGCAGCTCGGATGTGTTTGTGCCCGCGCTTCACCGCGATCGCCATCATCAACGTCCGCAGGCTGCTATCGCCGCGAAACCGGCGCAAGGCGTCGGGCAAGGCCACAAAAACGTCGTGCACCATGTCTTCAGCGATATCGGGATCACCCACAAAACGCCGTGCAAACGCACGCACCGCTGCATGGTGCATCCGATACGCTTCGTCGATCGCCAATGGATCGCGTGCCGCGATTCGCGTGAGTAGGGTAGGCTCGCTCACGGTTCCGCGTACATGTTCAACGATGGCCAAGGTGATCGACAACGTTTCTTGGTCCCCGATGTCACGGGTTCGTTCAAATATATTTTTGTAGCAATAACATGCGGTATTGATTGAACGAATTCCCGGCTGCGGGGACCCAACCGTATGCGACAAGGCATTTTCATAGCGACAATAATGGTGGGCTTCGTGGCGCCGATGGTGTCGCCCGCTCAGGCGCAAGATACGTTGCCTACGCAAGTCGCGCCACAAGTCGCGCCAGTCGATCGCGTTGGGGTTGAAGTCGCAAACGTGGCCTGTGGGCTTGAAGGTGCCGCGATTCGTGCTGCGCTTTCCAATGAACTCGCCGCAACCGTCGTGACGGAGCTCGAAGCGCCTGCGCGCATCATCATTGGCTGCGATGGCGATTGGTTGCGCATCGCGTACAGCAATGGCGCGCAGCCATTGATCAAGCGTGAATCGACGCTCCCTGCGTTGGCAAGTGATCGCCTGCGTTTGATCGTCTACCTTGCCACCAATTGGGTCCATGATGAATCGGCAGATGTGTTGGCCAATTTGCAACGGCGCGCTGCTGCAGTGCCGCCTGCCGTGGCCGACACCGTGCCGGTCGCGCCGCCGGCCGCGATGCTTCACCGGCCGCGCCCGCAACCAACCTACATGCCTGCGTCAATCGGCTTTTTGCCACCGCTGGCGGTGGAGCGTTTGGCTGGCGCTCATACCCGCGTCGGAGTTGGCGTCAACGTTTTGATTGGCGTCTCCGATGCCGCTTCGATTGTGAGCATCAGCGGCTTGGCAGATATCAAACGCGAATCCGTGGCGGGTGCGCAACTTGGTGGCTTGGTGGCGCGTGCCGCGCAGCTCGACGGCGGAGTGCAACTGGCCGGCCTGGTTGCAAGCACAGATAACGTTGCCGACGGTGTGCAAGTCGGCGGACTGGCTGCGGTCAGCCGCGACATAGCGGGTGTGCAGCTCGGCGGCACGGCCGCGCTTGCGAGAGGCCGCCTGGATGGGGTGCAACTGGGTGGCGTGGTTTCAATTGCGCGCGAGCTCCACGGTGTGCAGCTGGCGGGGATTGCCAACATTGCGAGTGATGTTGATGGCGTGCAGCTCAGCTTGGTGAACGTGGCGAAGCGGATGCGTGGTGTGCAAATCGGTTTACTGAATATCAGCGTAACCAGCCAGGACGCGTACCCGATTGGCCTGCTTAACTTTGCCCGCGATGGCCAAGTTTCCGTCGATGCTTGGGCCGAATCTTCGCAGGTGACGGCCGTGGCGCTGCGCCATGGCACCCGTCGGGTGCACAATGTTTGGGGGCTGGCGTGGGCGCCTGATCACCCTGATCTGCTGGTTGGCGCAGGGCTCGGCGTGCACCTGCCAATGCAGTCGGGCAATCGCGCGATCGGCATGGATATCGAAGCGATGGCTTGGCTGACCGATCTCTGGCACGGCAACCACGGTTCACTTGAACAGCTGCGTGCAACGGTTGCGGTGCCGCTTGGGCCGGTTGAAATCATTGCTGGTGCTGCCGTGAACGTTGGCATCGACAAGGTTGAAACTGCCAATGATGCATTTCATCCTGTGCTTGCAAAACGCTTTGTCTCCGACGGTGGCGTGCATGTGGCGGTGTGGCCAACGGTGTTTGCAGGTTTGCGTTTTCGCGCACGATAGCGTTGAACGAAATTTCGCGAACGGGGACTAGGTAACGACTAACGAGGCGGCGCGAATCACGCTGCCTACGGTAGTTACGCTTAACCAAGGATTCGTTATGGCTCGTTTTCTATTTATTGCGGCCACGCTTGGTCTGATTGCACCGCTGGTGGTTCAAGTGCCAGCGGCAGTTGCCGACCAAGCCAGCGCTACGGACATTACCGTTGCCGTGGTCGTACGCGATGGCGCAACCGGCCAACCGCTACCAGCTACGTCGATCGTCGTCGATGGGCGCGCAACGCCGGTGATTTGCGATGAGGCGGGGCGTGTGACGATCACCGGGCCACGTGGTGCGATGCTGGTTCTCGAACATGATGGATTCGATTCGGCCGTAGTGTCGATCGATGGTGTGACTCTCGATGTTGCGTTAGTGCGCTTGGCCGCAACGGCGGAAACCATCGAAGTGAAAGCCAACGCGCCAACGCAGGTTGCAGGTGCAGCCAAGCTTGCACGCGAAGAATTGTCCCATGTGCCAGGCACCGGCGGCGATGTGCTTGCTGCTGTGAAGATTTTGCCAGGCGTTACGGCGACGTCACCGTTTTCGCAAGCAGCGTCGAGCGGCGTGGTGATCCGTGGTTCGTCGCCTCATGATTCTCGAATCTTGGTCGATGGCTTCGACATCCCGCAGCTCTATCACTCGATCATGCAACGCTCCGTGATTCCGTCGGCAGCCGTCGAAAACTTGGAATACTTGCCCGGTGGTTTTGATGTGCGCTATGGCGGCGCCACCGCGGGCCTCATCAGCGTGACGACGCGTGGTGGTGGCGACAAATTTCATTCGACGGCCGAAGTCTCAGCGATCGATGCCAACCTGGTCGCACATGGGCCACTGGGCAAACGCGCTCACTATATGTTGTCGCTGCGGCGCTCGTATGTTGATGCGTATCTCGGCGCATTGATTCCAGCCGACGCTGACGTCGGATTTGTAACTGCGCCGCGTTACTACGACGGTTTGTTGCGGCTGGACTATGATCCCTCGCCGCGTTGGCATGCTGCGTTGACCGTGATCGGTAGCGATGATTTGATCAAGTTGCTTGCGCGTGGTGGCGGCGAAAACAGCACGGACTTGACGTTTCGCCAAGACACCAAGTTCGTGCGCACAATTGGCAGTGCGATCTGGCGCAGCGCCGATGGTTGGGCGCTCAACATGGGCATTTCGACAATGCTACAAGGGCTTGCGATCGATGCGGGGCCGGATTTGCATGTCAATATCGACCAGGCTCTTGGCGCTGGTCGTTTTGAGCTTAGCAAAAGCATGGCACATGCCGCTGGGCTGTCCGATGTTGTGGTGCGAGCCGGCATAGAGGCCTTCACAGATCGTGCAGTGATCGACGTTGCCGTGCCACGCCTTGCAGGTGAAGGTGATCCCAACGGTGGCAACTTTAACGCCGATGCGCCCAAGGTTTACTACCGCGGCACCCTGTGGCTCACCGACGCTGGGGTGTGGTCGGCCATCGAAGCTAGCTTGAGCAGCCGGATTCGCATGAGTATCGGTGCTCGCGTTGATGCGTTTACGCGCTTGGGCCGTTACCCAGTGCAGCCGCGGGCCGAGCTCAACATGAACGTTACCGCCGTCGACAAGCTACGGCTCGCAGCCGGTCGCTACACCCGCCCGCCCGAAGACACCGACGAGTTGCTCAATACGTCGCTGCGCCCCGAAAGTGCTGCGCAAATTACGTTGGGCGGAGAACACAGCTTTGGCAACGGCCGCAAGCTACAACTCACGGTGTACGACAGCGAGCGCACGGACATGTTGGTGCGCGACGCAAACGGCGTCTTTCAGAATGAAGGGCGCGGGCGAACGTTTGGGCTCGAAGTGTTAGGCACGGTACGGCGTGATCGTTTCTTCGGATGGCTCGCGTATTCCTTGTCGCGCTCGGTGCGGAGGGATGCGCCCACCGCAGCCTTACGTTTGTTTGACTACGATCAAACTCACAATGTTGTAGTTGCCGCGAGCTACCGCACCCGCAATCAACGTTGGATTTTTGGTGGCAAGTTGCAATACGCCTCGGGGACGCCATACACGCCGGTTGCAAGCGCAGTCTTCGACAGCGATCGCAACAAGTACATGCCGGTGTATGGCACCATCAATTCGTTGCGCACCGACGCGCGTCATCAACTAGATGTGCGGGTCGATCGGGTGTGGCATGTGCGCGGCGGCACCGTCGCTGCGTTTCTCGATATCTCGAATCTGTACATGAACCAATCGGTGGTGCAGTACCAATACAACTACGACTACCGCGAACGCGGAGCGATCAAAGCGCTGCCAATCATTCCAAGCATTGGGCTGCGAGGTGAACTATGAAGATGTATCGTGTGTTGAGTCGAGTGGTTTGCTGGGCAGCGTTCGGCGTGATGGTGCCGATGCTTGGCTGTGCTGATTTGAGTGAGCCATGGCAGCTTAACTATGCGCGCGTCCTTGCCGTGCAAGCGACACCGCCCGGCGTTGCACCGTTGCAGACGACGACGTTGACGGCCTTGGTGTTCGATGGCGCCGCAGTACGCGAAGTAACGATGACCGATGTTGTTGTGCCGGCCCCGTTTGCTGCGTTGTTGCTGCCTGCAAGCGCGCCGGCAGTTTGGCAAGCTGCCGATGCTACGGTGGTAGCGCGCGAGCTGGCGGCCCAGCAAGTGCCAGCAGGTGAAGCGTTGGTGGTACCTGTTACAACCTCGGTGACGCTGGCTGGCGTCGACGGCCCGCTGATGGGCGTGAAGCATGTCCGCGTTGGCGTAGCGGCGGCCAATCCGGTCGCCCCCGCCGTGCTCGTCGATGGGGTGGAACAGCGCGAAGTAACGTTACACGCGCACCAAGTTGTGCAGCTGAGCGCGGCTGGCGCGCCGGGGCTAACCTATGTGTGGGCGAGCACGCACGGTGAGCTGAAACGAGCGGCCGCTGCCAACAGTCAACTGACGGCAACCGAACTCGGCGACGGCGTGCTCGTCGTCGTCGTGCGCGATGGTGTTGGTGGCGTCGCGTGGACCCACGTACCGTTGCATGTTGTGCCCTAAACATGCTGTCCGGAAACCGGACACGTGTCCGACACGTGGGCCGATGTGTGAGTGAAATTCTGATTGATTTGTCCACCTTCCGTTTGCGTCGCTGCGATGTGATCGGCAGACTGAAGGCAGGGGGATTCATGAAAGTTCTGACTGGACTAAGCGGTCTGCTATGCGTTGCTTTTTTCGCTTGTGGTGATGATCGAGCTGCCGAGGGGCCACCTGGCCCAGCGGGTGAGATGGGTGAGCCCGGTGCAATGGGGACTCCAGGCGTGATGGGCACGCCGGGGACTCATTGTTGGGACCTCAATTCCGATGGCATGTGCGGCGCAGGCGAAGACGTTGATAAGTCCGGTACTTGTGATCCTGCCGACTGTCTTGGCGCGGATGGCCCAGCTGGACCAGCGGGTCCAGCGGGTGCGGATGGTGCAGCGGGGCCAGCGGGCCCAGCCGGTGCAGCGGGCCCAGCAGGTGCGGACGGTGCGGTTGGCCCAGCGGGCCCAGCGGGTGCAACAGGTCCAGCGGGTGCAACAGGTCCAGCGGGCCCAGCGGGTGCAACAGGTCCAGCGGGTCCAGCGGGTGCAACCGGTCCAGCGGGTCCAGCGGGTGCAACAGGTCCAGCGGGGCCAGCAGGTGCAACAGGTCCAGCGGGCGCCGACGGTGCAACGGGTCCAGCGGGGCCAATTGGGCCACAGGGCTTACAAGGCCTCACTGGTGATGCCGGCGCGGCGGGGCCCGCGGGGCCTACTGGGCCAGAAGGCCCGCAAGGTCCAGCGGGTAGCTTTACAGCACCCGGCGTTGTGCGTGCAGTATTTGGGTCTGGTCCGATCACGCTCTTTACCGGCAGCGGCTTTGTGCTTGAAGCACCCACGTCGTCAACCATTCAACTCCGTGTTACCGGCTCTGGTGTGTTCTATAACTGGGGCATGTTAGTGCCTGGTACGTGCGGCACTGGCATCGCGCCAATGAACAACATTTTTCGCTTCGCGATCAGTCCCGGCGATACGCTTACTGGGACCTTTTGCTCAGAGGGCAGCAACATTTATGTGAGTGCGTGGGCAAGCAACACGCCCACCGCTAATATCTTCCGTTGTTGGCGCTTCACTTCCAACGCAATTGCATGCCAGCAAATTTTCTAAAACGGATCTCGCCAGCAACCCTGGTCGCTATTGCTGCGCTAGCGCTCGCCGGTGCAGCGTGGTTGCGGTCGGCACCACGTGCGTCGCCGGTGTCATCGGGTAACGTCGATCGTGGAGTGGCCGATGGCCGGTTGCAAGTGCTGCAAGCACAGCTTGCTGCGTTGACGAATGAGCTGAACACGCTGCGGATGGCCGTTGCACGCAACAGTGCAGTGGCGGTCGGGGCTGGGGCTGAACACACAGCTGGCGCCCCAGCGCCCTTGCGCGATGACAAAATGAGCGAGGCGCCCAAGGCTCCGATGGTGCGCAACGATGCGCCCAAAGGCCTGACGCTTACGGAGGCTGCCCCAGGTGCGTGGAGCGTGCGCAACACCGACCCCGCGATGGCTGGACAAGTGAAGTTGATCAGCGTGCAACGCGCTGATGGCACCACCGAAAACGTCAGCATCATTGTGCCTGACGTTCAGCGTTAGTCCAGGCGACGGCGCTAGGGGCCG
>Ga0116158_10003563_pt1 | contig 13462 bp, 12 predicted proteins | sample AD_UKC052_MetaG_FD_89883 | JGI IMG/M metagenome (GOLD analysis project Ga0116158, IMG submission 89883) | Active sludge microbial communities of municipal wastewater-treating anaerobic digesters from USA - AD_UKC052_MetaG | ecosystem: Engineered > Bioreactor > Anaerobic > Digestate | place: USA... | reverse complement strand
CCTAATCACGCTCTCTTTTCTCTCTTTTTTCTTCTTTGATCTTTTAGCGCCGCCCGCAGGGCCATTAGCGGTTTCAGAGGTTTAAAAGGTTTCAGAGGTTAACCTAATCACGCTCTCTTTTCTCTCTTTTTTCTTCTTTGATCTCTTAGCGCCGCCCGCAGGGCCATTAGCGGTTTCAAAGGTTTAAAAGGTTTAAGAGGTTTAAGAGGTTCCAGAGGTGCCAAATAGTTAAGTACACTACCATTATCACGCCCCACTCACTACTCACCACTCACCACTCACTAATACTCAAATTTCCTCAGCCCCGGCGCCTTAAACCAGGTAACCACCACCACCAGTAAAGTCATACAACCTCCGAATATTACAGAGGGCACCGTGCCCAGGGCTGTGGCGGCCACTCCGCTTTCAAACTGTCCGAGTTCATTGGAAGAATTAATGAAAATAGAGTTAACAGAAGAAACCCGGCCCCGCATTTCATCCGGTACAAAAAGCTGGACCACGGTGCCACGGATGATTACACTCACGCCATCGAAAAGTCCGCTGATCAGCAGAGCGGCAAAACTCAGCCAGAAGTTCTGGGATAATGCGAAGAGGAGAATACAGACACCAAAACCGGCCACCACATATAATAAGGTTTGGCCCTGTTTCTTTTTCAACGGATGAGTAGTCAGCCAGGCAATGGCAATGAAATTCCCGAGGTAAGTGGCCGCCACCAGCCATCCAAGTCCGATGGGTCCGACATGCAGAATATCTGAAGCGAAAACAGGTAAGAGGGCAATGGCCCCACCGAATAATACGGCAAACATATCCAGACTCATCGCACCCAGCAGGGCCTTGTTATGAAAGACAAACCGCAGTCCTTCTTTCACGCCTTCCCAGGTTTTGCTGCTGCCTTGCCAGCTGACGGGTTTGGGTTTTATTTTTTGAAATAAAAAGAAAGCGATACCAACCAATCCGCAAACGGGGATAAAGGCAATGGTTATATTGGTATAGCCCATCAGCACCCCGGCGATAGCGGGTCCGGCAACTGCGGCCACCAGCCATACCATGCTATTTACGGAGATGGCTTTTACCAACGACTCCTGCGGGATCAGCTGGGCCAGGAAAGCATTGAAGGCGGCTCCGGTAAAGGCCCGAACGGCCCCGGTACAAAATACCAATCCGTAAATACACCATTCAATAATGGGTCTTGAATAATGGGCCTGCATCCACTTTGAAGTAACGGCCAATAAGCCCAGCATGATAAAAAAGTAAAGCGCGATGCAAATGCTGATCAACCGGTGTTTATTACTGCGATCCACTTTTACTCCGGCCGGCAAGGCCAGCGCAATAGCCGGGATCACTTCGGATAATCCGAGTATACCGAGGGCCAGTTTACTGTCAGTGAGCTCATACAGCCGCCAGCCCAGTAATACAGGGGTCATCCGTAGTCCGGCTATAAACAGGATCCGGGCGGTGATAAACCAGGAAAACTCAGTGTTGATCAGGGGCCAGTACTTTTTCCGGAAAGTAAAGAGATGACTCATGGGAGTGTAAGATAATGCTGTCCGTTCTCATATTCCTTTTCCAGCGCATGGAGGATTACCTGAAGATGTTTCTCATTGCCCAGGAAATCGGCATTGCTGGCATCCACAAACAGTGTTTTGATATTGTGCTGCTTGATATAGTTCGTATAGGTTTCCTGAAGATTGAACAGGTAGTCATCACTGATATTCTGTTCATAGACCCGGTTCCGCTTGCGGATATTTGCTTGAAGCTTCGAAACCGGCGCATGCAGGTAGATTAATATATCCGGTTGTATTAATTGCTGATGTATGATATCAAATAGCCGCTGGTAAAGACGGAATTCATCTTCCGGCAGGGTCACTTTGGCAAACAGCAGGCATTTGGTAAAGAGATAATCCGATACCGTCAGGGTCTGGAACATATCCTTTTGCTGTAGTAATTCCTTCAACTGTTTAAACCGCTCAGCCATGAAGAATAATTCCACGGGGAAGGCAAACTGATCCGGGTTTTCATAAAATTTCGGCAAAAAGGGATTTTCGGCAAATTCTTCCAGGATCAACCGGGCATTGTAATGTTTGCTCAACAGGTTGGCCAGGGTGGTTTTTCCTGCGCCGATATTTCCTTCTATGGTGATAAACTGGTAATTCATGCATCAACTCCCGGTCGGGTATCCTTAAATTTAATGTGGGCGCAAATTACTTGAAATGATAAGGTGGCTTGCAATAGCGGTAAAGATTGTGGAAAAATTCAGGAAAGCTTTGTTACTTCCAGGGTATCCGGGCAATCTGCCAGCAAGGAAGAAACAGATTGTTGTAAAACGGGATGAATCACATCACCGGCAATCTCAGCAAGCGGGAGCAGGGCAAAGCGGCGGTTGGGCAGTTCGGGATGGGGTAGTTTCAACAGTTCATACTGATGAATTTCGTCCCCATACATTAATATGTCAATATCAATCAGCCGGGGACCATATTTTTCCTCCCGGATCCTGCCCAGTTGTTTTTCAATTTTCAGCAAACGGCGGATCAGTTGACGGGCATTGAGCGGGGTCATGATTTCGAGCGCCTGATTCAGGAAGGCAGGTTGGTCGGTCTTGCCCCAGGCGGCCGTTTCATAAATGGAGGATTGTTTTTGAACCGTTCCACATTGTAACGCGATCTCCCGTTTTGCGGCGGAAAGGTAGTTTTCCCGTATACCCATATTGCTTCCCGTCAGTAACCAGGCCGTATTCATGCCCCAAATATCTTTATTTTCCGGGATGCCCCGTAATTAAATACATTTGCCCCCAGCATGTCAAACGTTCAAAAACCTTATAGCCAGACCCGGGCTTTATGGGCCATCACCCGGGCCAGTTTTAAAGCTATTTTCGGTAACCCGAGTGCGATTATTTTCAGTATACTTTTTCCAATCATTTTTGTGCTGATTTTCGGGGCTTTTGGTGGCGGGGGTGGAGTGAGTTACCGGATTGCGCTGGCCGGTAAAGTGGATACGGCTGATTTTTTTTATAAAGGACTACTACAGATACCCGGTGTAAAAATTGTAGCATATACAGACTCAGCGGTATTAAGAAAAGACCTGATTAAAGGAAAACTGACCGCTATCCTGGATATTCAAAAAACAACGGATAGCACGGAGAAGCCACGCTATAATGTAAGTATTAAATCCACCTCCGCCAGTTCAAATACCATCTATTCGTTTGTGCCTGCTCTGAAGATGGTAAAACTGATGCTGGAGAAAGAACTGAATGACAGTTATGTCAGTTATGTCGATATTGAAGAACCCGTGATTGAGCAAGTCAGGCAGTACCGGCAGATCGATTTCATCCTGCCGGGACAGTTAGGCTTTTCCATTTTGTTCTCTACTTTATTTGGTATCGCCTTTACCTTTTTTAACCTGCGGGAACAATTGGTGCTCAAACGTTTTTATGCTTCACCGGTTAAAAAGATCAATATCCTGCTCGGCGTGGGCATGAGCCGCCTGTTTTTCCAGGTATTAAGTGTGCTGGTGCTGCTCCTGTTCGGTCATTTCTTTATGAACTTCACGCTTCAAAACGGAATCTTTACCTTCTTCTCCATCATTACGATGACCCTTATCATGCTGTTCCTGCTGATGGGAGTCGGATTGATTTTCAGCAGTATTGTAAAAAGTGATACCTCGATTCCCTTGCTGATCAACCTCTTCGGTTTTCCCCAGATGATGTTATCGGGAACATTCTTTCCGATTGAAGTTTTCCCAAAATGGTTACAGGAAATCTGCCGGTTATTACCATTGACCCAATATAATGATGCGGTCCGCAAAATTTCATTTGAGGGACTGAGTTTGCTGGAATGCTGGAAGGAAATCGGGATACTGGGTATCTGGATGGTAATTATTTATGCGATTGCGACTAAAGTCCTGAAATGGGAGTAAACCCTTTGGACCCAAAATTGTTGACCTTTATTAACCTGCATAAGCAGAAATCTGTTTGGTATGCGACTCATTAAACTGGCCTTTATAAGTTTTTTTGTATTTTTTTTGCTGATCACCGGTATTTCCCTTTTTTTCCCGTCCCATGTCCGGATTTCAAAAGCGATTGATATCAATGCCCCCAGGGATTCGGTACGGGCAATGATCAGTCAGCCGCTTCACTGGAAAAACTGGTATCCTGGTGCCGATACCCTGGCGCTCTATGAAGCAGATGGAGTGATCAAAGGAATCCGGATGCCAGGCAACCAGGTGCTCATGATTACCGGTTTTAATGACAGCACGGTAATGGCGGCCAACAGCAGCAGTGGAACTGAACGGGCCAGTATGGGCTGGAACCTGATACAGAGCAATCCAAAAACCGTAACAGTTCAGTGGTATATGGATTTCAAACTGCGCTGGTATCCCTGGGAAAAATTTTCCAGTCTTTTGCTGGAGAAACGATACGGTCCGGTGATGGAGCAGGGGCTGGCGAAGTTGAAGACAACTGTTCAGGCCACTCCGTAGTGGCCAGAACAGTTGTCTTCAGTGGCCAGAACAATTAGTAAACAAAAACTAAACATATGAAACAAATCCTCCTTCTCCTTTCCGTTTTTATGATCACCCACACTTCAAACGCACAGGGTGGTGGAAAGAAAAGTCCGCATGATACCGTAAGTTCAAAAGTTACTACCGTTACCTATGGCCGTCCGTATAAGAAAGGCCGGGTGATTTTTGGTGAACTGGAAAAATATGGTAAGGTATGGCGGGTAGGGGCCGATGAAGCCACTACCATAAAGTTTGCTTCGGATGTGAAATTTGGCGGCGTGGATGTAAAAGCCGGTACCTATACTTTATTCGCTATTCCCGGTGAGACAGAATGGACACTCATCCTGAATTCACAGTTGGGTCAATGGGGCGCTTATGGGTATGAGAAGAACAAAGACAAGGATATTGCTTCCGTAAAAGTTGGATCACAGAAACTGGATATGCCGGTGGAACAACTAACGATTCGCTTTATTGAATCCGGTGCTATGGTGATTGAGTGGGATGCGACGAGGGTACTGGTAACGATTAACTAGTCCTTGTGGCAACTGGTATGGCCACTCTAAGTGGCCTTACCAGTTGCCACACTAATCCGGAAAACTAATCTTCCCCATCGATACATTCGGAATACCCTTCCTGTTTTCACCCAGCTGTACAGCTCCGCCGGCCACTGTTTCATTGGCCAGCAGGGCAAATAAAACGGCTTCTTTGGCATCCGGATTTATTTCCAGGGCCTGGGTGGAATGGAAGGGTATTCCTTTTAGCTGCTCCCGGATATTTTCAATCAGAAGCGGGTTATGCATTCCGCCACCACTCACATAAACAGTAAACGGGCTATTCATATCCACAGTCCTTTTAATCGCATCAACGATCATGTCGGCACTGAGTTGATTTAAGGTAGCCATCTGGTCTTCCACTGGCAGTGCTCCTGCCCCACAGGACTGAATGGCTTTATCCAGGTAGTGGAGATTGAATAATTCCGGTCCGATTGTTTTGGGGAAAGGCCCACTAAAAAATGCATGCTCTTTTAAAGCCATCAGCAAAGCCGGGTGCACGGTTCCTTTACGGGCAACTCCGGCATCCTGATCGTAGTATTGCCCCGGATAGGCTGATTGCATCAATGCATCCATCATGGTATTACCCGGCCCCACATCCGAACTGAATACTTTCCCGGCATCCAGGTCTCCAGGCAGATAAGTGAAGTTGGCAATCCCCCCGATATTCAGCATGATCCTGTTTTCTAACTTTTTCGAAAACACCAGGTAATCTCCATAAACGGCCAGTGGTGCACCTTCTCCGCCGGCTGCCACATGTTTTTGCCTGAAATCACTGATGGTTATGATGCCGGTGTGCACGGCAATATGATCTCCGTCGCCAATCTGCAGGGTGGCATTTCCAAACTCCGGCCGGCCATGTAAAAAAGCGGGTGCATGGTAAATCGTCTGACCATGACTGGCCACCAGGTCAACCGCTTCATTTTTTACAGACCAATCCCGCAGAACCTGGTTAATCATTTGGGCATGTTCAATGGCTACCTGGCTGTTGAGCAAACACACATTTTCGAGATCAGCATCTCTGCGGGAAAAAATGGATTTCAGGGATTCTTTAAAAGCGGGTTTGTAGGGGACTGTAGTGAAATTCAACAGATTTACCGAAGTTTCGGCACCACTTCCACTGATCCGGCATAATGCCAGGTCAAGTCCATCGAACGATGTACCACTCATCAATCCAAGTATAATACGGGAAGATTTTTGGCCGGCTTGCCAGAGTTTTGCCAGGTTTTTGTTCATGTTTTAAAGTTAGATTGTCGGTTTTTGCCGGAAAAATTTATTTCTGTTCAGCATTTCTGCGGTTATTGCGCCTTTATGTTGCACTTTTTTGCGTATTTTAAAGAGAATACTTACATTTAGTGTTACAACGTCGACTGCCATGTTAAAAAGAGAACGCCAGGAATTTATTCTTCGCGAAGTAAACCTGCATAACCGGGTGCTGACTTCCGATCTCTCAGAAGCGATCAATGTATCGGAGGATACGATCCGGCGTGACCTGGCCGAACTGGCTGAAACCGGCAAAATTATCAAAGCGCATGGCGGCGCCCTCTCCAAATCCTTTCATACTTCTTTCCAGATTAACGGGGTTTATTCGCATGATAAGAAGAAGTCTATAGCCCGCAAGGCCGTAAACCTGATCCAGGATGGTATGTTTATACTTAGTGGTGGCGGAACAACCATTACGGAGTTGGCGAAAGCCCTGCCTGACCAGTTACAGGCCACCTTTTTTACCGGAAGTTTACCCGCCGCCATTGAATATATACAGCATCCTACCGCAGAAGTGATTTTTATCGGGGACCGGATTTCCAAGAATTCACGGATTACCATCGGCGGGGATGCGATTCAGAAAATCGCCCAGATTAATGCGGACATCTGTTTTCTCGGGATTAATGCCCTTGACCCTGAACTGGGACTTACCGATAATGACTGGGAAGTGGTACAGATAAAAAAAGCGATGATCAGGGCCTCCCGGAAAGTAGTGGCATTGACGATTTCTGAAAAACTGAATACACAACAGAAAATTAAAGTGGCTGACCTGTCTGAACTGGATATTATTATAACGGAGCTGGCGCCGGATGATCCTAAGCTGGAGCCTTTCCGGAATGCCGGAGTACAGATATTATAAGAACGATTTTTTTAATATAAACATTCAAACAAAAACCGCAAAATGAGAAATCTGCTATGCTATGCACAAAAGAAAGGGATGAACTTTTCTTTTGTTTTCCTCTTGCTGCTGGTATCCGGGCCTTTGCTGGCCCAGGTTCATATCAGCGGTAAAGTAACCGGCGCGGATGGAAAGGGAATTCCCTTTGTGTCTGTACTGATCCGGAATACGACTATTGGATCCGCCACTGGCGCCGATGGTGCTTATGCCTTCGACGCTAATGTTAAGCCCGGTACTTATGTCCTGGTTTTCTCCGGCGTTGGTTTCAAGACAAAGGAACAGTCCATTAATGTGGGCTCCGAAAAATCATATACCTCTGATGTAATTCTGGCCGAAGATGCCCTGAATATGGATGAAGTAGTGGTAACCGGGGTATCAGCCGGTACTACCAAAAAGCAGCTGGGAAGTTATGTGAGTACGGTAAAAGCCGATCAGCTTAACAAAGGAGCTACCGGTAATGTACTGGCTGCCCTGCAGGGTAAAACAGCCGGAGCACAGATCATTCAGAACAGCGGAGATCCCGGCGGTGGAATTTCTGTTCGCCTCCGTGGTATCAGTTCCGTCAACAGTTCCTCAGAACCTTTATATATAGTGGATGGTGTGATCGTGAACAATGCGACCACCCGTGTGACCAATACCAGTGCGAACTATGATGGACAGAATTTTATCGGTACAGTCGGTCAGAACCGGATGGCTGATATTAATCCCAACGATATTGATCGGATAGAAGTCCTGAATGGTGCTGCCGCTGCCGCGATCTACGGATCCCGTGCTAATGCCGGGGTGATCCAGATCTTCACCAAAAGAGGTTCTGCAGGGGCGCCTGTTGTCAGCTTTTCCTCCAGCATGACGGTAAGTTCATTGCGTAAATCAGTTCCGGTGAATCAATCACCCACCAAATTCGGCGGACCAGCTGATGGTCCTGGTGCTCAAACACAGGATATCCTGACACCGGCACTGACCAATACCACGGCCGTTACCCGGTACGATTATAACGATTATATTTTCCGCAGTGCCATGGGTACGGATAACAATATTTCGGTAGCCGGGGGTAAAGACAAAACAAAGTACTATACCTCTGCTTCTTATTTTAAGAATGAAGGGATTATCAAGAACACCGATTTCCGCCGGTTCAGTTTTCGGGTGAATCTCGACCAGGCCCTGGGTAATAAAGTGAATTTCAACATGGGACTAAACTTTATCAACAGCCTGAGCAACGAGAAACCCGATGGTAACTCTTTCTTCTCACCGATGAACTCGATAAATATCATCGGGAACATTCACAATTTATGGGACAGGGATGCACTGGGCAATATCAAAGCGATCGGTGAACGCGGCCGGGTGAATCCGGTTTCCATTATTGAGGATATCAAACAAAAACAGGAAACCAACCGGATCATTGCCAATGCAGGTCTGAAAATAAGACCCTTCAAAGGACTGACGGTCGATTATACCATGGGTATCGATCAGTATGCACAGAAAGGGGAAACGTTTATTCCTCCGTTTGCTTATAACGTAAGTGATGGTTTCTTTGGTGGGGGCGCCGCCCTGGATCCTACCCGTAACGGGTATGCCAGTGCCGGTAATTATAATTTCTTTCAGATCAACAATGATCTGAACGCTACTTACCAGACTAAATTAACACCGGATATTACATCTACTTCTCAGCTGGGTTATTCATTACAGTATGAAAAATCAGGCTATACACTGCTCCAGAGCCGTGGTTTAGCCCCCTTTGTGCAAACGGCCACTGGCGGTAGTACGATTCTGCAAGGCGTGGATGAGAGAAGCGAATTTTCTGTTTGGGGTTATTTCTTTCAGCAAAACTTCGGTTATAAGAGTCTGTTATATGTAACCGGCGCTATCCGCGTGGATGGATCTTCTGTTTTTGGTAAAGATCAGCGCAATCAGAAATACCTGAAAGCAAGCGGAAGCTATGTGATCAGTGAGCATGAGTTCTGGAAAAAAAGCAGTATCAGCAAATTCTGGAATTTTGCCAAACTGCGCCTGGCTTACGGCGAAAGCGGAAACCTGACCGGTATCGGCGCTTTTTCCCGTTTCAATACGTATAGCAGCAATACCTTTGTCAGCCGTACTGCCCTTTCTTCCAACACCACACTGGCTAATACCCTGGTTAAACCGGAGCGCCAGAAAGAAATTGAGTTTGGTGTTGATCTCGGCTTTTTCAACAGCCGGCTCAATGTACAGGCCAATATCTATAATAAGAAGGTGGATGATATGCTGATCAACCGTTTTATCGCCCCCACTACCGGATTCAGCAGCCTGCTGGATAATTTCGGCAGTCTCGAAAATAAAGGAGTGGAACTGGTGATCAATGCAAAACTGGTAGCGAAAAAAGACTTCAACTGGTCAGCCACGGCCATCTATAACCGTAATCGTAACAAGGCGGTGAAGATTGGTCAGGCCCTCACTTTATTAAGCACCAACCAGGGTGCACCGGTGGCCATCATCGAAGGACAGCCGATCGGTGTATTCTACGGGGCCTTCTTTGCGCTGGATGCCAATGGCGGTCTGGTGAAAAACGGATCCGGTTTCCCGCAGGGAGAAAGAGGGATCCAGAATGGTGCGCTGAATTATACCGTAACCCGTGATCCTTCCACCGGCTTACCCATTGGCACCAATCCGCTGGTGCGTCGCATCATTGGCGACCCCAACCCGGACTGGACCGGTTCACTGGTGAATGAATTTAGTTATAAAAGACTGAGCCTTCGTGTTCAGCTGGATGCGGTACAGGGAGTGGATGTATTTAATGCCGACTGGAGAACCCGCCAGGGGGTAGGAAATGGCAAAGAAGCAGAGAAAGAACAGACCGGTGTTTATCCCCGGGGCTATATCAACAGCTTCTACGCTACCATTGAACAATGGAGAGTGGACGACGGATCTTTTGTAAAGCTCCGTGAAGTGTCGCTGAGCTATGCATTTGGTAACCTGAAAATGTTTAAAGATGTTACCCTCAGTGTCAGCGGACGCAACCTGATCAGCTGGGATAATTACAAAGGATACGATCCGGAAGTAAATGCAGGGGGACAAAGTACGATCCTGCGTGGTATTGATTTCGGTTCCGTGCCGATTCCCAAGACCTTCAGTGTAGCCTTATCTGCTAAATTCTAAACCGACAAAAAGAAACAAAATGAAGAACAATATTTTAAAATATACCATGATAGTGGCACTCGCCGGTGCTGCTGTTATTCCCTCGGGTTGCAAAAAGGATTTTTCCAACCCGAATGCGGCTACGGATGAACAGGTGTTCAGTTCACCGAAGGGCCTGACCGGAGTGGTAGTGGGCCTGCAGCGGGTGTATACACTCGGCCGCGGCAGCACACTTTACAACCTGGTTACGATCAACGGACTTACCACCAACGAACTCTTCGTGGTGAATGCGGGTAATACGGCCGAAGTACAGGTAGCCACCGGAGGTACTGCCGTGGATGGTAACAATACCATGCTGACCACTTTCTGGACCACCTGTAACAAAGTGATCTATGATGCGGATAAAGTAATTGCCAGCGCAGACGAGTTATCGGATAAGAATTACGCCAGCGGGCTGATTGCTTATGCCAGTATCTTCAAAGCACTTTCAATCGGTGATATGGCCCAGTTCTGGGAAAAAGTACCGGCTACAACAGGAACCAATGTTACGTTTATTGACCGGGTGGACGGCTTCAAACAGGCTATCGCGGTGATCGATAATGCCATGGCTAAGATCAGTGCCAATGCCATCAGCGCCTCCTTTATTTCAAGTGTACCTGCTGGTATTGATATCAGTAACACCTTGAATGCCCTTAAAGCAAGGTATTCCCTGTATGCCGGACTTTACCCGCAGGCGCTTACTGCGGCAAATGCCGTGGATCTTACAAAAAAATCCAGCTTCAACTTTGATGCGCTTTCACTGAATCCGATTTTTGAAACGGCCACTTCCACCAATAATGTGGTGCAGGTGAAAGATTCCACACTCGGACTGGTAACGGGTTTGCAGCCTGACTTTGCCGACAGAAGGGTGGCATTCTTTACCAGTATCAATCCTACCATTGCTCCACGTTTCAGGATCAATGGTTTTGGTAATGCGGCCGGAACCGCCTTCCCGGTTTACCTGCCGGGTGAGATCATGCTGATCAAAGCGGAGTGTTATGCGCGGGCTACATCGCCTGACCTGACGAATTCACTGGTGGAACTCAATAAAGTGGTGACCAAGCTGCCCGCTGCCGATCCATTTGCCGTTGGAGCTGGCTTGTCCACGATTACCGGTTCATTTAGCCAGGCACAATTGCTGGATTCCATTTATAAGCATCGTAGCATCGAACTGTATATGTCTGGTCACAAACTGGAGGATATGCGTCGCTTTGGCCGGCCGAATGCAGAACGGAAAAGAAACCTGATGCCTTATCCGCTGAGGGAAAGGGATAATAACCCGAATACTCCGACGGATCCCGCATTTTAAGCTTACTTAAGACAGCAGACGAGTCATACAGCAGACACGTTTAAAGGTTGCCATTCATTTGGCAGCCTTTTTTTTATCTTTATACAAACTGTTCGTATGCGCATCCCGTTTCTTCCTTTTTATTTTTCGTTGTTATTCCTGTCCGGCCAACGGCTTAATGCGCAGGTGGAAACGGATTCAGTCATGTATGCCCGTGACAGCGCACTGGATGTACCGACAGATCCTACCATTCTTTTTTTCCAGGAAGGGGAGAAGACCAAAACACCAGGCAAACTGATGTTGCTGTTGAAAAATAAAAAGACAAAATCCCTGGCTGCATTTCTGAAAAGCCTGGGAAATGCGGAACTGGGCGAAACGGAATACGGGGACTATGCACTGTCCGATCTGGATAAGGATGGCCGCAAGGAACTACTGGTATATAATTATACCGGCGGGGCCCATTGCTGTGATGAGCTGTATATTTTTAAATATACCGGATTGAATAAGTACCAGCAGGTGGCGAAGTTGTTTGCCGGCAATACCATCATTACAAAAGAAAAGGAATTTGTTTACGATTTCCACGAACAATACGGCTATTTCTTCACCTGTTTTGCCTGCGGCTATGAAGATACCACCGGTGCTGGTTTATTCTCCAACAGCAGTATCCTCCTGCGTTACCAGAAAGGGAAAATGGGGGTGGTACCCGGCGACCCCACCCTGAAAAAGACGATCCTTGATAATCTGGAGAAACTGGGAAAACAGCCTTACCAGCCACTGGAGGATGATATAGCCCAGGATGATGGGATCAGGAAGGAAATAGCTTTAAATCTCGCTGTTTACTACTATTCTTTTGGCCGGAATACCGAAGATACCCGGCAACTATTTTACCGGTATTATAAGCATCCTGATGCCCGGAAAGTCTGGGCCGGATTTACCCGCCAGCTTACTTATATACTTGCCCAGAATGATTTTTAAATTCAGACCAGTTCCCGTGCAACGACCGGACATTTCCCGGTGTCAGTCATACTGTATACACAAACATGGATGAACGCCAATTGGTAAAGAGCTGCCTCAAAGGCAAACCAGCTGCCCAGAAAGAACTGTATGACCGCTTTGCGGAGCAGATGCTGGGGGTCTGTTATCGCTATACCAAATCGTTGGCCGACGCGGAAGATGTGTTACAGGATGGATTCGTGAAAGTATACCGGTTCCTGCATACCTACCAGTTTGAAGGGCCGCTCGGGGCCTGGATCCGGCGGATCATGGTCACTACTGCCCTGAATTTCCTGAAAAAACACAGTCGCTACCGGACCGATCTTTCATTTGATAACAACGACGCGCTTCATCCGGTGGTGGAAAATGATGCAGAAGTCAGAATGACTGCCCGGGAACTGGCGGAATTGATCCGGCAACTCCCAACGGGTTACCAGACCATCTTCAACCTGCATGCCGTGGAAGGGTTTACCCATGTGGAAATAGGCTCCATGCTGGGAATCTCTGATGGTACTTCCCGTTCGCAGTATGCCAGGGCCCGTAGCCTGCTGATCAGTTGGGTTGAAAAAAAATCACAGATTAAAAATGACCACTATGCGGGATAATGAATTTGATAAAGGGGTACAGGAAAAGATGGGGGAGTTCCGCCTTCCGCCTTCCGCACCGGTATGGATGGAAGTGGAGCGAAGAATCCGTGAACGGAAAAGAAGAAGAATCCTGATCTTCTGGTTTTGCCTGGCCGGATTGCTGATGGCAGGATTCGGTGGTTGGTGGTTTTGGGAAAGTAATGACCGGCCTGCACTCAGCATAACAAAGGAAGGGAGT
>Ga0116158_10003562_pt1 | contig 13463 bp, 9 predicted proteins | sample AD_UKC052_MetaG_FD_89883 | JGI IMG/M metagenome (GOLD analysis project Ga0116158, IMG submission 89883) | Active sludge microbial communities of municipal wastewater-treating anaerobic digesters from USA - AD_UKC052_MetaG | ecosystem: Engineered > Bioreactor > Anaerobic > Digestate | place: USA... | reverse complement strand
GTTGAAAAGGCAACGTCAACCCGCCGGCCGTCGACCTGTTCGGCAAACTGAGGTAACCTCTGGACCTAGAGGGACCCATGGCCAGCACGCTCGATCTCGCGCTGCAACGCGCGCTCGCAATTCGTCTCAATTTACAAATCAGCTTGTCGTCGCTGGCACTAGTGGAAGAGTGGATGGACATCCATCTCGACCGTTGGCTCGAACACATTCCCATGCCGCCCGACATGCCAGATGGGTATGCCGTGAACTATTCGGCGATGATCGGCAGCGATATGCGCCGGGTTTCGTGGGCTGCTTGGGGCGATCCTCGTGGGTTTGTGCCACGCATGGCCGACTACTTTAAGCTGTGCAACATTGCCAAAAGTGACATCGCAATTCTCGACCAAGTAGGCGAAACCCTTGAACCCAAAGTTGCGGGTTCGTGGATCGGTGTGTGGGGCAAAAAGGTCACCACGGGGTGGCACTTTATGGATCCGCAACCCTGGAGCAAGATCGAAGGCTTGTTTGGTACCCACGAAGCCAAGTACCAACTCAAAAAGTTCATCGAGATCTGCGGCGCCAAGCAAGTTGAACGGTTCGTGCAGTCGATCGGCGAAAACGTATTTACCGAAGTTGAAATCAAGTTGCCAGGCGATGATCTCGCGGCGCAACTGGCTGCTGCCAATGATGGCTTTGCCCATTTCACTGGCGCCAACATCGACGACGGCGTGCGCGCGCGGCTGGCCGAGCGTGGCGCTGGTGCACTTTCGTTCTTTGTCCGCATTCGTGGCGGTAAAATCGCACGGGTCGCAGTTTCGGTGCCAACGACCGAGCTTGCAGCGGTGCAGCCACTGTGCGAAGCCGCCAAAGTTGGGTTTGATCCACGCATGCTCAAGCTCGTAGGTGCGTTGGGCAACAAGGTAACGTCGATTGAATACGGCCGCGCTGGCGAACACGCTGGCGTCGATGTTTTCGTCGAGCCAACCGAGCCAACTGGTAAAAAAGTCGAAGCGCCTGCGCCTGCGTCGGCCAACTGATGGCCACGAGCGAACCGCCACAGCTGGCGTTTGCTGCTCGCGAAGCGCTCATTTTCGCAAGCGACGACGGTTTAGCCAACAAATGCGAAATCGATCGCTACCGTGCGTCGGGCCCAGGCGGGCAGCATCGCAACAAAACCGACAGCGCGGTGCGCTTGCGCTTGCCGAGCCTGGGCATCTCCGCGATTGCCGAAGACAGCCGGTCGCAACACGACAATAAAGCCTCGGCGATTCGCCGCATGCGCGCAGCGATCGCCGTCGGTGTTCGCGCCCCCATCGAGCGTGATGCCTTCTCCCCGTCGGTACGGTTGGCCGCCATGCTCGCCGCTGGCACGGCGCCGCTCGGCGAAAAGACCCGCACGAAGCCCGAGTTTTGGGCAGCCATTGCTGAGTTGCTCGACTTGTTCTGGGCGCATCGTTCGGAGGTCGCCGCAACCGCGCAGCAGCTCGGCGTCACGACCGGGGCGCTATCAAAGCTGTTGTTGCACGATGACGCGGTGGCGCGTGCCGTCAACGAAATGCGTCGACACTTCGGCAATAAACCTTTGGTAGCACGTTAGCAGCAGGTGCGGTGCTACCACTTCACCGTTCGAGCGGTCCGTAGCTGATGATTTCGTTGCGCATGTTGGCAACTGTGGCAGCGATCCACGCCGGGCTACGTGCCACGTTTTCAATCCGCACTTCGTCGATGCTGCCATGGAAGAATTCACCATCGGTGGTGCCGTTGCGGTCGGCCCCGAGGTAAATCGGATTGGCTGATTGCGCGAGCATGCCATCGCGTGCGTACTCGCCATCCATCACGCCATCGACGAATCGTTGCAAGTGGATTGTCCCCGTGGGTTGCTCTGCCGCGACTACAAAGGCGAGGTGGACCCACCGATTCATGGGCAGCGTCGAGGCTGGTGGGCCGAAATCACCTGCACCGGTAAACAGCACAACCGTGCTCAGTTCCGCGTTAAACGTCGAAACTGCAAAATCGTCGAGCACGCCACCACCTTCTTGGCGCCCAATCATGACTTGATACGTGTCTGGCGTCACGATGCCGCGCCAGTTGACCCACATCGAAATTGTTTGCTCGGTCAAATGTAGTGATGCCGCATCGGCTACCCTCATCACACTTTGCATTGCTGGCACAAAGTTGCGCGCTGCCAAGACTTGGCCTTCGCCGACCGTGGTTGCTTGGTCGATTGCATCATGGCCGTTGCCCGTTGCATCGCTGCCGTCGGTCATGTGCCAAACCGCGGTGAACGCATTGGACCATGCAGTTGCTGAGGCAACCGCTTGCGTACCAACGTACATCTCAATGCTGGGTAATGCACCGTCCCAGCTTGGAATCCGCACCCAGGCCACCAGCGGCGTCGTCGCATCACCGATGGTTTCAAGTTCGAATGCAAGCGACTCGCCGTTGGTGTCGACAAAGCTAAGGTTGGCGCCAGCTGTCAGCAAATCGCGTGGCACTGCGTCAGGCGGCACGCGCACCAACAACGGAAAATCACCGAGCGCTTCGGTGGGGGCAAAGCGGTCGAGTTGTAGCGTTGTCCGTGTGGCAATGTTGCGTGACGGCCAGGCCGTACACGTGTTTGCGCGGCAAGCATCGGTAGCCAACACACATTCGGAATCGGCTTGGCACCGCGCGCCAGTGCGACGATCTTCAAACTCGACGCGACCACAACTGGTGGCCAGCAACGCGGCAAGCAGTGAAACATAACCGCGCAACGTCACCAGTATCGCAGCCTCTTCGTCGCAACGCAATCGGAACAACCCATACACGGCGGCGTATCCGCTTAGTCGCCCGCTATAAACTGCGTTGGGTCTTCAGGCCACTGATGACGCGGATAGCGGCGCATCAGTTGATTGCGTAGCCCTGGATAGTGCTTGACCCAAAAGCCGGGTAGATCTTGCGTGACTTGAACTGGGCGCTGGTTGGGCGCAAGTAGATGCAGCACGAGTGGCACTCGGCCATCGCATACCGACGGTGCACGAGCCAATCCGAAAAAATCTTGCATGCGCGACGCAATCCATGGTGCCTGTGCCAACTCGTAGTGAATCTGCACACGGCGGCGGCGTGGCAAGTCGAGATGAGTTGGCGCCAGCCGTGCTACCAAGGTGCGTTTGTCGCCAAGCGATGCATCGAGCAATGCCATCAAATCGGCCTTGCGCAGTTCATCAAACGAGATCAAGCCTTCACACGCTGTCGTCAAGATGGCGGCAAGCGCTTCATCCGAGGCCGCAAGGCTTTCGTCGCCCATCGCGCGGGCCACGGTTGCGAGTCGTGCGCGCCATTGCGCCAGCGCGTCACCGTCGACAAATCGCTCGATGCCAGCCGCCAACGCTTGTTTGGCCAATACCGCAGCCGCGCGCGGGCCAGCGTTGCGCGCCGATTCAACATCGCGTGATTCGTCGATAACCAAGCCGTCGTACATCATTTGGGTCACGCGCTCGACGCGACTGCGCTCGGCATTCCACAATAAGTCGTCGCGTTCGACGATGCGATCCAAAAACAAATCGATCAACCAACTTGGATCGATGGCACTTGCGCGTCGTATCTGGGCTTTGCTGGCTGCGCCGCGTTGGCCGGTCTCGGCGGTGTCGACCGCAACGATGTACTCGGCGTCGATCACACTCGATGTCGGCGCTAATGCTGCGCCGCCACCGCCGGCAAATACAAAATCGGCCGAGCGCGGAGCGCGCCGTTTGCCGACGCGGTCGGGATACGCCGCGAGGATCGCCATCTGTAGCACTTGATCAAGTTCGTCGTCGGAAAGCTTGCGTTCGCGTCGGGTGGTACTGTTGTCGATGGCGCGCTCGTATTGCTGCGCTACGCGATGCACGGTGTGTGCAGTTGGCACATCGAGCCCAGCGCTGCGAATGCGCTCGCTGCGCATACCGCTGGCACGCGCATCAAGCATGGCGTCGAGATCGTCGATCAAATCGGAGGGTGACGACAGCTTGGCACCGCCGCCGCGAAAGGCGCGGCGTTCGAGTCGCAACTCACGCGCACTTGCGCAGGCTGCGATCAAGCAGGCTTCGCGACCCGCGCCGCGTGGCTCGGCTTCACAGATCAAGCGAGCGAGGCGTGGATGCGCTGCAAATCGCATCATCGATCGGCCCAGCGCGGTAAGATCGCCGTCGCTGCCCACCGCGCCCAAGCGGCGCAATAACAGTTCGGCGGCTTCAACGGCGGCGGCGGGCGGGGCTTCAAACCACGTCAACGCATTGAGCCCAGCTAGACCGGCGGCGCGCATTTCAAGCGCGGTTGCTGCTAAATCCGCGCGTGCAATCTCCGCTGCGTCGAAGTCACGTCGGCCGTCGTGATCATGTTGCGTGTACAACCGCAGCACACGGCCGGGCCGGGTTCGTCCAGCTCGACCAGCACGCTGTGCTGCACTGGCCTTGCTGATTGGTTCGACTTGCAGCATCGGCAACCCCGACCAAGGCGAGTGCCGCGCCACTCGTGCTCGGCCGGTGTCGATCACGGCGACTACGCCGTCGATGGTTACCGACGTTTCAGCAACGTTGGTGGCCAAGATTACTTTGCGTTGGGTGCCTTGATTGCGTGCGGGCCCCGGGCGAATGGCCCGGTCTTGTTCTTCGGCGGTGAGTTCACCATGCAGCGGCACCACCAAGAGATCATGCTGCGCTGCGGCTTCGGCGAGATCGTCGGTGCAAAATCGAATTTCACCAGCGCCGGGCAAAAACACCAGCACATCACCGTCGAGCTTGTCGCGCACTAGCTTGCGCACTGCACCGCTGACTTGTTTGCCAATCGGCAACGTCAAATCATCGCGCGGGTCAGCGTGTTCGATCGTCAATGGAAACGTGCGGCCCATCGAGCGCACGATGGGCGCTTGCAGAAACGCAGCGACCGGTTCGGCATCAAGCGTTGCCGACATCACAATCAAATTCAGGTCGGGCCGGGTTGCGCGGAGTCGCGCCAACAGTGCCAATGCCACATCACCGTCGAGGTGGCGTTCGTGAAATTCGTCGATGACGACGCACGTGGTGCCACGCAACGTCGGATCGTTGAGCATGCGCCGTGTCAAAATGCCTTCGGTAACAAAGCGAATGCGGGTCGCCGCGCTGACTTTGCGATCGAGCCGAATCTCGTAGCCCACTTCGTCACCGATCCGCCCGCCGCGTTCAAACGCGACACGTTCAGCCGCGAGCCGAGCCGCCAAGCGCCGTGGCTGCAACACCACGATATCGCCGTCACCAACCAGGTTCGCATCGAGCAATGCACTTGGCACTCGCGTGGTTTTACCTGCGCCTGGTGGCGCAACCAGCACGGCAACCCGATGCGCACGCACGGCCGCCAGCAATTCCGGCAGCGCGTCGTCGATCGGTAGTTTCTGCAGTGGCGCTGACAACGTACGCGACTAACTAACGACGCCGTAAACGTTTTTGGCTTGGCGTTGCAGCTCAATGCTATCGCGCAGCTGTTCAAACAATTGCCGCGATGCGGGCATGCCGACAATCTCTAGTTTTGGCGTTGATGGATCCGTCGAGAAAATGTCGATATGCGCAATGCCAAGCAAGCGGTCGATCAAGGACTGGCGATAGCGCACGTCACGGCAGCGCCATAGCTCGATCACATCGATTTTTTTGCTCATGATGCCGTATTCGGTTTCGATGTTTGTGGTGGTGACGCGAAAGCGCAGTGATTTGCGGTGCAGGTGCAAGCCAAAGAAGAAAATTGCTGCGGCTGCAAGCGGGATCAGCACCAGCAACACACGGGTCGACGACGAGGCTGCGGTCCAACGCCCAATCGCATTAAAGATCACCGGAGCCAAGATGGCACCCAGGCCACCAAGCAAGTAGTAACCAAGGTACGAGCGCCACGACGGCGTGCCATCGTAAATCATTTTACGATCAGCTTTGGTTGGCGGGGCGCTTGCGGGGTCATGCTGTTTGGCAAACGGCGGCGCGCTAGGGCTTGCAGGTACGGCTGCGAGCGGTTGTGGGGCATGCGCTGCAACTGCAGCTGCACCTGGCGCTGCGCTGACAAACGAGTTGCAGAACCGGCACTTGATCGCTTCGTCCTGAATTTCTTCAGCGCAAAAAGGGCACTTTTTCATAGCGGTTACGGGAGCGTACACGCAAACGGCTTGACAATCGAATGCCACCGCCTTAAACATTGTTTAAGAATAAATCAGCGTTCACATGTTAGACTTGCCAACTATGTCCACCCGACGCGAGCGCGAACGCGAAGAAATGCGGCAACGCATCAAAGATGCCGCACGCGAGCTGTTCGTCAGCCAAGGCTATGAGCATGTGACGATTCGGGCGATCGCTGACGCGATCGAATACACACCCGGCGCAATCTACAGTTACTTCAAAGACAAAGACGCGATTTTTAGCGCGTTGCACACCGAAGGCTTCGACGAATTGCAGCGCAAGTTTGCAACGGTGTTTGAAGAGCCGGGCACGCCAATCGATTATCTGCGTCGGATCGGTCGAGCATATCTCGACTTTGCCAAGAATAACCCGCAGATGTACGACTTGATGTTTGTCTGCCCTGAACCTGTAGACCATGTCGAAAACAGCCAACCTTGGCTCGAAGGCTCACGCACCTACGATCACTTGCGTGCACTCGTGCGGGTTGCAATCGATGGTGGTTGGCTGCGCAAAGGTGACCCCGAAGTTGTTGCCTTTGCACTTTGGTCAGCGTGTCATGGCATGGCGACGTTGGACTTTCGTTCCCGTACGTCGGTCGTGCCTGAAAGCGCTCGACCGACGGTACTTACGAATAGCTTTGAGTATTTGATCGATTCGTTAGCGTTGCGCTAACCGCCTAGAACTAGGCCCTTTTTTTTGCCTAAGGATTGAACAGTGTTTAAAAAACTAACAACGTTTGGAAATGCGGTCTCAATCGCCGGAATTGTAGTAACCGTGGGCCTCACTGCAACGCCTACCGCGCACGCGGAATCTGCGGCGCCCATCTATGCCGATTCACCTGAGGGCCGAGCGCTGATCGCTGATGTGCTCGCGCACAATAGCGAATTGCAGATCAGCGAAGTAGCGGTTGCGCAGAGTCGCAGCGTGCAGCGTGAAGTACGGGCCGGCTATTTGCCTTCGGTCGACGTCGATTTTCGTTACACCAAGTTGTGGGGCGGCCTCGACCTCGGTTCGTTGTTCAATCCCGCGTACGCTGCGCTCAATCAGATTACTGGGAGCGCGCAGTTCCCAACCGACATTTCGATCAAGTTACCGTTTGCGCTCGATACCAAAGTGCGGCTGACACAACCGTTGTACGTGCCGCAGCTTGCCGGCGCTGCGCGGCTCGCTGCCATCGACACCCGAGGCAAACAGATTGCGGTTGCGATCACGCACCGTGAGCTGGTTGCAGCGGCGCGCAAAATTCATTTGGGCGTGGCACAAACGCGCGAGGTTGTCGCGGTGCTGCAAACCACGCGTGGCTTGTTGGTGGAGAATTTGCGCATCAGCCAGTTGTTGGTCGATACCCAAAAGGCAACCCAAGATACGGTGTTGCGAGCAACCGCTCAACTCGCAGCCCACGATCAAAAGCTGCGCAGCGCCCAAGATGCTGTGCGCGCATTGCAGCGGCAGCTGGCGGTGTTGCGGTCAGATGCCAACGACCCTGCAGCTGGCGAAGCCCCCGTGCCAACGGCCGCGCCGTCGGCATTGCCGGTCATCCCGAGCGATGTGAATGCGTTGGTTGCTCTTGCACAGCAACGCCGCAGCGAACTGCGCGGTGCCGCTGTGCGTACCGATGCTGCTGCCGCCCAGGCTGCGCTGGTGCGGCAAGGGCGGCTGCCCACCGTCGCGGTTGCGCTTGATCTTGGTGTGCAAAGCAGCTCGCTCGACGCAAGCTGGGACAATAAATACGCCGCGCTGTCGTTGGTTGCATCGTGGAACATTTTTGACGGCGGCAAACGTGCAGCGCGCGCCACCCAAGCTGCACTCGCACGGCAAGCAGCGACGGCAACCGACGCTCAGACCCGCGCGCAAATTGCAGCCGACGTACGCACCGTATGGGATCATGCCCGTACTGCACGCGATGCGATTGCGACGATCGATAGCCGGATCGAAAGTGAACGAGCCGCCTACGAATTGCTGAACACGCGGTTCGTCGCTGGTGGTGTCCCGCAAATTGAAGTCTTAGCAGCGCAAACTGCGTTGATCTCCGCCCAGCTTGAGCGCGTGCTCGCGGTGGCTGAGCTGCAACAACAAATGGTCGAACTCGCACGCGTAACCGAAGAAGCGGAGCAACTCTAATGTCATCACAACTATGCAGATTCTCCTTTGCCGTTGGCGTGCTCGCGTTGGCTACCCTGGAGCCAGCGTGTTCAGATTCGGCGCATTCGTCGCCGCCGGCCAGCGCGCCGCCGGTGGCGGTTACCACGGCGACCGTGCATTACGCGTCACAAGCGCCAGCCGTGCACGCATCGGGGGTGCTGGCCAACAAAGGCGAACTTCGTGCCAGTTTCAAAACAGGTGGCATCGTTGCCCGGGTTGCAGTCGACGAAGGGCAACAGATCAAGCGCGGCCAAGTGTTGGCAACCCTATCGACTGCCGAGATTGATGCAGGGGTTGAACAAGCCACGCTGGCGGTAACCAAGGCTGAACGTGATCAAAAGCGAGTGCAGCAGTTGTTCGACGGCAAAGCCGCCACCCGCGAGCAACTCGATGACGTCACCACTGGCGTGTCGGTGGCGCGCGCGCAATTGCGTGCAGTGCAGTTCAATCGTAATCACGCGGTCATCGTGGCGCCCAGCAATGGCCGCGTGGTTAAACGTTTGGCCGAACCCAACGAACTGGTTGGCCCGGGGCAACCGGTGATGCTGCTTGCGCTCGACGACGCCGGCTGGGTTGTCCGCGGCGCAGTGTCTGACAAAAGCGTCGTGCGCTTGCGTACCGGCGATGCTGCCGCCATCACCTTGCAAGCGCTGGCCGAAAACGGCGCGCTGCAGGCTAGTGTAAGTGAGCTGGCCGTTGCGGCATCGCCACCGCTTGGCACCTTCGAGATTGAGCTGCGCCTCGATCCCGCCCACGCGCAACACCCAGCCTTACGCGCAGGCATGATCGCCGATGTTGTGGTCAAGCCAACACCGCAAAACTCCTACGCACTAGTGCCGGCAGCTGCCTTGCGCGATGGCGACGGCAAACGTGCCGCGGTGTGGACGATTGATGCAAATAATCACGTGCAGCGAATCCCGGTAACGGTTGCGTACTTCGATGGCGATCAAGCCGCACTAGCGGCTGGGCTGCCAGAAGGCGCGCGTATCGTCGTCGAAGGTGCCGCATACGTCACGGCTGCAAGCAGCGTGCAAATTATCGCCAGCGCAGGTGTGCCATGAAGATTACCGAGCTCGCCGTTCGCCGCCCACAATTTACGTTAATCGCGTTTATTTGCCTCGCTGTCCTCGGCGTGACCGCGTTTCGGACCATTCCGCGTGCCGAAGATCCATCGTTTCCTTTGCCGATTTACACAGTCGTTGCAATCTATCCAGGTGCCAGCTCAAAAGTACTCGAACAAGAAGTTGTTCACGAGCTAGAGACGCAGATCGCGTCGATTTCGCAGATCAAAAAGGTAATTACGCGCATCGGTGATAGCGCTGCAGTTGTGGTTGTTGAGTTTGAGACTGGCGTAGATACCGACGACAAAAAGGGTGAAATCCTGCGTCAGGTTGAAAAAGCGCGCAGCAAACTGCCAACCGGCGTGACTTCGGTTGATGTAACCCAAATGGATACGACGAACGTCAGCGTGCTGCAGGTTGCCTTGGTGGCGCCAACTGCGCCGTGGCAAGAAGTCGAAGTGGTCACCGAATCGATGCAGCGTCGGCTCGAAGGGCTTGCAGGCGTTAAGAAAGTGGCGGTTTTTGGAGTTGCTGAAACCGAAGCGCGCGTCGATGTTGACCCGACGCGGCTCGCTCGCATGGGCGTCTCTGTCAGCCAATTGATCAACGCGATTGGTGGCGGCAACACCAGCATACCTGGCGCCGATGTGGATCTTGGATCGCGGCGTTTCACGGTGCAGACGTCGGGCGCCTTTGCTGCGATTGGCGATCTAGAACATACCGTCGTCAGTGCCGGCCCGAACGGCAGCCTCGCCACCGTTGGTGATGTTGCAAGCGTTGGCTTTGCTACCGCCCCCGAGGCGTTTGCGTTTCGCTTCAACGGCGAACGTGCCGCACTCATTACGGTAGCGATGCGCAGTGGCGTCAATATCTTCGACGTTGTCGCTGCGGTAAAAAACGAGTTGGCGGCAGCCCAAAAAGGCTTGCCTGCGGGTATGCGTTTCGAATACGGCTTTGATCAATCGCGCAACGTCGCGCACCGGCTCGGCGGCCTGCAACGCGATTTCATTATTGCGATTGTGTTGGTACTGATTACCCTGATTCCGCTTGGCCTGCGTGCTTCGCTGCTCGTGATGATCTCGATTCCGATGTCGCTGGCGATTGGGGTCGCGCTCTTGTCTTGGTTGGGCTACTCGCTCAATCAGCTCAGCATCGTTGGTTTCGTGATCGCGCTTGGCTTACTCGTCGACGATTCGATCGTGGTCGCCGAAAATATTGCGCGGTGGATTCGCATGGGCGAAACCCGCCAACAAGCCGCGATCAAAGCCACGCGGCAAATCGGCGTTGCCGTGTTGGGCTGTACGGCCACGCTGGTGTTGGCATTTGTGCCGCTGTTGTTTTTGCCTGGCAATGCTGGCGCGTTTATTCGCAGCTTACCGATTGCTGTCGTCGTCACCATTTTGGCGTCGCTACTGGTCTCGCTGACGTTGATTCCGTTTTTGGCCAGCCGTTTTTTGCAAGGCGAAGATGAACACGGCAACGCTGCGTTTCGCGCGATGAGCCGCGGGATTGAACGCGTTTATCGCCCGGTGCTGGCAACGGTCATGCAATGGCCGAAAGTTACGTTGCTTGGCGCCGTGTTCGTCGTTGCTGGTGCTGTCGCGTTGGTGCCTCGCATCGGTTTTTCCTTGTTTCCCAAAGCGGGGATTCCGCAATTTTTAGTCAACATCAAAGCGCCCGACGGCACGAGCTTGCGTCGGACCCGTGAGATCACCGCTGAGGTCGAAGCGATTTTGCGTGCCGAGCCGTCGGTGAAAACCGTTATGAGCTCGGCGGGGCAGGGCCATCCCCAAGTGTATTACAATCGCGCCCCCGAAGGCCCGGCCGCCAATGTGGCTGATGTCTACGGTGAGGTTCGAGAATATGATCTAACCGAAACCCCCGCGATGCTCGAACGGGTACGTGCGCGCGTCGCAAAGATTCCTGGTGCTGAGATCGTGATTCGTGAATTCGAAAATGGGCCTCCGGTCGAAGCGCCGATCGAAATTCGCTTGTTGAGCGACGATTTAGATGCGTTGCGTGCAACGTCAGCGTTGGTGGCGGCGCGGCTTGCCGCCGTGCCAGGCACGCGCGACGTACGAGACCCGCTAGCTATCCGACGCACCGATCTGACCGTGGCTACTGACGAGCGCAAAGCTGGGTTGGCTGGCGTGCCAAGCATCGAAGTAGACCGAACAGTGCGGATGGCGGTGCGCGGCTTGCCCGTCGGCAAGATGCATCGGCCCGCACTCGATGATGTTGAGATCGTGGTGGGGCATTTGCAAAGCACGCCAAGCAACGTGGTCCCGAGCTTGAGCAGTCTTGAACGTGTGCAAGTTAACAGCCTCATTGGTGGCAGCGTTCCCCTCGATGCGGTGGCCGAACTCAAGATGTCGTCCGCTGCTGGGGTGATCTCGCACTACAATCGCGAACGTTATGTCAGCGTGACCGCGGAGGTGGTGAACGGCTTCAACGTAGCGGCGGTATCGACTCAAGCACTTGCCACCATGAATGATCTACCGTTGCCGCCTGGCATGCACTGGGTGGCGGGTGGCTTGGTGGAAAGCCAAAAAGAAAGCTTCTCGGGCTTGGGCCCGGCAATCATCATTGCCGTGTTTGGCATCCTTGCGGTGTTGGTACTTGAATTCGGCAGCTTTTCGGCAACCCTCATTGTTGCGGCCGTGATTCCACTTGGCGTCGCGGGCGGCTTGGTTGCGCTCTTCATTGCAGGCGAAACATTGTCATTCACGGCCTCGGTTGGCTTCATTGCACTCACAGGCATTGAAGTGAAAAACAGCTTGTTGCTCGTCGATTTCACTGAGCAATTGCGGCGCGAAGGCTTGGACACCGAAACCGCCATTCGTCGTGCTGGTGAGATCCGCTTCTTCCCAATCTTGCTAACCTCGCTTACTGCGATCGGTGGCTTGGTGCCGTTGGTACTCGAACACAGCGCGCTGTATTCGCCGCTCGCCATCGTGTTGATTGGCGGCTTGGTAAGCTCAACCCTGCTGTCGCGGTTAATTACGCCGGTGTTGTCAAAGCTGCTGTTGCGACCACTGCCACCGCCCGCGACCGACGCGAGCGGCGTGCCGGCTGCAACGTTACAACCGCTCGCTCACGGGTAACGCGAATCCTGGCGCTTACAGCCCGAGTTGCAAGCCAGCAAGGAAATCGATCCGGCTCACCATCGATACGTCGGACCGGAAATTGCTGTCTGGCGTTGGGCTGTACGAGAACGTAATCGGCGAAACCCAAAAGCCAATCTTCGGCGTAACCGCGTAGTTCACGGCAACACCAGCGCGCACAGCTGCCATTGCCAGCGGCCCGTCGGTGGTAAGGGCGCCGACGGTGTAAGGATTGCCACCGTGCAAGCCGCTAAAGAACGCGGCGCCAAGGCCGAGTTCACCGCGAATCGAAATCGCGTTGGCTACTGTTTTCGTTGCAGCACCGTACGCGTACAGCGACATCAGCCGGCCATGCTCTTCGCCCGCGTTGGCTTCGAGATCGAACCCAACTGATGCAAAGGCGAAACCGGCACCAACTTCTAGTGCAATTGGCGCGGTTACTGGCAGTAAATAGCCAACCGAAATCGTGCCAGTTGGCCCGATCTTCGACGAGGTATCAGGAATTATTGGAATGCCTGCGCCACCGCCAACGCGAATCGCGATGTGTTGCAACGGTGCTGGATTGGCGGTGCCATCAAGCTCACCATCGTCGTCGCCGTCAGGTTTGCTGCCATCACTGCCGTCAGGCTTGGTGCCGTCAGGTTTGGTACCGTCAGGCTTGCTGCCATCACTGCCGTCAGGCTTGGTGCCGTCGGGCTTGGTGGTATCACTGCCATCGGGCTTGATCGTCGTATCGGGCGGCTTAATCGTCGCGGCGTCTTGTTGTTTCACACAGGCTTCAAGCTCGACGATGCGGCCTTCGACTTCCGTGCGCACGGCAGGCTTGAGCGGCTTCACGGTATCGCTGCCGCGCAACGCCATGAAGCGTTTGTAGAAGAACAGCGAGTTCTTGCAGTCTTTGGCCAAGCGGTAGGCTTGCGCGATATTGTAGAGATACGCTGGCTTTTTGGCGCTGTCGGTTTCCGCTTCGAAAGCTTTTTTGAAAGCTTCGACGGCACCAGCGAAGTTACCCAAGTTGTATTGGT
>Ga0116158_10003561_pt1 | contig 13465 bp, 18 predicted proteins | sample AD_UKC052_MetaG_FD_89883 | JGI IMG/M metagenome (GOLD analysis project Ga0116158, IMG submission 89883) | Active sludge microbial communities of municipal wastewater-treating anaerobic digesters from USA - AD_UKC052_MetaG | ecosystem: Engineered > Bioreactor > Anaerobic > Digestate | place: USA... | reverse complement strand
ATAAATCCTTCAGTAAGTCAAAGAATACCTAGAGGTTCTGGAAGAACTATGCTTGTAGGCTATGATATGAATCCCGTATATTATCCTTTTTGCAGGAAGATTTATCGAGTTAAGAGTGATAAACATCTTATTAGTGAGTATAATCATCCTCATGTAGCTGGGGTACATCAACGACAGATATCTCGTTCTTATAATAATGTAGACAAAACGGATATATGGTTTTTTGATTATACAAAGTCTAATAAGTATGAGTATGAATTATTATCTTCAATAGAGCACTTAAAAAGGTTTAATGATGTCTTTTCAAGTCTTGTAGCTTTAAGTACTGATTTGATGACTATTGGAAACTTACCAATAATATATGAATGGGTTATGTTCTATAAAAATGGCTCTTTAAGAAATTATGGTTTAACTGATATTCAGTATAAGCGTATAGCTGAGATATTAGAAGGCTTTTTTAAAGAAAATGTTGTAGCTTGTACTAAATATATCTTTTTAAGACAGTCTTATACTTTAGGTAGGTAATTATTATGTATGTTAAAATAGAGAGTTGCCTATGAATTGCTATGAGGCTACTATTATATTAAACATCAATAAAAAGTATCCTTGTACACTTTGTAAGTTGGATATAGGTAGTAGCCCTATTAAAAAGACTGTTTATCAATTAATAAATTGGCAATGTATGTTTGATTATAATACATATATTTTAGGTATTGAAACTGATTCTACTATTATGGTAAGTGAGATAACTCGTGAAGAGAGTTATGTATTTAATCACAGAGAAGAATTACAAAGAGGGTTATCTATAAATCATTGTTGTATGATAACTACAACAGGAGCCCCAGTTATGTTTGAGTTAGCAAGAATATGGAAACAAGTGGGGTAAATGCTTTATTATTACCATATTATGCTGAACATTATGAGTTTTTAAAGGCTCTTGATGATTATACTAAAAAGTATAAAGTTGATTTTGCAAAATATTTGATGCTGAGGATGTAGTATGAGTGATTATCGTCTTAAATATATAACTAATATTACTAAGAACAATATAATGTTGTCTAATCATAAACGAATTCCATTTCAAGGTGAATTTGAAGAGGTTTTAGAAAATCAAACAATACCAAAGGGCTTACGAAGACCTATTCAGCGTTGGCATATTTGGGAGATAGATGAAAGTAAGTTAACTTCAAGTATTCTTGGATGGTCTAAAGTTGGTGCTGATTATTTCTTTACTATTATATCACCTGTTGAGTTTAATTTATATGCAATGACTAGTGCATCTACTTTTGTGGCTAAGCAGTATTTTAATATGTATCGTAATCTTTTAGTTGATACTAATTTGGTGCCAATAATAGTATTGCAAACTGTTTTATACAAGTATGATATGCTTAAATTAAACATGAATTGTGATACACGGCTTGTATATGCAAAACTCGAGAAATTTTATTTAGAGCATAAAGTTAATTTTGCAAAGTATATGCTTATGTATGGGGATAATCGATGAAACCTGCTTATATAGATTATGGTAATCCTAATGATATATTTCAAGCACCTTATGTCGTAAAGTTTGACAAAAGGGGTATAACTACTAATAAAGATGAGTTCTATCCTATCAATAAGTCGGAATTTACAAAAGCATCTATTTTTCTAGGTGCTGAAGTTTTTATGATAAATAGGCGAGACATCTCACTTATGAACTTATGTAATACTGGTATCTTAGGCATCTATATAGATAATATTAACTGTTGTTCCTATATAAGAGTATTCCCTTATAACCCAAATATATTTTTGGATAATCAACAAAGAGGCAAATTAAATACTTTAGGTTTATCTACTTGTTGATAATATGCTTTGGCGATATCAGCACCCTACTGCTGATTATTATAATACACCAAAGCAAATGAAATACTTAAAGGATTACTATCAGAAGAATAAAGCATACTTGGAGAAGTTATTTTTTCTAGCGAAAGGTCATATATAATACTATGGCACATTATATTACAGAGATAACAGATAATTATATAATGCTTGAGACAGGGAACATTTATAATGTAGACCTTTCAAACAGAGTAAAAATATGTAATGCAGTTGGGATAGACTTATATTCTTTAAGTCTTGGTATTAAAAATTTTAATGCATTAGTTGAGTTAAATTACTTGGAGACTTTGGGGTTATTGCTTTTAGACAACTCAACAGTATTTCTTAGAGCATTTGATTATAACCCGAATTATACAGTATCTCATTTATCAGGTCAGTTTTCACGCAAACTAAGTCTTGTAAATGATGGCATAACTATTACAGATTTACTTGCAAGACTTTATATGACAGATAGTGAGAGACCTGTTTTTAATCAAAGGGATTGCTTATATATTAAACAATATGGTGATAAACATAAAGCCTATATAAGTAAGTTAAGGTTTCTATTACACGGTATATATAAAAATACAAACATATCAATTAAGCCAAACGGCAGGTAAAGATAGTACAAGAAATTTGAATATTTGTTGTTTTTGTATATTGCCTATAACCTATGCAGTTTGTGGGTGTGTATTTGAAAATAAGAGTACTTTTTAGATTTTTGCAAGTTAAAATGAACTAGGGGTAGTTTCCATGACGGCTCGAAAAACTAACGATTTTTACGAAATAAACCTATCAATTTAGTATTGAAAAATACCTTAAATAGTACAAAAAATTTGAAGAAATTAGCGATTTTAAGAAAATTTGTTACTTTTTAATATTCTATTTCAGTCAAAGAAGAAAGGGTGTGTTTCTAGAAACACTTATTTGGTGTAATTTATGACAAAGATTTGGTACAATGGTAATTCAGTTATAAAATTTGTATATGAGGCACCTCATTCACTATCTATAACCTACTTGAACAGTGAAGGTACAGAAAGTAGTGTTAGAACTACAGTAAAGAAGAATTGTGCTAAAATCTTGAGTTGTATTCAAGTAGCATCTGATACTTTTGGAAACATATCAGGTGTAGATTTTATAGTTTAGCTGGCAAAACCCCGAACCTTTAGGTTCGAGGGATGCCAGCCAGCTCCAATCCCGACCTAAGTCGGGTACACTTTGCAAAATTTGTTCTGAAAAGTCCAATATAAAACTACTCTTTTTAAGTTCACTTGAAAGGAGTAAGTTGCTATGTCAAATACATACAAATCTGGTAGTCATAGCAAATATCTGTTACAGTATCATCTAATTTTCGTCTGCAAATATAGAAGAAAATTATTGTCATCACCTAATATAGCATCTGATATAAAGAGATTATCTATTGAATATTGTCAGAAACATAATGTAGTAATCCATTATATGGAGACTGATAAAGACCATATTCATTATATGATAGAGACTACACCTAATATCAATTTGTCAAATATGGTAAAAACAATGAAATCTTATATTACATATCATATATGGGAGAAATATTCTGCTTATTTAAGTAAGTGTTTTTGGAAAGAAAGAACATTCTTTTCTGACGGGTATTTCATAAGTTCTATAGGTAATGTAAGTCAAGAGATATTAAAGAATTATATTGAGAATCAAGGTAAGTAAATCAGTAATATTTTTGAAAATATTTCCAAGACAATCTTGTAAATTATGACACATTGTGTTATAATAACTATATGAAAAATATATCTATTTTAGAGTTGCGAAAACAAACAGGTTTGAGTCAAAGCCAGTTTGCTAAAAAGTTTCATTTAAGTATTCGAGCTGTTCAAAGCTGGGAACAAGGTCAACGAAATACGCCAGAACATGTTCTGTACATGATACAGAAAATCTTAGAATATGAGGAAAGGATGAACTAATATGTTAGAAATAGTATCTAAAACAAACAATTTGTATGATGTATTAGACACCGATGACGGTGTTATTGAATCATGCTCATTTTTAGATATTATTTCTTTTTGTGAGTCTGGTGTAACAATCAAAGGGGTATCTCTTGTAAATGATTCTTATATATTTGAGATTGATAGCTTATGTTATCGTAAAGCGATGAAAGGCTATAAATTCAGATTGTATCCTAATAAGGAACAGCAGACTTATTTTCAGAAATGTTTTGGATGTTGCAGATTTTTGTGGAATAATATGCTTGCAGATAAGATTGCTTACTATGAGGAATTTCAAGAAAGTCTTGATACGCAGCCACCTGCCTATAAATCTGAATATCCATTCTTAAAAGAAGTAGACAGTCTTGCTCTTACAAGTGAGTATCGTGACCTTAACACTGCATTTAAGAATTTCTTTCGTGATACAAAGGTTGGTTACCCTAAGTTTAAAAAGAAACGTGATAATCACAAATCTTATACTACCTACAATCAGAAAGGCTCAGTTGCTATTGTAGGTAAGTATGTAAAATTACCTAAAATTGGGTATGTGAAAATGAGACAATCACAGCCAGTATTAGGTTCTATTAAGAATGCAACAATTTCTCAAGTTCCTAGTGGTAAATATTATATTTCATTCAATATTGAAATCTGGGTACAAGAATTGCCTAAGACAGAAAAAGAAATCGGCTTAGACTTAGGTATCAAAGAGTTACTTATTACATCTGATAAGAAACATTTTGAAAATCCTAAAACATTGTATAAATACGAAAAACAGCTGGCAAAACTGCAAAGACAGTTAGCTCATAAAAAGAAATTCAGCAATAACTGGTATAAACAAAAGCATAAGATTGCTTTACTGCATGAAAAGATTACAAATATTAGAAAAGATAATCTTCATAAGATTTCTCATAAGCTTGTCATGGAAAACCAACTGATAGCTAGTGAGAATTTAAAGATTTCTAATATGATTAAAAATCATCATCTTGCAAAAAGTATAGCTGATGCTTCATGGTATGAATTAACAAGACAATTAGATTATAAATCTGTCTGGTATGGTAGATTGTATGTAAAAATAGGTACATATTATCCAAGTTCACAGACTTGTAATTGTTGTGGATTTAAAAATCCTATTACAAAAGATTTAACTGTAAGGGATTGGACTTGTCCTCAATGTGGTACATACCATGATAGAGATGAGAATGCAGCAGACAATATTCTTGCCGAAGGTAAAAGAATAGTCAAAGTAAGGAAAACAACCAGCAATTCTGACGAGTTTTAGATTGTTTCGTAAAGCATAAACAATAATGTAGGGTTGGGCGAACCCGAACATACACGCTTGTGGAGATAGTAGGTTACGAGGTCGTAGAAGCAAGAATCCCCTAAGCTTTAGCTTAGGGGAGCGTCAAATAATCATAAGTTTGAAACTGAATATGCAACTTATGATAAAGGTTGTATCTATATGAGGGGAACAAATAATTTAGAGTTTGCTTTTAAATTTGATAAGGCTAAATTTATGGCTATAATGACAAAAGGTAGATTCTTAGGAAAGTCTATATCTTTTGAAGGATTGCAAAGCGTATATTAATCTATTATTATTTTTATATTGAACTTATTATATTTTTATGGAGGTATTAAAATGGCTAATCAGAATGAAAAAGGTTTCAAGTCAGGTATGATTGCAGGTCTTGAATTATATGGAAGAGTCTGTGGAAAACAGGCTAATTGTGAACAGTGTCCAGTTGGTAGTATCAGAGGAACAGGGGTAACTTGTCAAGATTTTGCTAAACAGTTCCCAGCTAAGATGCTTAGTATTCTTCAGGAAATGGATGAGGGACAACTTACTTTTTTTGAAGAGTATTGTACTCGTTTTCCTAACTGCAATCTTTCTGTTGAAGAAATTGCACAGATTATGTGTAGAAAGGCTTGTTTCGAAGGCTATTGTGCTTGTGAGAAGGAAGGTCAGAATTGCATAGATTGTTGGAATGAAACCTATGTATCTGATATTACTGAAGTTGATGAAACTACAGAGGGAGAATAAGTAAATGATTATCGAGGCTACTTATAAAGGTGAGCCAATTGAGTTTTTCAGAGCACATAAAATGAGAGGTAATTTGATTGAGGCTGATGTAAATAATAATTACATCAGCCTTTATGGTAATGAACTGATTTCAAAGCATTTTCATTGTAATGATGCTGATTATACTGTTGAGGAGTTTGTTAAGTATCTAATTAAAATAGGGAGACGAGGGGTATTCAGGATAAAGGTTATCGATGCTAATAAGTTTAAGGCTATTAAGGCAAAGTATGATTTTTGGTTAGAAGGTCGAATGAAAAACTTACAAAGAACGACTGGTTATCTTGGAAGAGTTTATGTAAAAAGTTTAAGTTAGTTATTAAGTTAGTGTATTTTTAGTATCAATTTTTTATGGAGGTTATTATGAGTGCTTATTCACAGGAAATTGCAAGACTTGAGGCAGAACATAATCAAGTTGAACTTGTAAAGGCAAAGATAGAAGAAATGAGCAAGCAGTTGACAGATATGACTAATCAATATATTGTTATGCTTGAAGCTCAGCAGTTACTTACAGCGGTGAGTGACGAAAGTACAACAAAGATTCTTGATTATATTTGTGGAGTCATAAATCAGACTTTAGGTGAGTTATTTCCACATGATAATCGCCGTATCTATCTTGAAAAGACTATGTATCAGGGACAGCATGCTCATATCAATGTAAAGTTGACTGGTACAAATGGTAAAGTTCGTGACCTTACTTTGCAGAGTGGTACAGGACTTCGTCAGGTTATTTCATTCTTGTTCGTACTTTCTCTTATTGAAATAAGAAAAGGTCGTAGAATTCTTCTTGCTGACGAGTTACTGTCAGGTATGCATCCAGTTGCTAAGTCTTGCGTAATGGATATTATTCAGTTATTCGCAGATGATGGATTTCAGTTTGTTATGGTCGAATATGGTGCTGACTCAGTAGGTAAGATTTATCTTGTTGAGAAGCCTGATAAAATTGCTACAGTTACACCACTTGGGGGCAATAAGTATAACAATGAAATCTTTGTTTTCAACAGACCACCCGAGGATGTAGATATGTCTATATTAGTTGATGAGTCTGTACCAGATGAGGTAGAATCTTGAAAAAGTTAGTTTTAGCAACATTGCTAATATTAGGTATAGGTATATATTTAACTTATATTTCAAAGCCAGTAGATAATGTTGTCGTAGAGACTGAAGAAATCTCAGATAATGTTACCTATTGGCTTCAGTCATTTTTAAACAAGGATTATGATACTTGCGACTTATATGCTGAGTCAGATAGTCAAAGGTTATTTCCTAATAATACAGGTGCATCAAGTTCAGACTATTATCTCTATTTAATGGATAAGTTATCTGACTGTGTCGTAAGTTCAAATGTAGCAGAGCCAGCAAATGGGGTATATGAGATTGAAATAACTCTTAAGCCTTATGAGTTATTGGATGATATTACTGTTGATGAGGCTACTCTTAAGGACTTAAAAGTACGCTATATCAATGAAGAAATAACTATTGAAGAATTTAAATCTGCACTACAGAGTTTATATTGGGATTCTTATCAGGCGAGTTTCAAACTAGATGAGTCGGGGGTAACATCAAAAGTGTTGTTACTATCTGAGAGAACTCTAGATGGGAAAACTTATATTTATGGTGTATCAGATTTTATAGACGAATTATTAGTCGTTAGTAACTTGAAATATAATGTGGAGTTCTTTGAAAACAACATACAACAAAAAATAGATGATATGCTATTAAATATTTAAGTTTCCTGTAAAACTTATCAAGTTTATATTGACAACTATGTAAATTCATGGTAAACTATATTATATAAACTTGAAAGTCTGAAAGGAGGACTTATGAAAGCGAATACTTTGAAATTCTTACGAGTGAATGCATTACCACTCATAGTAGCATTGGTGTTAACACCTATTATACTGAATAACTTTGATACTGATACAACAATGACAGTTAATGCAGATTATGAGCCTGAATTTGTTGCTTTTGATATCAAAGATTATTCTGAACCTATAGAAGTTGTAAGTGCTTTAGATAGTGTTCAAGTTGTTGTTGAAGAAGAGACTTATATCTCTGAAGTCAGTCAGGAAATCAAGACTGAAGTTGTTGAAGTTTCAGCCCCGAAAGAAATGGCTAAGCCTGAGCCTATAGTTATAGAGCAGGAACCAGTTATTCTTGAGGGTGACTGTAATATTCCAGATGGTATCGGTATTTGTAACAGTGATAATATTACTTATATGCCTTATACGGCAGTAACAGCAACAAATAGTAATCAATATAAGTTGCTTAATAGTGAAGAAGCCTATACCGATGAAACTACAGGTTTCAGAATGGCAGACGGAAGAATTTGTGTAGCGGTAGGAACGGGGTATTGTTCTACAATTGGTACAAAAATCGATGTTTATATGAAAAATGGCTCAGTTATCCCTTGTATTCTCGGTGATGTAAAGTCAGATAAGCATACCGATGAAACAAATCGATATCATACTGTCGATGGCTCAGTCCTCGAAGTTATTGTAGACTATACCTACTTTAATGGAGTTTCGCAGTATCCTGCAGAAATGGATGGAAAAATTCAGAAGATAGTTATTGTAGAAGAATAAGCAAGAAAAGCAGAGGGTTAGTTATGATTTACATTGATATTATATATTCAAGTTCTGGAAAACAGGACTTGATTTATTTTGTTAATAAAGATAATTGTGGCTATAACCCTACTGAGGAGTTTATTCAGAGTTATGGAGAAATTCTGACTCAAAGTAACGAGATTTTAGAACGATATAAATTTTCGCAGGTAGGTTGCTCTTTACTAAGTTGTTCTCATCTCGGTTTGGATTCAAATATTGGTTTATACGAAGTTTTTTCTCATTTCTTCGATGGAAAGGTTAAGAATGACTTCGATATGCTTCAAGCTTTATTTAGTGGCTTTATCTTTGACTCTAGGTTTTGTTATTGTCTAAAGATAAATGCCACATTTTGTTGGTTTATTGTTGAAGATTCAAAGTTCAAAATATTAGGAACTATGCAGTTTTCGGAGAACATATCAAAGTTTACTGTAGGTAAGTTTTTTAAGCGACTTAGGTATGCAATTGCTTTATCAGGAATAAACTTAGCAAAGGTAAAGTTTCTATATTGGGGTAGAGATGAAAACTTTGGTTTTGAGGATTATATTTTAAGTTATGACTATCTATCTGATTTCTTTGGAAAAATTGATGGATTGAAAAACTTATCTTGTGAGAATACTATTAGGCTATTAAGCAATGATGTTAAATTGCAAATGATTTTAACTGCTGAAATGGTTATCAATAGTTTAAATGAAAGTTTTAAGACACTTGGTATTCGAGAAGAAGATGGTGTTTTATATAGTGATAATGTCTTTTATAAGGACTATTCAAGTATAAAGAGTTCTGTTGTAAATAGTTCAGAATGTACTTATGGTATTATACTTGATTGTGAAGGTAAAAAAGGTCTTAATGGTGACTTAAATGAAGGTTTTGGAGAATTAGGTGGTATTATTTATTGTAAGTATAATAATATACTACTTAATTTGGATGTATTTTACTGTGATGAAAATCTGCTTAGTGACACCTTAGATACAGTAATTAGAAATATTCAGCACTATACGAGCCGTTTGAAACCAATCAATATAATTGTATTTGGTAAGTCAGACAATATTATGTTTACAGCTAGTGTTGAAAAGAATTGTAGCAAGTTGATGCGAAAAGCTATAGCCAATAATACAAGGTTTATAGATTGTCGTGATTTTATCATAAGTAATATAGATACGGAGAAAATCGATGGATTCAAGTTAACTAATATTGCAAAAAGCTTGGGAGTTCTACCTGTCTACCCAAAGCATAATCCTATAAATGATGCGAGAACTTTATTTAATATCTTAGCTAAAATACTCCAAACTTCAGGTAAGTTTGTTGTATAATATTATTAGTTTTAGAAAGGAGTTAACAATGGCAGTTAAAGACAACTTTAATCAACCAACCGACTTCGATGCCACAGTTACTGAAAATTTTGAACCAGATGTAACTCCAGCAGTGGAAGAGAAGCCGAAAAAGAAACCAAAGACAAAGAAGAAACTATCGAAGAAGACCATCATATTTGGTGGTATTGGTGCTTTCGTACTCTTGATAGTACTTATTTGTGTAGCGAAGGCTACTATTTTTAAGCCTAAACAGACTTATTATAGTCAGCTAGACCAGATTTTCTCTGCAAGACTTGGTTATTTCAGCTATACATTCCGTGTAGAGTCAGCACCGAAGGGTACTTTAAAGCCTACAGATATTTCAGAGGAGACTACACCTACTTTAGGTGACACAGAAAGTGTAAGTACAGATACAACAGGAACTGAAACTGAAGAAGGAGCACTAAGAAGTTGGGATGCAAGAACAACAGATTGGGGTACAGCAGATGGAGCTGAAACTTATGATTGGCAGTATCCTTGCTATGAAATTAAGTTTATGGGTAATACCACAAGTCTTGACCCTTTAACTACACATTTCGATGTTATTATTGCCAATCTTGATACAGGATTTTCAGATACCTTTACTGACATTACTGTTATCGATGGAAAATACTATATAAATATCGAGCAGATGAGATATTGGCTCATTCATAGTAAAGACTCTTATTTGCAGAGTATTGGTGAGAAATTACCAGATGGTCAGAAGTATCTTACCTTTACTGAAGAGGAGTTTGTATATCATTCTAGATATGCAGAAGAAGGTGATGAGTTCAATCTTGCTACTGATGACAGTATAAGTGATTTGTATGTTAAGTTTCTTATGATAGAAAAGACTATACTTGGTCAGATTCACAATTATAATGGCGATAATGGTTTATCTGCATCTAATGATATGTATGGTATAAATCTTAATTCTGACCAATTAACTCCAGTGTTCAAAGGAATTCTTAATAACTCAGGCGATATTTATTCGGGCAATATAGATTCACTTGCTCAAGCAGGTATCTATGATGAGCAAGAAGTAAAACAGGCTAATCGTGAAAAGGATAATTTTATTGCTAGTTTATCTTCCTTAGCATCTTACTTTAATATTGCTGATAGTTCTATGACAAATATGTCATTGACAGGTACTGTTAGAGAAGGTGTTAGTGAGTTTAACGGTATTCAGGAACTTGATGGTGCTTTCCAATTCTGTTATACTTTAGATGATAAAGATGTAAGTATTAAAGCAACAGTTATTAGAACAGGTAGAGCAGATGAAATTGTTTTACCACAGGGTTCTACTTTATCTCTTAAAGACCTTAATAATCAGTTAATAGTTGAGGATACCTTAAATGCAGTCGCAGATTACTTCAATGTATTTGGGGTAGAATTTGGAAAGCGAATTGAGTTGACTCCTGCTAATATTAGACAAAGTACTATAGATGACTTTATTGCTTTGATTAATAATCAGGGTTGTGCTGACCATTATATTACAAGAAATAATGTTGACGAATTTCTTGCTAAGTATTCTAATTATACTGAAGATTCAAAAACTACAGATAATGATAGAATTTGTAAGGCAATAGTTGATGATTTCTATGAAGAAATGAATAGCATAACTGGTGGAGCAGTTCAGGTAGTTTATGTTGAACAGGAAGAGGAAATAGACCATTATCCAACTACTCAGGCTACTGTTTCAGGTTGTGATATTACTATTGATTATAATGAAACTGAATCAACCACTAAGCTAGTTGTATGTGATTTGTTTATTCTTAATCCTACTGAAGAGGAGGTTACAATTAATTTAAGCGACTTCTCTCTTAATACTTATCTAAGTACTTATCCTTACAATAATTATACTTTGCTACATGATTTTGATAACAGTATTACAGAGGATGATGTTCAGACTGAAGTTGTTATTCAGCCTAGTGGCTTTGCAAAGATTTCGATTAAGGCAGTTATAAATGATGACGACAGAGAATATGCAGATATTTCATACAATGGCGAAAAACTTGGAGTAGTCATTCAGCCATAGTTTCATAAGCATTTGAATAAGAGCCAATCTTTTTGAAGGTTGGTTCTTTTTTATTGCATCTCATGTTAAATTTTATGTTTGAAAGGAGGATATTATCATGCCAAGTGCTAAGGATAATAAAAGTTGTTATTTACAATTAAAAGAAAATATCTATAATCTCGATAATTTATCAAATACACCTTTGAATGTTCGTAAGTTGTTCATAGGTGTTGGTTTTGCGTTAATTATATATCATGTTCCTGTAAATGGTACTAAGTTTAAACTTATACAGTGGGAAAATAAGCAATATATTATTGATAATGTAAATGGTAATGCAACTCCTTTCATAAACATCTTAAAAGATGGTAGTAGATATTTAGGTGGTATCGAAGAATTAGTATTCATTTCTAATACTTGCGAGGGCAATAATTCATTAGCATGTTTATCTCCAAATGAATTAAATATAGAAAAACTTAGACAAAAGAATGTTGATATAACTTCGTTCCCAAGGTTTAGGGGTATTTATATTGTAACAAGTGGAATAAATATACCTACATTTTTAAGAGCAGGCAGTCAAGGTAAGGACTTTTTAAATTATCTTGTTAATTATAATCCAGTAAAGCTACAAGAGGCTAAGATTTTTACATCAGTTCAGGAATATCTTATCAATGCTGATTGGTATAAGGGTAAGTTACATCCTAGTTCAATAACAGCCGATAGAAATAGATGTTGTAAGATTATTGAGGCTCTTGTAAATAATATAAATAGCCGTGTAAGTAGTCTTGAAGAGGCTGAGAAAGAAAAGAAAATAAATGATTCTATTGAAAAGGATATAGCAGGTCTTAAAGAAAAGCATAAAGTTATGTATTCTGATTTTCAGAAGGCTACTAAAGCAACATTTAGGCTTTGTGCTATTTTAGCTGGAAATGATGGAAAGCAATATACAGAGTTTTTAGGTATTGTTCCAAATATGAATCAGGTTATATCTAAAAAGGTTAGCTTATACGAACTTGATGGAGTTTCCTTGAATGATAGCCAACTGTATGATATTTTACCTGATGATTCTTCAAAATTGAAGCGAGATAAATATAAGTATAACATAGATACTATGAAAAATGCTTCAGTTTCTTTTGCAAGTGCTTGTTATACTCTGCTTAAAGAATTTTATGTTGCTTTTAAGGAGAAATATCCAGGTACTGTTTCTGAAATGTTTAATATAGATACTTGCCCTTGTTGGTCAGAACTTGGGGGTAGTGCGAATGTTTCTGATATGAAGAAACTTAAGACTTTAATTAGATTTACAGTTAAGTACATTAGTGCTAATCCTACTAAGTATGAGGACTTAGTTGATAATATTGCCTTGTATCATTCGGTTATAAGAGAAGGAGGTTCTAAGTAATGGGAGAAGTGCTTGACTTAACAAGTTTTTATAATATATTTGAGAAGAATGGTTTTAACTGGGAGACCTTTAACGATATTGCTTTAACCTTAGCAGTTAAGTGTCAGAATGCAGACTACAGTGATAAGTTGGATTTGCGTGAGGCAGTTCGAATTCTTAAAATTCTTCAAAGTAATTTCAAAAACAATTCAGGTATTACATCTGCATT
>Ga0116158_10003558_pt1 | contig 13470 bp, 9 predicted proteins | sample AD_UKC052_MetaG_FD_89883 | JGI IMG/M metagenome (GOLD analysis project Ga0116158, IMG submission 89883) | Active sludge microbial communities of municipal wastewater-treating anaerobic digesters from USA - AD_UKC052_MetaG | ecosystem: Engineered > Bioreactor > Anaerobic > Digestate | place: USA... | reverse complement strand
TATTTTTAGATTCCATGGCATTAATGTATTAAATAATTTCAATACAAACCTATCAACAAAAAACAACTAATAATATTAAAATCGTTAAACGGATGAAAAACTCTATAAATAACAAGAGTCATGTATTTTATCGACAAAAAAAAGACTAAATAACAACTAATTCTATAATTCAGAAAAATACCTTGATTCAATTCTTTTAATATCTTTGATAGAACTTTTAGACCAAGCCAAACGTTTTTCTAAAATTTCCTCTTCCGATAAATGCCAATCTATTTCTGACTGTCGTAATCTATTGGTCAGGTTTTGAATAATTATCGCAGCCGAAACCGAAATATTTAAACTCTCGGTAAAACCTGCCATCGGAATTTTAAGAAACCCATCGGCTTTTTGCAAAACTTCTTCGGACAATCCGTCTCTTTCGGTGCCAAAAAACAAAGCACTTGGTTTCGAAATATCAAAATCATCTAACAAACAATCATTCTCGTGTGGTGTGGTGGCAATGATTTGATACCCTTTGCTTTTTAAAGTTTCTACACAATTGGACACATTGTCAAACTTATTAATATCCACCCATTTTTGGGCTCCCATCGCAATTTCCTTATCGATACTTTTGCCGTAACGTTCTTCAATAACATTCAATTCCTGAATACCAAAAACCTCGCAACTGCGCATCACAGCACTGGCATTGTGCATTTGAAAAACATCTTCAACAACTACAGTAAAATGTTTGGTTCTGTTTTCTAATACTTTCAAAAACTTGGCTTTTCTATTATCGGTAAGAATGTTTTCGAGAAAATTAAGGTAATCAAGGTCAATCATCTTGTAGAATTATTTTTGGTAAAAATACTAAAAAAGATTACTTTTATTTTCTAAAAACTCATAATAAAATCCGTTAAATCCGCGTTTGAAAATCCGTTTCATCTGTGTCCAATTCTAAAAACATGAAAAAGAAACTAGTCGTTTTAACTGGAGCCGGAATCAGTGCCGAAAGCGGAATCAAAACCTTTCGTGATGCCGATGGACTTTGGGAAGGTCATAATGTAATGGATGTAGCAACACCCGAAGGTTGGAACAGAAATCCCGAATTAGTACTTGATTTTTACAATCAAAGACGCAAACAATTACACGAAGTCCAACCCAATCTCGGGCATCAAATTTTGGCAGCATTAGAAATAGACTTCGATGTTGCTATCATTACTCAAAATGTAGATAATTTACACGAAAAAGCAGGAAGTTCAAATGTGCTTCATCTTCACGGCGAATTGTTGAAAGTACGAAGTACAAAAAACAGAAACTATATTCTAGATTGGGAAACAGATTTGAATCTTGGCAATGTTGACGAAAAAGGAAACCAATTGCGACCACATATTGTTTGGTTTGGCGAGGAAGTTCCGGCTTTGGAAGAAGCTGTAACCATTGTCCAAAAAGCTGATATTCTGATTATAATTGGAACTTCGCTACAAGTTTATCCTGCGGCTGGATTGATGAATTTTGCCAAACCGAGTATCCCTGTGTATTACATTGACCCAAAACCAGCCCAAATTTATGACTTGCCAAACAAGATCAAAATCATTGCAGCAACAGGCTCAGAAGGGATGAAAATAGTGCAAAAAGACATAGAAAAATTACGATAGCCAAGTAGAATAGGCCTATTTGTCATTTCGACGAAGGAGAAATCTCATCACGAGAGCAACTAATGTGATTTCTCCTTCGTCGAAATGACAAAAAAACATCCAACACATAACTCAAAACTTATAACTAATAACTATTTTTGCGCTTTCTAATAACACAACAACAATGACTATACTAAACGAATTAAACGCCGTATCGCCAATCGACGGGAGATACAGAAGCAAAACCAGTTCACTTTCAAAATTTTTCTCTGAAGAAGCTTTAATCAAATACCGTGTATTGGTTGAAATTGAATATTTTATTGCGCTTTGCGAAATTCCTTTACCTCAACTTGCAGCCGTAAACCCAAATACATTCGAAAGTTTGCGTGACATTTATAGAAACTTTTCAACTGAAGATGCACTTTGGATAAAAGAAACCGAAAAAGTCACCAACCACGATGTAAAAGCGGTGGAATATTTTATCAAGGACGCTTTCGAAAAATTAGGCTTATCGCAATATAAAGAGTTTATCCACTTCGGATTGACTTCACAAGACATCAACAATACTGCTATTCCGCTTTCGACCAAAGACGCTTTCGAAAAAGTATACATGCCATCATTAATCACTTTGACCTCAAAATTAAAAGATTTAAGCATCGAATGGCGTGACATTCCAATGCTAGCCAGAACTCACGGACAACCTGCTTCGCCAACCCGTTTGGGTAAAGAAATTGGTGTTTTTGTGGAACGTTTAGAGGAGCAAATGCGATTGTTGTTCAACATTCCGTTTGCGGCTAAATTTGGTGGAGCAACCGGAAATTACAACGCGCATCACGTAGCCTATCCACAAATTGATTGGAGAAAATTTGGTAGCACTTTCGTGGAAGAAAACCTTGGCTTACACCACTCCTTCCCTACCACACAAATCGAACATTACGATCACTTTGCAGCTTTTTTCGATGCTTTGAAAAGAATCAACACCATCATTATTGATTTAGACAGAGATATTTGGACCTATGTTTCGATGGAATATTTCAAACAAAAAATCAAAGCGGGAGAAATTGGTTCCTCGGCAATGCCACACAAAGTAAACCCAATCGATTTTGAAAATTCGGAAGGAAATTTAGGAATGGCCAATGCTATTTTCGAACATCTTTCAGCTAAATTACCAGTTTCAAGATTACAACGTGATTTAACAGATAGCACTGTTTTAAGAAATATTGGCGTACCAATAGGACACACTTTAATCGCTTTCGAAGCTACTTTGAAAGGCTTAAACAAACTTCTATTGAACGAACCAAAATTCCACGAAGATTTAGAGAAAAACTGGGCGGTTGTTGCTGAGGCGATTCAAACTATTTTACGTCGTGAAGCCTATCCAAATCCTTACGAAGCCCTGAAAGGTTTAACTAGAACCAACGAAGCAATTACTAAAGATTCTATTCACGAGTTTATTGGAACACTTGAAGTTTCAGCAGAAATCAAAGCCGAATTAATGCAAATCACACCAAGTAATTTCTTGGGGATATAATACCAAACTAAAAAAACTAACCACAGATTAAAAAGATTAACACAGATTTCTCTATAATTCAACGACTCTAAAATCTGTGCTAATCTGTGCAATCAGTGTCAAAAAAACACCTAAAAGTACAAAGTAATAATGAAGAATTCAATTCTAAAAATGGTATTGCTTTGTACTTTTTTTCTCTTATTTTCTTGTAAAAAAGAAAACCCTAAACCTATAAAAAAAGCATACAAAGCTGGGGTGATTTTGTCTTTTGATGATGCTTATGTAAACGAGTGGTTTGCAACGAATCAGGAATTAAAAAAATACGGTTGGAAAGGAACTTTCTTTGTTTGCAGAATAAATACTCTCGACCAATCTGAAATTGAAAAACTTCTTCAATTGCAAAAAGAAGGTCACGAGATTGGTGGTCACGGATTACAACATCTCAATGCAGCCGATTACACCCGTGTTTATACTATTAACGAATATATGAACCGAGAAATCAATCCGATGTTAGATTTAATGGATTTTTATGGTTTAAAAGCTACTTCATTTGCCTACCCTTATGGGGGAAGAACAAAAAAACTGGATGCTGCTTTATTGAAAAAATTCAAAACGATAAGAGGACGTGCTTTTTACGAAAAAGAAGCCTCTAAGCAAGGATGTTATTTCAATCATTCGAGACTACTATTTAGCTTTAGCATTGACGATACCTATCATCGTTTTAATATTCCCCATCTTCAAAAACTATTAGATTACGCCAAAAAACACAATAAAATTTTGATTCTGAATAGTCATAAAACCGTAAAAAATGTGACTGGAGATTATCAAACTGAAAATAAAACCTTAGAATATGTTTGTAAATACATCAAAAACAACAAAATGAAGTTTTACACTGTTTCAGATTTGGATAATATTAAATAAAAGCATCTTCATACCATTATAGATTTCTCTTGAAATAGAATAAAAAACCCTTTTTCAAAGGCGTTTTTTTATGTAAAGCTGTCAATAGTTAGGCTTTTTAACAAAATTTAACTTTTTAAATAAAGATTTTTTGTATCTTACCAAAATACCAAAAACAAAATAAAATACCTAAAATACCTATGAGTCCAACCGAAAAAGTAACCGAAGTTGCTCACCACTTAGAGCCTTTAATCAGCGATTTGGGATTGATTTTGATGACAGCTGGAATCGCCGTTTTGATATTCCGAAAATTAAAACAACCACTCGTTTTAGGCTATTTGATAGCTGGTTTTTTGGCGGGAAACCACTTCGATTTTTTTCCTTCGGTAAAAGAAATTAAAAGTGTAGAAGTTTGGGCGGAGATTGGAGTCATCTTTTTACTGTTTAGCCTTGGACTAGAATTTAGTTTCAAAAAATTGATGAAAGTGGGCGGAACCGCTTCTATCACTGCGGGTACACAAATTGTCACCATGTGTGTTTTAGGTTATTCTGTTGGGCAATGGATGGATTGGTCTAAAATGGATAGTATTTTTCTTGGAGTTATTCTTGCTATTTCATCGACCACCATTATTTTAAAATCCTTTGATGAACTTGGAGTCAAAACACAAAAATTTGGTGGAATCGTAATTGGCTCGCTAATCGTTCAAGATATTTTAGCCATTTTGATGATGGTCCTTTTATCAACCATTGCAGCGAGCAATCAGTTTTCGGGAATGGACTTATTAATGTCGGTTTTGAAGCTCTTATTTTTTCTGGTGATTTGGTTTTTGGGAGGCATTTTTATCATTCCAACGGTGCTCAACAAAACCAAACATTTATTGACAGACGAAATGTTGCTCATCATTTCACTAGCTTTGTGTTTGACAATGGTTGGGCTTGCCGCCAATGTTGGATTTTCTCCCGCTTTGGGTGCGTTTATAATGGGTTCTATAATTGCCGAAACTACTCAAGCCGAACATATTGAGCATTTAGTAAAACCCGTAAAAGATTTATTTGGAGCCGTATTTTTTGTATCGGTGGGAATGTTAATTGACCCTGAAGCTTTGCAGCAACATGCCATTCCGGTGGTGATTCTTTCATTTGTTACTATTTTTGGACAATCCATCAGTTCTACTTTTGGGGCTTTATTATCCGGTCAACCTTTGAAAGATTCGATCAGAACTGGAATGAGTTTGTCACAAATTGGGGAATTTTCGTTTATTATAGCCACTTTAGGAGTGACTTTGAAAGCGACAAGTTCCTTTTTATATCCAATTGTTGTTGCCGTTTCAGCAGTAACTGTTTTTACAACTCCATTTATGATTAAATATTCACTGCCTTTTTCAGAGTATGTTTCTCAGAATTTACCCAGAAAATGGACGAAGCGAATCGAAAGGTATTCTGCCAGCACGCAAGCCATAAAAACAGTCAGTTTATGGCAAACTGTTATCAATGCTTTTTTAATTCAAGTCATCGCACTTGTAGTCATCATTTTGGCTATTATTTTACTTTCCTCAAGATATATTGAACCATTAGTGGATGATTACCGTTTTGGAAATGCTTTGGGTGCTCTGATAACATTGAGCATAATCGCTCCATTTTTGTGGGCACTCGCGTTTAGAAGAGTTGCTTTAGCCGAAGTGGAAGAATTGATGCATGACCGAAAATCTCGTGGTCCCTTGACGATGTTGTTTTTTATACGCATTGTATTGTCTATTTTCTTCATTGGATTATTAGTAAACATCTTCTTTTCGCCAGTAACTGCTTTGATCGCATTAATTATTGCCATTATCATTTATTCGATTTTTCGGAAGAAACTCCACATTCGATACCATAAAATTGAGAATCATTTTCTAGCTAATTTAAACAACCGAGAAATTGCTAAAGCCAAAAGAAGCCGAAGTGATTTAAGTCCTTGGGATGGACACATGGCCGTTTTTGATATAGCTATAGAATCGAATATAGCGGGAAAATCTTTGAAAAATTTACAACTTAGAGAGCGTTTGGGCATCAATATCGTATCTATAAAAAGAGGCGAAATCACAATTCATATCCCTCAAGCCAATGAACGTATTTTTCCTGGTGATGAAGTTTGCGTGATTGGAACAGACGAACAAGTCCAAGAATTTAAAAAATATTTAGACCAACATGAAACCGATGTTTCTCCAGTAACTCAGGAACCGGATATTGTTTTGCGCCAAATTGAATTGAAAAATCACACTTTTTTAGGCAAAAGTATCAAGGATTCGAACTTACGTGAAAAAACAAAAGGATTGATTGTAGGTATCGAAAAAAGAGGAAATAGAATCTTAAATCCAGAATCTTATGTTATTTTGGAAAAAGATGACATTCTTTGGATTGTTGGAGACAAAACACTATTGACAGATTTGGCTCACGATTAAGAATCAATTTAAAGAGCATAAAAAAAGGTGCAAGAACTGAATCTTACACCTTTATTATTTTAGACTTTAGTCTTATTTTATCTCGAATAATTCGGAGCTTCTTTGGTAATGGTTACATTATGAGGGTGACTTTCGGTAATTCCGCTTGAGGTAATACGAACAAAACGTCCTGTATCTTGCAATGTTGGAACATCTTTGGCACCACAATAACCCATTCCGGCACGAAGTCCGCCAATGAATTGTTGCATACTTTCTTCCAATTCTCCTTTGTAAGGCACACGACCTACGATTCCTTCTGGAACTAATTTCTTGACATCGTCTTCTACATCTTGGAAATAACGGTCTTTTGAACCACCTTCCATTGCTTCAACAGAACCCATTCCGCGGTAGGATTTGAATTTTCTACCTTCGAAAATAATAGTTTCTCCCGGAGATTCCATTGTTCCAGCAAGAAGTGATCCTAACATCACACAATGTGCACCAGCAGCGAGTGCTTTTGGAATATCTCCAGTGTAACGAATTCCTCCATCGGCAATTACGGGAACTCCTGTTCCTTTTAATGCAGCGGCAACTTCGAGAACGGCAGAAAACTGAGGAAAACCAACACCAGCAATAATACGTGTAGTACAAATAGAACCTGGACCAATACCCACTTTCACACCATCGGCACCATTTTCTACTAAAAATTTAGCTGCTTCTGGCGTGGCTATATTTCCTACGACAACATCCACTTTCGGGAAGTTGGATTTAATATCTTTCAAAACATTAACAACGCCTTGAGTATGACCGTGAGCCGTATCAATAATTATGGCATCGACACCGGCATTGATAAGTGCAGTAGCTCTTTCGAGTGCATCGGCAGTAACGCCAATGGCTGCAGCCACACACAAACGACCATAAATATCTTTATTCGCGTTAGGTTTTTGAGTTAATTTGGTAATATCTCTAAAAGTTATTAATCCAACTAATTTATTTTCTGAATTCACTACAGGAAGTTTTTCTATTTTATAACCTTGGAGAACAACCTCGGCTTGAGCTAGTGAAGTACCTTCGGCAACAGTAACTAGGTTTTCGCTAGTCATTACTTCGATAATAGGTCTTGCATTATTTTTTTCGAAACGCAAATCACGATTAGTAACAATTCCTTTTAGAACTCTGTTTTCATCCACAATTGGAATACCACCAATTCCGTATTCTTTCATTGCTTTTTTGGCATCGGCAACGATAGAATTTAATGGTAAAGTCACCGGATCGATAATCATACCAGATTCTGCACGTTTTACTTTTCTAACTTTGGTCGCTTGTTGCTCAATAGTCATATTCTTATGCAAAACACCAATTCCGCCTTCTTGAGCCATAGCAATTGCCATAGCACTTTCGGTAACGGTATCCATAGCAGCGGATACAATGGGAACATTGAGCGATATATTTCTGGAAAATTTTGATTTGATACTCACTTCGCGAGGAAGTACATTGGAAAAGTTGGGAACTAATAATACATCATCGTAAGTTAGACCTTCGCCGATAATCTTTGAGTTGTGTGCTATCATTGCAATTTGAAGTTGTAGTTAAATTGCGTGCAAATATAGACAATCTTAAGCAAAACAACATCATATTTAGGCTATAAATGATTAAATTGCAATACATAATTATTCTTTACTTTTTTTAAAGTTGTTTACTATTAAAAGGTTTCTAAAAATACTCCATGATACCATCAAACACTACATTACAAGGACTTTCTAACGAAGAAGTTGCTCAATCAAGGAAAAAAAACGGTTCTAATTCGCTGGAACATCAGGATAAAAATCATTTTCTTGCTTCTTTAATCGAAATGATTAAAGAGCCTATGTTTTTACTATTATTACTGGCTACCAGCATTTATTTCATCACTGGAGAATACAGCAATGGTATTTTCATGTTGGCAGCCATTGTTTTGGTTTCAACTATTTCATTATATCAAGAATCGAAAAGCAGAAATGCCATTGAAGAATTAAAAAAATTATCGCAACCTAAAAGCAAAGTCATAAGAAACGGTGAAATCATCGAAATTCCAAGTGAAGAAATTGTCTTGGGCGATTTAATTCAAACGGAAGAAGGCACTTTTATTCCTGCGGATGGAATTATCATTCAATCCAATGATTTTTCGATAAATGAATCTATTTTGACTGGTGAATCGCTTTCGGTTTTTAAAAATGAAAAATCCGAAAACAAACAGGTTTTTCAGGGGACGATAGCGGCAAGTGGTTTGGCTATTTGCGAAGTTACAGCCATTGGAAACCAAACGCAACTGGGCAAAATTGGAAAAAGTATCGAATCCATCGCCGAAGAAAAAACACCTTTACAACTTCAAATTGGAAATTTTGTTAAAAAATTATCTCTTATAGGTTTGGTGATTTTTGGAATAGTTTGGGCAATAAATTTTTATAATTCTAGATTATTTTTAGACAGTTTACTAAAAGCGTTAACCTTGGCGATGAGTATCATTCCAGAAGAAATTCCGGTGGCTTTTACCACATTTATGGCTTTGGGTTCTTGGCGATTGATGAAAATGGGAATTATAGTAAAACACACCAAAACCGTGGAAACCCTAGGAAGTGCTACTGTAATTTGCACCGATAAAACAGGGACAATTACTCAAAACAAAATGAGTTTGGCTCAATTATTCACGCTTTCGAATAATAAAATCAATAGTAATTTCAATGAAAAATTAAATGAACAAGAACTAGAATTACTTAGTCTTTCTATGTGGGCGAGCGAACCGATTCCGTTTGATGGAATGGAAATTGCGCTACATGAAGCCTATTCGAAATTAGAGATTAAAGACGAAAGACCCTATTTTAAATTAGTTCACGAATATCCATTGGGCGGAAAACCACCAATGATGACTCACATTTTTGAAAACCAAAAAGGAACTAGAATTATTGCAGTCAAGGGCGCACCAGAAGCCATAATAGCGTTTTCTAACCTTTCTGCAGCAGAGATTCAAAAAATCAATACTGCTATTGAATCGATGTCGAAAGAAGGTTTTAGGGTTTTGGGAGTTGGCGTTTCTGAATTTTCAGGAAAAGAGTTTCCAAAAACACAGCAGGAATTTTTATTCGATTTTAAAGGAATTGTTGCCTTTTATGACCCTCCAAAAGCCAATATAAAAACAGTTCTTGACACTTTTTATAATGCAGGAATTCAAGTAAAAATTGTAACGGGAGACAATGCCGCAACCACTTCAACGATTGCCAAACAAATAGGCTTTAGAAATCCCGAAAACACATTGAATGGCGACGAATTGATGACTATGGACGAAGCAACTTTGAAAGAAAAAGTAATGCAAACGACAATTTTCACAAGGATGTTTCCCGAAGCTAAACTCAAAATTATTCAAGCTTTAAAAGCCAATAACCAAATTGTAGCAATGACTGGCGATGGTGTAAATGATGGTCCAGCTTTAAAATCCGCTCATATTGGAATTGCAATGGGCAAAAAAGGGACTGAAATTGCCAAACAAGCCGCCAATCTCATTCTGATTGATGATGATTTATCGAAAATGAGTGACGCTATTGCAATGGGAAGAAAAATCTACATCAACCTCAAAAAAGCCATACAATATATCATTTCTATTCACATTCCAATTGTGATGATTGTTTTTATTCCGCTGGTTTTAGGTTGGATTTACCCCAATATCTTTTCGCCTGTTCACATTATTTTTCTGGAAATCATTATGGGACCTACTTGTTCCATCATTTATGAAAATGAACCTATGGAATCCAATTTGATGCTTCAAAAGCCACGCCCGCTAACAAACACTTTTTTCAATCTGAAAGAAATAACCATTAGCATTGTTCAAGGACTGATTATCACTTTGGGACTGTTATTTATCTACCAATATTGCGTGCAGGAAAACTGCTCAGAAAGTGCTACGCGAACCGTTGTTTTTCTAACTTTAATCGCTTCTAATATTTTCTTGACCTTAGCCAATCGGTCTTTCTATTATTCGATATTAACGACTATTCGCTACAGAAACAACTTGGTTTTACTCATCATTGGAGCCACAATTATTATTACGAGTTTACTGCTTTTAGTTCCTGTATTTTCCAAATTCTTTCTATTTGAATCCATTTCGCCGACACAAATTTGTTTGAGTATTTTGGTGGGGTTTCTATCGGTTTTTTGGATAGAAATCTTAAAAGCATTCAAACGAAAAAGTCAAAAATAAATTACATCGTGGCAGAGCTTTATATGCATTACAAAAATATCAGCCACTGATTCACAGATTTTAAAATTCTATTTTAATCTGTGCATCTGTGCCAAAAATAACTCGAAGCAGAGCTTCAAGAAATTAAATCTAAAGAGATTAAAAGAATTTAATCGGGAGTATTTTTGTTTGGAAAAATAATATTGAGCCCTAATTGAAAAGACAAACTATTGGCTTTAGAAACATCTTTAAATTCCAAAAGATTATCAGCTAGAAGATAAAAATTGACTTTTCCCAAAGTCGTTGACAATCCTAAACCAATATTTTTATCAGAAAAAGAATCTACGGTATAAGTAGCTTTCATTTCTAATGAATCGAAAATTTGCCTTCTATAAAAAGCCGTTAGTGCCATCAAAGGAGTTCTTGGTGTTGACATTGCAAACAATTGTGCGCCAACAGAATTGGTATATTTATTTTCCTTATCTCCTGTACAATTGCAATCGGAACTACGACCATCTCCAAAAGAATATTGAATCGAAGAATTGAATTTCAAAGGTCGCCAAGTGGTATATTTTGTGTGCAAAGTGTCTAAAGGAATGGCATCGTTAAATTCATCTAAAATGTCATTCGAGTTTCCAAGAATAAAGTCAGGCGTTAATCCAACGTAATTATAATTGCCTTTCCAACGGTAACTTTCGATTTCTTTGGTGTGACTTATGAAGCCAATATCTATTAAACTTGCTGTAAATTGAAGGTTCTCTTTTGGATAATAAGTCAGTCCTAAATCCAGTCCTAACCCCAGATTTCCTCCAAAAAAAGTTTTTTTCATAATATCACTTTTGGCATTTCCAGAGTAATTATCAATGTAATTTGTAAATCCGGAAGTGTTTACCAATCCATTAGCCGAAATAACTTGGTCATAAACTGAATTTGTTCCTTGAATAGTATAGAAATAACCTGAATTTTTGGTCGAAGACACATTAAAAACACTGGAATAAATCTTTCCGCGTGCGCCAAGAATTAGTTTTTCGCTTACTTTTTTATGAAATCCAAGATGAAAAACCGAAAGCAATTCGCCTCTGGCATTCAAATCACTCATGTCAAAAACTTTTCCCAGGTAATCTTTATTTCCATCCAAAAGTAAAATGGCGTAATCTTTCGGCATATAAGTCAAAACATCCAATTCTTGATACATTCCGAAGGAAATATAAGAGTTGGTTTGCCAATCGCCCAATTTAAATCCACCGCTAAAAATTTCTAATTGTTCATTCATAGAAACCTTGTCGTTTCTGGAAGTTGAGAAGACAACATTCCGTAATTTGGTATTGAAATCAACTCCGTTATCGGCAAATAAATCATAAACCGAAAATCCACTGGATCCAACATTTGCAGCAATTCCAGACAACAAAGGAAAGCCAACAAACCAATTGTATTTTACATCAGCGCCAGGATTGGTCAACATAGATTGTGGCACGGAAGTGAAATTATACAAAATTTGCTTGTTTTGAGAAAAGCAACTTAGGGATACCAATAAAATTAAAATTAGATGAAATTTTCTCATTGCGCCGCAAAATAAATAGTGGCACTGGAACGCATTTTCAAACTTCCCAAACTACTATCAGTCAAAGGAATTCCGGGCATCAAAGCAATAACAAAAGCTATTTTTTGAGTTTGTTTCAAAATATCGAGTTGAGCATTTTCAAATACTTCCGTCTTTGTAACCACGTTTGGACTACCTGTATAAGCAGGAATAGCAATTGGAATATTGTAAAGTATTGCATCATTAGCATCGAGGAAATACAAATTAATGTTAAAGGCTCTGTTTATGGTATTATCAAATTCAAAATACAAATCGGTTCTGCTGAGATTATTTGTGAAATCTGGATCGTTAAAAACTTTAAAATTCATCACATCACCCACGAAAGGTTGCTCGACTCCACCAATGACAAATTGATTGGCGGGTATATCAAAAGAGGCAAGATTGGCAACTACAACAGGTTTCAATTCTAAGTCATTGGCTTGATCGAAATCTAAATCGCTGGAACACGAAAAAAATAAAAGGGATAGGATAAATATTCCGAAAAATTTATTCATAAAATCAATCAATTGGGGATTATAATTTTAACGAAACTATTTCACTTTTAGTATTTAATGAAAAGCACCAAACAACTTTGAAGCCTCATTATAGGCGCTTTCAAAACTCATAGCACTCAAATTAGTATTCTCTTTTTTGGAATTAAAATAAGACAATAATTTCTCGGTAGGCATATTCCCTGTAAGCACATCTTTGGCCATCGGACAACCACCAAAACCTTGAATCGCACCATCAAAACGGCGACAACCTGCATTGTAAGCTGCATCGATTTTCTCAAACCATTTGTCGGGTGTCGTATGTAAATGAGCGCCAAATTCTATATTTTGAAATTTTGGAATCAAATTCGAAAATAAATATTGGATTACATCAGGTGTTGAACTGCCAACGGTGTCTGAAAGTGACAAGATTTTTACTCCCATATTTGAAAGTTTTTCCGTCCATTCTCCAACTATTTCCTCGTTCCAAGGATCACCATACGGATTACCAAATCCCATCGAAAGATAGACTACAACTTCCTTATTGGCTGTATCGGCAATTTCCAAAATTTCCTGTAAAGTCACCAAGGATTCGGCTATGGTTTTGTGTGTATTCCGCATTTGAAAATTCTCAGAAATCGAAAATGGAAAACCCAAATAGTGTATGGATTGGTGTTGCGAAGCAGCGATTGCACCTTGTGTATTGGCAATTATCGCCAATAATTTACTTCGGGTTTTTGAAAGATC
>Ga0116158_10003545_pt1 | contig 13499 bp, 9 predicted proteins | sample AD_UKC052_MetaG_FD_89883 | JGI IMG/M metagenome (GOLD analysis project Ga0116158, IMG submission 89883) | Active sludge microbial communities of municipal wastewater-treating anaerobic digesters from USA - AD_UKC052_MetaG | ecosystem: Engineered > Bioreactor > Anaerobic > Digestate | place: USA... | reverse complement strand
GATCCAGGCGGCGCTCGCCAAACCGATCCCGCACCGGTTTCTGTCGTACCGGCCACCAAGCGGGGAGCCGATCACCGAGAGCGCATTCGACGAGGCCATCAAGCGCGTTCGTGACGCGGGTGCGGACTATTGGACCGCGCCCGGCAAGCTCGTGCACATGCATGGCTGGTTCCTCGAGCTCGTGTTCGAGGGCGGAGGCTTTCGCGTCGCCATCGAGAGGGCCGGCATGCTCGTCGCGGAGCCACGCGATCAGCCGGGCGTACGCGTGGTATCTCGCGCGCAAGCGGAGCAAGCGCTCCGCTACTTCGCCTCGCTCACCGAGCACACGCCCGAGCTCGCGTGGCGTTCGTTGCGGCACTGATGCTGATCGATGATGGTGCTCAGCGGGCGCGAAATGGTCGGAGCAGCTGGGCCAGATATCGGCGGGGCCACGGATCCGTCAGACCGAGCGCATAGGTCTCCGGTCCGCGGGGGCGATGATAGGTGCCGAACAGCAGGTCGAGGTAAGGGGCGAGGTTGGCGAAGTTATGACGCGTGGCTACGCGGGCATGATGCCAGTGGTGTAGATCCGGCGCGCCCAGCAGCACGCGCAGCGGCCCGAGCGGCAGGCGGACGTTGCTGTGGATGAAGATCGCCCACAACCCACGAAATGCGATCAAAGCGCCGAGCGCGGCGAAGGGCAGACCGAGCAGCATGCCCGGGATGTTGATGCACAGCTGCGTCAGCACGCCGTCGAGCGGGTGCTCGCGGTGGGCGGCGAGCCAGTCGAGATGCTCCGCGCTGTGATGCACGGCATGAAATCGCCACAGGAACGCGAAGTGATGGCAGGCACGGTGAAACCAGTAGGTCAGCAGGTCGCCGAGCACCACGGCCAGGGCCACGCGGCTCCACAGCGGCAGGTGCTCGGACCATGTCGCAACCGACAGGGGCGTGATCGCCGTGTCGACGAAGGTCAGCACGGTGAGCACGACGCCAGCGAATACGAGATACTGACCGAGGAAGAACGCGAGATCGATCGCCAGCTCCGGGCGCAGCGTCGGCTGCTCGGGCCGCGCCGGGAACACCCGCTCGAGCGGGACGAACAGCAGCAGCAACAGCGCGAGGTTCAGCGCCGTGACACCCAGCAGGGCGATCATCGCGCGCCTCGCGGCTCCGCGTTATTTTGGGTCTGTGGGGCGAGATCGGGCTCGAATACCGCGGCGGACTTGCTTCCGCCGAGGTAACGCCGGGGCGGCGGATCCTCGGCGGGTTTCTCGGTGGCGGGCGGCGGGCTCGGTGGCGGTGGATTCAGTGCAGAAGGATTGGTTGCAGAAGGATTGGTTGCAGTTGGGGGCGGTGCCGGCGCGAGCGGCTCGGCCTTCGTCGCTTCCACGACTGCAGGCGTGGCGGGTTTCGGAGTTGCCGGGGCCAACGGGGTCGCGGGGCCGCAGGCGGGTGAGCCCGCGTAGAGGATCGCCAGGGACGCGAGGCCGCCGGAGAACAGCAGCGTGGCGACCTTCGTCGGCCATGAACGGGTCGCAGTGGATGACGCGCGAGGATGCATGACCGACATGCTACCCGCTGGCGCCAGGGCCTGGTCTGCCGGGCGGGTAAAATCGGTGTCAAACCACCCGCGCGCCGGAGCGACACGTTCGGCGTGAAGACGAAGGCCGCGCGGCGGCGTCGCTGGTGCGCAGCTGCGTGCGTGCGAGCTTGCTGCCTGCGAGGCGCTTGCCATTCACGGTGTGATGATATGTGATGACCGGGGTGAAATTGGTCGCGTGGATATCGACGCCGTCGACGCGGGCGTCGGCGTGCTCGTCGGCATCGAAGAGCGGGTGTACCGGCGTTGCCACGCTCGGTCAACGGGGCAGGGCGCAGGCCGTGCGGCGCGGTGGCGACCCTCGTGCCCGTTGGCGCGCCGCCGCCCCTCTTGATCGCAACTGTCAGCCCGGGCATCATCGGGCCGTGCGGGTCGAACGTCGTGTCGCGAGCCTCCTCGTTTGCATCGTGCTCGCTGGCTGCTTCCAGGACTCGGGGCTGGCGATGACAACGCAGGCCAGCACCGGCGAGACCGGCGTGACCTCGAGCGTGACCTCGAGCGCCGGCATCACCTCCACCTCCTCGCCCTCGGAGACGTCGACCGCCCAGGACGGCGTCTGTGGCGACGGCGTCCTCGATCCCCTGGAGGAGTGCGACGACGGCAACGACGTCGCGAATGACGATTGTGCGCCCGGCTGCAAGCTCCCGGCCTGCGGCGACGGTGTCCTGTCCCCGGGCGAGGCCTGCGAGGACGGCAACATCGACGACGGCGACAGCTGCACCCACCTGTGCACCGCCCCGACCTGCGGCGACGGCATCGTCTCAGCGAGCGAGCAGTGCGATGACGCCAACCTCGACCCGCTCGACGCGTGCAACGATTGTGTGCTCGCGCGCTGCGGTGACGGCGTGTTGCAGCCGCAGCTCGAGCAGTGCGACGACGCCAACCTCGATCCGCACGACGGTTGCTCGGCCACCTGCCGGCTCAATCCCTGCGGCAACGGCATGAAGGACGGCGACGAGACCGGCCTCGACTGCGGCGGCGTCTGTGGCCCCTGCTGCGTCGAAGATAAGGGCTGCGGCGGGGGTGCCTTCTGCTTCAAGGGCGCTTGCCGGCCGCCGAGCACCTGCGCGGAGCTCCAGGCCCACGTCCCCGACATCGCCTCCGGGTCCTTCGTGCTCGACCCCGACGGCGTCGGCGAGGTGATGCCGCTCGAGGTCCACTGCGAGGTCGTCGCCGACGAGTGCGCCTACACGATGCTGCGCATCGACGACGTCTCGCTGGGCAAGACCCAGCCCGCCTACGCCGCGATGTGCGCCGCGCTCGGCTGGGAGATCGTCGTCACGCGGACCCCGGCGCACGCGCAGCAACTGTTCATCTGGAACAACGGCGCGGCCGCCAACCTGCTCAACGTGTTCCCGAACTTCAAGAAGGCGATGGGGCTCAAGAACTGGGGCGCGGTCTGCCGCAACCAGCCCTGCGACTTTTGGATGACAGCCAACGAGGACGGCGACGTCGGCTGCATGGTGAGCTTCGAGCCGAGCGGCGACGGCAACCCGGGCGACCGGATCGAGCGCCGCCTCGACGGCTGCGGCTTCGAGGGCAACTGGAACGACTTCGGCCAGCACGTCGAGCTCCCGGGCTGGGTGATCTGCTCACCCAACGATTGTTGAATACCGGGAACGAGGCCGACGATATGGGCGCGGCCACTTGCGAGTCACCAGTCGCACCCGTCCTTGTGTCGGTACTCTTGCCACGTCTTGTCGCTTGCGAGGCGGGCCCAGGTGTCGGCGTCGGGGTCCCATCGCCAACGGCGCTGCTCCTCGACCGGGGGCGCATCCTCGTCGCTCGTGCGGTACTCGATCTTCAGGTCGCGGTGTCCGTCCTGGTCGAGGTCCTCGTGGATCACCCGGGTCCGGGTCTGCACGGCGCCGTTGCTGAGGGCGTGATCGATCTCCGTCTGCAGCGCGATCCGGGGGGGAGATTCGGCGAGTTCGACGATCATCAATGTGGTGACCTGATTCTCGCCGCCGCCGCCACACATGATCTCACTGCGAAAGCGGACCTGCAGCTCCAGCTCGCCGTCGTCGTCGAAGTCTTCGACGTGGATGGTGGTCGGGATCGAGCCGGCTTCGGGCTCTGAGTCCTCGTGCCAGGGGCGTGACCAGGTCGATAGTTCGATCGCGCTGGTGAGGGTCCAGTCGGCGCCCGCGGCCTCGGGCAGGGTCAGGAGCAGGGCATGGAGGCCGAATTTGGCCGGTGCTGCGCCCGAGCGGGTGCGGAGGATCGCGACATGGCGACGCGGCCCGAAGGGCGAGGGGGCGGTCGCAGTGGCAGGCGCCGCGAGCTTGGCGGTGCGGGCGAGGGCGAGGATCGTCTTGCTCGTGGGCGCAGGCACACCGGCCTCGCGCACGGCCGGGTGCGATGGTTCGGGGCTGGGCGGCGGCGCGGGCGTTGCGGCGGGCTCGGGTGTTGCGGCGGGCTCGGGCGTTGCGGCGGGCTTGGGCGTTGCGGCGGGCTCGGGTACGACGGTGCTGTCGCACCCGAGTAGGCTGGCGAAGACCAGCGCGAAGGCGGTTTGCATGACACCCCGATGATTCATCGATCGAGCACCTTGACCGCGACCATATCACGCGGTGGTGCGGGTGAGCGAGCCATCCGCCGAGCCGAACCGCGCGCCGCTTCGGGGCGGCGCCGTCGCTCACGGTGCCGCGCCAGGGCCCACGGGGGATCGCTGGCGGCCACCTCGTGCGCCGGCGAGGTCCGCTTCACGTTCCGAATGTTGGTAGGCTGAGATCGGTGATCGAGTTCAGAAGCGGACGCCCAGCAGCACGCTGAAGCGAAACTGCAGGAAGGCCTCGCCGCCGATGTCGCCCACGCCCTCGCCGCCGAGCAGGAATCGACGGCCGAGCAGGCCCTGGACGCCGACGCCGGCGCTGCCGATCACCCACGGGTAGACCTTGTAATGCTGCGTGGTGCTCTTGCCGGTCATATAATCATAGTCGGTGAGATCGTAATTGAGGGTCAGGTCGGTGCCCAGCCGGCCGAGGCCGTACGCGAACAGCCGCTTGAAGCGCACGCCGAGCCGCAGGATGGTGCCGAGCCGCAGCGAGTGCAGGATGAAGTCCGAGCTCGGGGGCCCCTCACCGGGCAGAAAATTGACGATCGCGTGCTCGAAGAATCCGCCGAGCGCGGCGGCGAAGCGCTTGCCCGCGGTGAAGTAATGCCCGGCGTCGAGGCCATAGATGAATCCGACCGTGGCGGCGTCGGCGATGCCGGTGAAGCCGATGCCGGCCGGCGAAAACAACACGTAGTTGCCAGGCCCGAGCATGCCGGGCCGCGCCGGCTTCGGCGGCGGTGGCACAGGCGCGGCGGGCGTCGTCGGGGCTGGAGGCGTGGCTGGGGGCGTGGCTGGAGGCGCGGTCTCGGGGGCCGTGGCAAGAGCAATGAGGGCGACGGATGTTAAGGCAAGCATTCTGGCAGTATAGACCCGGGCGAGCGTCCCGGGGCAATACTCGAGCGCGGCGCTCCTGGAGCTCAGACCCCGGAACCGCGTTCTGTGGCGGCCTCGCTGTCGAGGCTCGCCATCAGCGTGCTCCTGCGGCGGATCGTGGGCGGTGCGGCAGCAGCGAGGGCACGCGGCGCATGTAGGCGCGATAGGCCGGATAGCGGGTGGCCATTCTTCGATCGAGGGCGGGGGCGCTGTAGAGCACGAGCATCGCGGTGATCACCAGCGGGCCGAGGGCGGCCCATTCGGCCTCGGGCTCGGCGGCGGCCGAGAACAGATAGAGGCCCCACCAGAAGCCGAGCTCACCGAGGTAATTGGGGTGACGCAGCCAGCCCCACGGGCCGGCCTCGCAGACCTGGCCGGGCGGGTGCGGACTGGCGCGAAATGCCCGCATGATCCGGTCGGCGCGGGCCTCGAGCACGATCGCGGCGAGGGTGCACAGCGCGGCGATCACGTCGAGCGCGCCGAAGGGCCGGGTGCCGGTGACGAGCGCCGGATAGGCGGCGGCGCAGGCGAGCAGCAGCATCAGGGTCGGCAACAGATGAATGACGATCAGGTTGACCAGTGGGAACAGGCGGCCGCTGCTGCGCCGCATGTCGCTGTAGCGCCAATCCTCGTGACCCAGGCCCTTGAAGGTCCGCCACCAATGATAGGTCAGTCGTGAGCCCCACGCGCCGATCAGGCAGAGTACGAGGAATTGCCGCGGCTCGCTGGCTGCCGCGCTGGCGGGATCACCGGCCCAGGCCAGGGCCACGGCGATCGGCGCGAGGCTCCAGTAGGGGTCGAAGACGCTGGGGTTGCCGCGCAGCAGCCCCAGCAGCCATAGCAGGCCGGTCCCGGCGAGGGTGGCGTACAGGCCGCGCAGCCACGGGGCGGCGTCGGGCAGCGCGCGCCAGACAAACGCGGCGAGCAGCGCCGTGAGGAGGTAGGCGAGCAGCATGAGCATTCGGTCGCGGAGGTGCATCGCGCCCCGAGGTCTCGCACGTCACGCCGCGGGGGACAAGCGCGATGGGTCACGCGGGTGCGCGGCGCTCGGCCCGTGATGTCCGTCGATATTGTCGGGGGTGAGCATTCGCGCGCGTCGCGGTCGGTCAATGCAGGCCGGTCTCGTCGCAGCGCCAGGTCAGCGCGAGGTCGGCGAACAGCAGCGGGGCGTGCTCCTGGCACAGCGCGAGGGCGGTCGCCTCGGGCAGGACCAGCCGGGGCGCGGCGGTCCAGGGTGGTGGTGCGAGGCCGGCGAGCGTGAATTGTGGGCTCATCAGCAGGGCGCCGGCGAGGCGGCGCAGCGCGGGCTCCAGGGTCGGCGAATGGTCGGTGGCGGGGCTGGTGAGCGGCAGGCCGAGCAGGGCCTCGACTTCGGCGCGATGGGCCGCATCCGTCCATTCGGTCTCCTGGATCACGCGGTCCTGCACGGCGAGCGCGACGTCCTCGACGGTGAGCGAGGGATCGGCGAGCGCGAGCCTGGTGAGCCGGGTGATCGCGTCGGCGTTGGTGTCGTGGTGCAGGGGCGCGAGGCCGGCCCAGCCGGGGTCCTGGCCGGCGCCGACGCTGCGCTCCCAGGCCAGCGCGCCGACCAGGTCGAGGCTGCGATGGCCCGGCTCGCTGTCGTCGAGGTAGGCGCCCAGCGAGCGCAGCAGGATCTCGTCTTCCCAGCCGAAGGGCAGCGGGAAGCGCTTCGGCGTGTTCCAGCCCAGCGCGTGCGCGGCCGTGTCGAGCAGCGTCCACGGGTCCTCGCGGCGCAGGCCATCACCGGCGTGGTTGTCGGTTGCGAAGGGCTCGAGCACCGGCGGCAGCGCGCCCGCGCACTGGTTCGGCTCGTCGAGGTCGAGGTATGGATGCAGCGCGGCCTCGACGACCAGGGCGCGCAGCGAGTATCCGTCGTCGATCAATGCGCGCGCGAGGCCGGCGAGCACGGCCCGTTGAGATGAATGGCGTGGTTGCCCGTGCGGCAGCGTCAGGGGCCGTCCGCTGGCCTCGCGCCAGACCGCGTCGGCGAGGTTCAAAACGACGAGTCCGGCCAGCGCGGCCTCCGGGGTTTCGCTCGCGGCGTCGAGGCCGTTGTCGAGCAGTATGTCGAGACCGGTCCGTAATCTCGCCTCGAGGTCGAGCGCGTGGGCGCCGGCGGGCAGGGGCCCGGCGAGGTGGCCGGTGATAGCGAGCAGATCGCCGTCGCGGCCGGGATCGAGGGTGCCGCAGGCGCGGCCGCCCCAGGGTTCGAGCGGGCCATCGACGAAGCCGTGCACGCGAAAGCCGGCATACACGATATCCTCGTTGTTGGCCGCGGGGGGCCCGTAGACGCCCGCCTCGAGGCCTTTGATGACCGGCCAGCTGCGGTCCTGGGCTGGATCGCTGTGATCGGTGACGCTGCTGTCGCTGTTGTGACAGGGCAGACATTCGAGGCGACGACCGAGATATCCGGCCTCGAAGCCGCGGCCGAGGAACACCCGCCGGGCCCGCTCGAGCTCCGCCGGCTCGACGTTGTTGCCGCCGATCGGCCGGGCCTGGCGCGCCAGCAGCTGGGCGCGCAGCAGCGGGCGCAGGTCGTCGAGCGCGACGGCGCTGGCGAACAGGTCGGCCATCGACCATTCAGACATGTCCGCGGGGACAGGTTCTTCGGGGCCGTGATCGCGGATGAAGGCCGCGAGTCCGGGCCCCTCGGCGGTCGGGCCCGGGTGGCCGTGGCAGTCGGGGTCGCTGGTCGAGCCGAGCCGCGGCACCCGCAGATGATCGAGCAGGAAATTCTGCCACCGTTGCTCGTAGCGCGGTCCGCGGGCGAGGTGTTCGGCGACGAGGCGGCGCCCGGGTCGGCCGGCGGCGTCGAGCTTGTGGATCGCGGTGGCCAGCAGCTCGAGCTCGCGCACGCCTGCGGGGCGGCGTCCGGCGATCAATCGTAAGGCGCGGAACACGAAGGCCTCGTCGCTGCCGGGGCAGGGCGATTGCACCGATACGGGCGCGGGCAGCAGGTCCTCCGGTCCGGCAAAGGACGCCTGTTCGTCGCTGCAGGCCGCGAGCGTGAGCAGCAGCGCGAGGTGGCGGTGTTTGCTGGGAGTCATGGGGCCACCCCCAGGAGCTCGCCGCGCAGGCGCAGCAGGGCGGCCCGGGTGTCGCCGCCGCCGAGCACGTCGCCGGTGCCGAAGCCGCCGAGGTCGAAGGGATAGATGCCGAGCGCCAGCAATAGCGCCATGCGCAGCTCGGTGGGCGTCGCAAACTGCGTGGCGATACCGCTGGCCGGGTCGATCGCGCCGGCGACCGCGGGTGTCGTGATCGGCCCACCGATCAGGATGGCGACATAGGCGCCCGGCCAGTGGCCGAGGCCTTCGCGCTTGTCCTCGCGGTGCGGCGTGCGGCCGAACTCGCTGGTGATGGCGATCATTGTGTCGCCGAGATCGAGCTTGTCGGGGTCGGCCTCGCCGGGTCGATTGATGCGATCCGCGAGCACCTGCAAAGTGTGGGTATAATTGACGGCCGCGGCGGCGAGGTGTTTGCTGTGACTGTCGTGGCCGCCGTCGACGGTCGGTTTCAGGCCGGCGTCGACCCACAGCGCATACCGGGCGGCGTCGACATCCTCGGCGCCCGTGCGGGTGAGCAGATGGGTGGCGACGCGCGCCGCGAGCGTGGGGATCGACGCGCCGGATTCACCACATACCCCGGCGATCGGCAGGCCGAGCAGGCCGGGCGGCAGCAACTCGGTGAGGGCAGCCGCGTCGCGGCGGGCGGCGTCGATCGCGGAATACACCCCGAACTCGGACGCACGCAGCGGGGCGCCGCCTTGCCCGCGCAGGCGGGCCTCGAGGCGCCTCGTGTAACCGGCGACCAGCGCGTCGTGGGCGCTCTGCTGCGGGGCGGTGGCCGGGCGCGCGAGCAGGTCCATCAGGTCGGAGAGGCGCGCGATCGGCAGCTCGAGCGGACGCGCCGCGCCCGGGTGCAGGCCGACCGCCAGCGCGGTCTGTACATTGTCGAAGCGCGACAGGTCGCCGGGATGCACGACCGCCGCGCGTGGCAGCAGGCCGCCGTCACGCTCGCGAAAATAACGCTCGACCGCGGCCCCGGTGCCCGCGAGCGCCGGCTGGCCGAGGCGCATGCCGGTCAACGATAGTGGCACCGCGGTCGAATGCGGGAACTGGTCGTGACGCAGCACGACCACCCGCATGCGCGCGAGCAGGTCGGGCCGGTCCCACAGCGGCGCCGCCCAGGGCCCGAGGTGCACCAGCTCGCCCGCGGCGTCGGCGGCGAAGGGCAGGGCGAGCGGGCCGGCGAGCCCGCAGGCGCTCAAGCGCGAGCCGAGGGCGGCCTCGCCGAACGCATAGAGATAGCGTTGTTCGGCGAGGCCCCATTTCGGCACGCAATAAAAGCTGTCCCACGGGCATAGTCCGCCATACATATATAACTCGAGCACGCGCCGGGCCCGGCGCTCGGGCGGGAGGGCGAGCTCGGCGTACGGCTCGGGCCACTCGCCCCACGCGGCCCGGGCGCGGCGCGGCCCGAACAAGGCCGCGCCGGCGAGCCCGAGCCCGGCGCCCGCGAGCAGCTGGCGCCGGCGAATCACCGCGCCTCCCGGGGCGCTGTGAGCGGTTGAATCGATCGAGCGGCTATTTTGCGATCAGGCATATACCGACGTCCTCGTGGCCCGGGGGCGCCTGGCCGGGCTCGAACCATGGTGTGCATGCCTGGTCCGGGTTCGGGCAGACCCCGCCCGGGAGCTCGCAGAACGGCTGGCAGCAGCCGGTCCCCTGCGGATCGCAGGCCGCCGAGGCGAGGGCGGGCTCGACGCAGGCCAGGCCTTTTTCGCAGGTGTTGATGAACTCGCAGGGGTCGTTGGCCTGACCGGTGTCGCCCGAGGCGTCGGGGGCGCAGAGAAAGCCGTCGAGGACCGGGTAGCAGGCGTCGTCCGGGCTGATGCAGTCCTGGATCAGCGGGTCACAGCCCGGGATGCACAGCCCGACCGCGCACTCCTGACACCACGTCGGCATCGCCGACGCATCCGCGCAGATGCATTCGCCGTCGATGGGGCCGTCGCACAGCCCGAAGCAGATGCCCTGCCCCTGCTCGTCCACGTTCCAGCACAGCATCCCGAGCCCGCAGTCGTCGATGCCGCTGAAGCCGTCACCCATCAGCGTGCAGGGCTCGTACAGGCCCTTCGGGTTGGGCACAATCTCGATGCACTGGGTATCGCCGAGGCTGCCCTCGATCGTGCATTTGAAGCCGTCCGGACACTCGGGGTCGAGCTGCTGGGTGCCCGGGCAGTCCTCGTTGTTCGGCGGCAGGTCGGGCGCGCAGATGAAGGGGCAACCCGTCTCGACTTGCGTATCGACGCCGGTGTCCATGACGCTGGTGCCCGAGCTATCGCCGTTGCCGGTGGTCGGCGAGGGATCGCCGGTCGGGCCGCCGCTGGTCGGCACGATCGGTCCGGTGCTGTCGCTCCCCGTCGAGGACAATGTGAGCATGCTCGGGCCCGTATCGTCGGTTTCACCGTCGCCGAGCGGCCGCGCGGTACATCCGAGGAATGCGGCGATCGTCAGCGCCGCGAGCATGCGCGGCGCCGGCAGATCCGCGGACACGATCGGAGGGGATTCTGGCGAGCAATGACGCATGGACCGCGACCTTCCGCGCCCGGTGAACGTCCCCTCCCGCAGGGGTCGGCCCCATGGCACCTGTAAAAGCTCTCAAAACGAAACCCATAAATCAACAGAAAAAGCCAAAACCATCATCCTGCGGGCGCGATGGCGCGCAGGCTAGGTCCGCTAGCCGGGACGCGGCGGTGAATGCGTGAATGGTCGGGCCACGCGCCTCGGAGTGTCCGCAGTGGCGTCCGTCAATTGACAGTGGCGAGCGCCGGCCCGTACGATGCGCATGGTTCGATGCGCCCTAATTCGTCGACGCAGGGGGTCCTGGCGGCCCCACAACAGCGTTCGCTACGGCGTCATCTGGCGGAGCGTGGCGGTCGGCTGGAGGTTGCCGAGGCGCTCGAGCTCGCGGCGGCCACGGTCGCGGCTCTGGCGCCGCTGCACGGCCACGAGCGGGTGCACGGCGATCTACGGCCCGAGCATTTGCAGCTCGTCGAGGGCCTCGATCGCATCATCCTCACCGGCCTGCCCGAGGAGCCCGACGAGTCCACCGGCGGTGAGCCGGCGCTCCTGGCCAGCGTATCGATCGAGGGCCTGCCGTATGTCTCGCCCGAGCGGACCGGTCGCATCAATCGTCCGGTCGACTATCGCAGCGATTTTTACAGCCTCGGCGTCACGCTGTTCGAGTGCCTCGCCGGGCGCTTGCCGTTTCCGCGGGCCAGCGCGGCGGAGATGTTCCACTGTCACATCGCCCGCCGCCCGCCGAACCTGCAGGACCTCGCCCCGGAGGTGCCACCGGCGCTCGCGGGCCTGGTCGCGCGGCTGCTCGCCAAGGTCGCCGACGACCGCTACCAGAGCCACGCGGGCCTCGCCCACGACCTCCAGGCGCTGCGTGAGCGGGTCGGTCGCGGCGCGGTGCCGGAGGACTTCCCGCTCGGCAGCCGCGACGTGCCGCGGCGCCTGCCGGTCAGCGATCAGCTGTTTGGTCGCGACGCCGCGGCTGCACGTTTGTCGGCCGCGCTCGCCCGGGTCGCCGAGGGTTCGCTCGAGGTGCTCATGCTCGCGGGCGCCTCGGGCATCGGCAAGTCGGCGCTGCTCGAGACCGTGCGAAGGCCCGCGCTCGCGCGCGGCGGATTGTTCACGATCGGCAAGTGTGATCAATTGCGCCGGGCACCTTATGACGCGCCGGTGCAGGCGCTGCGGCACGCGCTGCGAGGATTGCTGCGCGAGCCGGAGCGCTCGCTCGCGGCCTGGAAGGCCCGCATTCACGGCCAACTCGGCGTGAACGCGGCGCTGCTCGCCGAGGTGTTGCCCGAGCTGCCGCTGCTGCTCGGGCCGTTGCCGGCGGTCCCGGCGGTGCCGCCGAAGGAGAGCGAGAACCGGTTTCGTACCACGCTGGGTTCGATGGTCGTGGCCCTCGCCGCGCCCGGACATCCGCTGGTGCTGGTGCTGGACGATCTGCAGTGGGCCGACCTGCCGACGCTCGACCTGATCCAGGAGCTGACGCGCGCGGCCGCGGGCGCGCCGGTGCTGCTGGTCGGTGCATATCGCGACAGCGAGGTCGAGACCGATCATCCGCTGCACCAGCTGATCGTGCGGCTCGGCGAGCTGCCGGTTCATCTCACGTGTGAGCGGCTCGCGCCGCTGACCGAGGACGAGAGCGCCGCGCTGATCCGGGCCGCGATCCCGCGCAGCGCCGGCGAGGTCCTGCCGCTCGCCCGCATCGTGCACGCCAGGGCCCAGGGCAACCCGCTGTTCATGCACGCGTTCCTGCGCGCGCTCGTCGATCAGGGCTTGCTGCGCTACGACGCCGGGCGCGGCGGCTGGTGGTGGCAAAGCGACGAGATCCAGTCCGCGCGCATCAGCGACAACATGGCCGCGCTGATCGCCGGACGCCTCGGCGCGCTGTCCGAAGCGACCCGCCGGACCCTGCAGCTCGCGGCCTGCGTCGGCGACCAGTTCTCCGCCGAGATGCTCGCGGCGGTCGTCGACGGCGAGGCCGGGACCCTCGGCGAGGACCTGTGGGAGGCGGTCTCGGCCGGGCTCATCGTGCCGCTCACCGCGAGCGAGAGCCTCGAGCGCGGCACCCCGTATCGCTTCGCCCACGACCGCGTGCAGGAGGCCGCGCACGCGATGCTGTCGCAGGACGAGCGGGAGCTCGCCCACCTCAAGATCGGCCGCGTGCTGCTCGCCTCGCTGCGAGACCCCGATCACGACGAGGCCGTGTTCGCGGTGGTCCGTCACCTCGACGCCGCGGCCGCGCGCATCACCGGCGCCGCGGAGCGCCTGCAGCTCGCCGACCTGAACTTTCGGGCAGGTCGCCGTGCCCGCCAGGCGACCGCCTATTCGGCCGCCGCGGGGCTGCTGCGCTGCGGCATCGCGCTGTTGCCCGGGCGCGCCTGGGACGAGGCCTACGACCTGAGCTTCGCGCTGCACTGCGAGTGCATGGCGGCCGAGCACCTCGGCGCGCGCTACGAGGACGCCGAGCGCCTCGGTGTGCCGCTGATCGCCCACGCCCGCACGGCCCGCGAGAAGGCGCAGATCCACCTGCTGCGCGTCGGCCTCGAGACCAGCCGCGGCGAGAACCAGCGCGCGCTCGAGATCGGTCGCGCCGGCCTGGCATTGCTCGGCGTCGACCTGCCGAAACACGGCAGCGCGGTGGCGGTGGCGGGTCGGCTCGCGGTGGTGCAGGTGCGCCTGCTCGGGCGCAGCGCCGAGGACCTCGCCGGTCTGCCGGCGATGGACGACCCCGATCGCCGCCTCGCGCTCGACCTGCTGATGGCCCTCGCGCCGGCGGCTTATCTATGTGACACCAACCTGTTCGCGTGGATCGCCCTGCGCATGATCAGCGACACGCTGAGCCACGGGCTCTCGGCGCCGTCGGCCTACGCGATCTTGGTCCTCGGCG
>Ga0116158_10003539_pt1 | contig 13509 bp, 15 predicted proteins | sample AD_UKC052_MetaG_FD_89883 | JGI IMG/M metagenome (GOLD analysis project Ga0116158, IMG submission 89883) | Active sludge microbial communities of municipal wastewater-treating anaerobic digesters from USA - AD_UKC052_MetaG | ecosystem: Engineered > Bioreactor > Anaerobic > Digestate | place: USA... | reverse complement strand
CCAGCAGTTTTGTCCAGTCCCGGAGTTGAACATCGCCCATGGCCAGTGCTCTAATCATCAGCGTAGCTGACTGAGAGCCGGCATTTCCTCCGCTATCTATCAGCAAGGGCAGGAAAAATACGAGCGACAGCGTGCTTGCAAGTACATCTTCAAAATTCTGAATCACAGCTCCCGAAAAGACATTTACAAAGACCAGAGCCGTCAGCCAAAAGACCCTCTTTTTGTATAAAAACGAAATGGAGGCTTTCAAGGGACTGATGATGGCATCCTGAACTGCACCAAACCTCTGGAAGTCCTCCGTCCCTTCTTCTTCAGCAATGTCCAGAATATCATCGACTGTCACAATTCCCAACAATATTCCCTTGGTATCCACCACGGGGAGCACTACCCTATCATACTTTTTAAAAGCACTTATCGCCGTCTCCTGGTCGTCGAAAGCATTTAGCGCAGCGAATTTATAATCCATAAGGTCGCTGATACGCTGCTCGGGAGATGCGAGGATTACCTCCCGTATGCGGAGCCCATCGAGTAAACGCCATTTGTCATCCACCACATAGATTACATTCAATGTTTCGGAATCATGCCCATATTGACGAATATGCGCCAAGGTCTCTTCCACGGTAAAATGGGGCCTCACTGCCACATATTCGGGGGTCATCAATCGACCGATGCTATCTTCGGGATAACCAAGCAAAGTGGTGGCTACCGCCCTGTTGTCAGGCGTGAGCAACTGCATAAGGCGCTGCGCAACCTCTCCCGGAAGTTCTTCGAGGAAAGCGGTACGGTCGTCCGGCTCCATATCGTTGAGCAGATCGGCCACCTGTGAAGCTTGTTCAGCCAATCCCCGTACAATATCTTCTTGCTTTTCGTGCGAAAGTTCCTGAAATACCTCTTTCGCCTGTGCGCGCGATAGAAAGCGAAAGAGCACAATCGACTCAAATTCGCTTCCGCGATCAATTGCCTCTGCCAACTGCAGATGGTCGAGATTCTGCATTGCAGCTCTCAACTCCTTCCAACTCTTTTTTCGGATATACCGAAAAAGAGTTTTAACATCAAAATTCAGCATAATAATCTCCTTTTAGCTTTCCACAAAAGGAGATCGGTTCCTTCAGAGGAAAGGGTTAGTAAGATTTTTTAAATAATTGGTAACTATCTTCGTCCATCTTTATAAAAATCATTTTGGCCTGCAAAGATAATAAAATAAAGATAATCAATCAAATAGATTTGGGGATGGAAAATTTGTCCACATCCACTTTCTCAAGCTCGAGCAGGGCTATTTTCCTTTCAACTCCTCCCGCATAACCGGAAAGCGAGCGACCTGCACCTACCACCCTGTGGCAGGGAATGATGAGTGAGATGGGATTGCGCCCCACCGCACCGCCTACCGCCCGCGGACAGAGACGATCGACACCTTTCTGTTTGGCAATACCCTGCGCTATCTCACCGTAGGTCATTGTGCTGCCGTAAGGAATGGAGAGTAAATACTCCCATACCTCCTTGCGAAATTGGGTTGCACGCAGATTGAGAGGTGGAGTGAAGTCCGGCGCCTTACCGCTGAAGTATATCCCGAGCCAACGCATTGTTTCTTCGAAAATGGGCAGCTTCTTCTCGACTCCCTCGCCTTCCAGCGTCTCCGCGAAATAGTCCTGATCATCGAACCAGAGCCCCACGAGGGCCTTTCCATCGCTTGCAAGCGTCATCCCCCCGAGCGGGGAATCATAATGCCAGGTATAGTCCATTTATTTCTTAGTATTTACGGGGTTTGGAATAGAATAAATTGATATTTATTTTCGTGAAGGTAGTAAATAATTGCTGCAAAGCCATAAAAGTTTTTTGACTGCCGGAATTGATAGGAATAATTGGAATATGTTCCTAATTTTGCATTAAAATTAAAACACTATCGCAATGACTAAAATTAAAAGAATTGCCCTTGTAGCCCACGACAACCGTAAGGCCGATATGGTGGAATGGGTGGAGTGGAATTGGAAGAAACTGATAAAATACGATCTGATCTGTACGGGAACTACCGGAAAACTGGTGAATGAAACTCTTTTGAAAAAGATGGGGGACGAACAGGACGAAACAATTTCGATGAAACGTCTCAAATCGGGTCCTTTGGGCGGTGATCAACAATTAGGCGCTTTAATTTCAGAAGGTAAGGTGGACATGCTGATATTTCTATGGGACCCTATGACACCACAGCCTCATGACGTTGATGTCAAGGCTCTGCTGAGACTTGCCACACTCTACAATATCCCTACGGCAGTCAATCGCTCGACAGCCGACTTTATGATAAGCTCCATGCTGATGGATTCCAATTATAAACCCATTCTGAAAGATTACGGAAGCTACATAAACAGAAAGCTGGATATCAGATAATCACACCTTGATCCATCCCTATTAGTTTTGATTTAAACTCCAAAACTATTCACAACAATACAAAACCGGCAGCAGAAGATTCTACCGCCGGTTTTATTTTAACAAGAACAATATAAAACTTTACCAGGGCCAGCCCAAAACGCCGCCTTCCAGCAGTTTTACATTTTTGTATCCATATTGCATAAGAGCTCTTACTGCCTCATATCCGCGCAGGGATATTTTACACCAGGCAATTATCTCAGCATTCTTATCTTTTGGTAATTCATCCCAACGATCTCTGAATTCCCATTGAGGAATTAATTTTTCCCCTATTCCTATCTTCATCACTTCAAATTCACCGGGATTACGGAGGTCCATTAAGAACATCGGATCCTTTCTCTCCAGCTTCTCTTTCAGCTCTGTAGGAGTGATTCCCACGAAGAGACCATCCAGCTTATTCTGCATGATGTGTGCAGTTGCAATGCTGTGGTCGATCGCAAGAGAATAAGGAGGAGCATAAGGCAAATCGAGATTGAGCATATCCTCAACAGTCATCTTCGCCTGAATAGCCATAGCCCAAGTTGTAACTTGCTTGCTGACATCACCCGGGCCAAGAACTTGTGCACCGAGAATACGATTGGTGTTCTTATCCACAACCAATTTGGTAATCAGAATATTGGCTCCCATGAAGCCGGGCTTGTCCGGACTCACGTTTATAACCGTCTCAATATTCTCGAATCCATGTCTGACGGCACCTTGTTGCGAAAGTCCTGCTGCGCCTACTCCATAGTCAAACACTTTACAGATACCACTTTGGATAGTTCCGGGGAATTGTGAGACATTCCCTTTTATCACATTATCACCCGCTACTCTACCTTGCAGGTTAGCCAGGTCACCCAAGGGTGCATGAACTTTTTTGCCTGAAATAAGGTGAGGGATCTCAATACAGTCACCGATGGCATAAATATCCGGGTCGGAAGTCTGCATGTATGAATTTACTTCAATCGCTCTGCACTCACCTATCTTCAATCCGGCTTCTTTCGCCAAGTTTATATTGGGTCTGACTCCGGTAGCAACCACAGCTATTTCACATGGTATTATCGTTCCGTCCTGGAGCTTTACGGCTTTTAATTTCCCATTCTCCCCGATAAACTCGGAAACTCCGTTTTCAAGAATTACATTCGCCTTAGTCTTGAGATATTTCTTTACATTCAGTGACATATCTTTGTCCAGGAATGGCAACAATTGCGGCAACAACTCCACAAGTGTTACTTCAATGTCCGATAGTACCAAAGCCTCACAGGTCTCAATACCGATGAGACCTCCGCCGATTACTACTGCGTTTTTGACTTCACCCTCATCTCCTATTCTTCTCAAAAAATCCGAATCGGCCATGGACTGTAAAGTGGTAACTCCCTTTAAATCAATACCCGGCACGGGGGGTTTAAAAGGTGTTGCACCTGTTGCTATTACCAGTTTGTCGTATGGCAACGAAGCTGTCTCTCCCGTAAGTAAATTCTTGTATTCTACATTCTTGTTATCACGGTCGATTTTGGTCACTTCCGTATTGACAAGAGCTTTGATTCTCTTTGCATCCCAAAAGAAATTTGCATCGCGCACCAGCCCCGCCGGAGTGGCCAACAGTTGATTGCGATCATCAAAGACGCCCGCTACATAATAGGGATATCCGCATGAAGCCATTGAGAGATCCGGGGCTTTTTGAATAATGGTAATCTCTGCATTTTCATCCAGACGACGTGCTCTTGAAGCAGCTTTGGGACCGGCAGCAGAACCACCGATAACAATAATCCTTTTTTTTTTCATAAAAAAATAGTTAAATATGTGTTAATGATTTGTAATTGAATTACACCTTGAAGTTATTTGGGTCTGACCCCACAAGCGGAACCTACGGGCTCATCTTCCGTACGAAACCAGATGTCGCAATATTTATCGGGATGCCGTCTGAATTTCACCAATATATAAGAACAAGTAGGGATTACCTTATAGTTGTTTTCACGTGCATATTTTACCATTTCGTCAAAAAGTAGTCCTGCGATTCCTTGTCCTTCCAATTCACGGCGGACTCCGGTGTGATAGGCATTCAGAATGCCGTTTTGCAGGTCATAATCGAGTTCGGCAATCTGCCTCTCTCCTTCCATAATGAAAAAAGAGCCTCTTCTACTATCTTCAAGTCTATGTTGAATTTTCATATTGTCGTTGCTATGTTATGCTAGTTATAACTCTCCTCTTTAAAGCCATTAATACTATGAGTGTAGTAATGCCTTTTCATATATTTTGTAATCATATTATTATAATACCGCCCCGTCATAACAAGACCGGGTAATACAAATATAACAAATTTTTATCTGATTTACAACCGAATTAAAATAATTTTTGGTAAGATTGTTTAATGAGTTTGCTGATTTCCGCATCGGGAGCAAAATCGGTTATCGACCGGCAATTTACCATTGCCCGGACTACGAGCGGATCAAATGGATATTTTCCAACAACCTCAATATTGTTTTGAGCACAATATTCCTCAATTTTCGAGGACATTTCCTCATTGATATCACATTTGTTTATAATGACACTCGTTTTTAAATTGAAACCTGCAGTAATCTCCAGAGTACGTTTTAAATCATGAAGTCCCGAAAGAGTCGGTTCGGTTACAACCACGACAGCATCCACACCGGTAATGGAACTGATGGCAGAACATCCTATCCCCGGAGGTCCATCGATTATGATATCTTTGATCCCGGATTCTTTAGCGATTTGCTTCGCTTTATCCCGCACCTTGCTGACCAATTTGCCCGTATTTTCCTCCCCTGGAGCAAGCCTTCCATAAACCATTCTGCCATTTTTAAAGCGACCTGCATACATACGGCTCTTATCTTCGTCTATAATATCAATTGCTTCCTGAGGACAAACACGTGAGCACAACAGGCATCCGTCACAAAAAGTCTCGACAATATTAACTCTGTTGTCCTCTTTTACGATGGCGTCAAACCGACAATAATCTATACACAATCCGCAAGCTATACACTTGTCCTGATTGATGACGGCTTTTTGGCCGGTAATTATAGCATGTTCTTCATCACAAACAGGTTTGAACAACAAATAGAGGTTGGCTGCATCCACATCGCAGTCGGCTAATACCACTTCTTTCTGCAGAGTGGCAAATGCGGCACTGATACTGCTCTTCCCCGTTCCTCCCTTTCCGCTAATTATTGCTATTTCCATATTCCTCTTTTATTGTGTTAAATAGTACGCTGAATTTTTCCTCCCATCCGGAATCCCGGTTTGTGAGCAATTTGCCTTTAGAATAGCTCACCGCAATATTTTTATCGAAAGGCACACTCATCAACAAGGGAATATTCTCCTTTTGCAAATAATCGTATATCTCTTCATTTCCCAAACCTGCTTTGTTGATAATCACACCATAGGACTTATTCATGCCTTTGAGAGTCTCTATTGATTGCTTCAAATCACTCAACCCGTAGGGCGTCGGCTCCGTCACCAACACCACATAATCGGCCTGTGCTACCGTCTGGATAAATGGACAACCGATACCGGGAGGCGCATCAAACAGGACCAGATCGAATCCGGCTGCCTCTTTAATGGCGGCTTTAATGACATTTACCGAAGAGTAAACGCCTACTTTGGTTCTGGACTCAATAAGAGCACTTTTTGGTGAAAGTGCAAACTTGCTGACATGGCCCAAGAGGTCATCTTTTTCAGAGATGGCACCATAGTCACAGGCCACAGAACAGGCTCCGCAGCCATGACATATCTCCTCAAGTACATTTACAATTTTGGGCTCTTTTAGGAAAAATATCGCATTGTAGTTGCAATATTCCGCACATTTTCCGCAATAGGTGCATTTGGATAGGTCAAGTTCCGGTATTTTTTGATTAACCTCATGTGTGGCTTCCAATTTCCCTTCCGTAAGGAATAGCCTGCAATTGGGCTCTTCGGCATCACAATCTACCAAAGCCACATTCAACCCCTTTTTTTGTAAAAGATTAAAAAGATTGGTTGAGATGAAGGTTTTACCGGTGCCGCCCTTACCGCTGGCAATCGCTATTTTCATGGGATTCGTCATCAATGATCGCAGCAATTGGCACTGAGCTCAAGCTTTCCTGCCAAAAACTTTTCTACAATTTCTCTCGCTCCTTCCAAAGGGGCTCCTACCAATACATTGATCTTTTGCTCATGGAATAAATTGATGGCTCTCTGTCCCATTCCTGCGGCTATGACGTCTGTAACTCCCAGGGAAGCAACCCATCTGGGATATACTCCGGGCTCATGTTTGGGCGGTGTGTGTTCAGTAATCTCAACAATCTTATTGTCTTCAATGGTTGCAATTGCAAAATAGGCACAGTGGCCAAAATGAGAACTTACTTTCCCGTTTTCCATCGGGACAGCTATTTTTTTTGTCATAAGTTTACTTTTATGAGTTGTTATTTTTCCCGTGAATTACTCCTGATTTTGTTCAACCCTGCGGCCGAATCCACGACCGGCTCCCATTCCTAGTCCGCGACCGAATCCTGCTCCTGCTCTCAATCCGGAGCCACATGCGCGTCCAAAGCCTCTTCCCATTCCACGGCCAGGGCCGCATCCGCGTCTGCCCCTGCCGAAGCCTAAGCCCAGGCCTCTGCCCATACCGCGTCCTTGATCTGCATTCATATTCTCAACAGATGTTTCTTCAAACCCTTTTCTGTCGGCACCAAAATCGGTGCATTTTCCCATTTGACGACCGGTCATCGGACCTTCTCCTCGTGGTCCTGTTCTATTAAATCTTGGCATAATATCCTCCTTTTTTTAAATATTAATAATCAAATAACGCCTGTTAAGCGTTTATAATTGTTTGATGATATCCGCAACAGTTTTATCATTTTCCTGCTGCATCTTTATGTTAAGTCTATCCAGTATAGCTTTTGCTTTGCCACCCAATTCACTTGCAACCACCTTGGTAACCCCCTTTGAAGCGATAAACTCTACCGCTTTTGGTCCTGCCCCATCTGAAGCATCCTTGGCAGGATTGGCAAAGAAGTCGGTGGTTTTGGTATCGGTGTCGTGAATGGCAAAATAAGCACAACGTCCAAAACGACTATCCATCTTGGATTCCAAACTATTTCCTTCGGATGTAATTGCAATTTTCATATTTATTCTTCTTTCGTTTGATAATATCTCATTCTTTTGCCCACTCCGGCAGCATTGGGTCAGTGACGGTGTCTGCCCATCCCTCTCCCATGCCTACCGGGGCCTGTTTGTTCATTTTCTTTAATTTGTTTGATAACTTCCTCACAACAATTGATGTCAATAATTTTACCCTCAACAATAGCTTGTGCTATTTTCTGAACGGCACAATTATATATCCGCGTAAAAGTGGGTCGCGATATTTCCATTCTTTCCGCAGCCTCTTCCTGCAACAATCTGTCGTAGGCAGCTAATTTGAATGCCTCATACTCGTCGTGTTCGATAATCACTCTCTCCAACTCTCTCAACGGAACTCCAACCGGTTTGAAACACATCACTTCCGGCAAACTTTGTATTCTTCGGCATTTCTTAGGTCTTGGCATATTTCAATATATTTAATAATCCTAACCCGCACGTAATGCGGGTTAGGAAATTCACTTAAAACAACTATTTCTTGTAAAGTTTCTTGTCAATCTCTTCCTTAGGAAGTTTCTTGGTGCAGAAGAACCAGTCGTAGCAGGTCATTTCGCCATCTTTACCTTCCATTCGCTCTTTTGCCTTTCCGCAAGAACCGGCTGTAGGTACTATAACATCGTCTCCGGGATGCCAATCGGCAGGCAAAGCAACGCCAAACTTGTCAGCTGTCTGGAGACCGATAAGTACACGTTTCAATTCCCTGAAATTGCGTCCCAACGACAGGGGATAGTAGATGATGGTGCGGATTATTCCCTTAGGGTCGATGAAAAATACCGCACGAACTGCCTTGGTAGTACTTTCACCCGGCTGAACCATGCCATATTTTTGGGCAATTTCCATCGTAATATCTTCGATGAGCGGGAAAGTTACTTCCACGTTCTTCATTCCCTTGTACTCTATCTTTTCCTTAATTGTACGCAACCATGCGATGTGGCTGTACAGACCGTCAATTGACAAACCGATCAACTGACAATTAAGATCATCAAATTCTTTTTGCATTGTCGCAAATGTCATGAACTCCGACGTACATACGGGAGTAAAGTCAGCGGGGTGGCTAAATAGAATTGTCCATTTTCCCTCAAAATCAGCAGGAAAGTTTATGTTACCCTGAGTAGTAACGGCCTTGAATGCAGGCGCCTTATCACCAATGCGCGGCATTACATTAATGTCTTGAATTGTATCCATAATATTCGATTTTAAATGTTTAATAATTGATAAATTCTTTCTTGTTCTTTGTTGATTTTATGCAAAGATAATGAACCTTTGTTCATAATCCAAATTTTTTTGAAATTATTTTTGATTTATTATAAACTAATATTTAACAATCGTTTCATTGTGTATTAAAAAGAGTCCTACGTTGCTTTTAGAGAAGGGGTTTTAATGCCAATACAACCATCGGCTTTATAATTTCTCAAATATAATCCGGGGAAAAGTACCATTCATTGCGCAATTATTAATATCTTAGCATCCTGAAACTTAAAAGATGAAAGAAATGAAACTATTCCGAAGTATTATCGTGGCCGCTCTACTGGCCACTCCTTGTGCTCTTCACGCACAGGATAGCCTCAAGGTTGACTATTTCAAGTTGAAAGGTTATGTCCAGGGAGGATTTAATATCGATGATGATGGAGAGAACACATTCTACCTGAAACGGGCAGTACTGACGCTTTCCGGAGATGTATTCAAAAAAAATGAATCAAGGGCCGATTATCAACTTATGGTAAACATGGCAGGCTCGCCCAGTATTTTGGAGATGTGGGTGAGATACTCCCCCGTGCGGGAATTTGGTATGCAACTGGGCCAGTTCAAGATACCTCTGACCATTGAAAACACCGATTATAGTCCTACGACAATAGAAATGATCGAATATTCCTTACCTGTAGAGAAACTGGTCAGGAGTGGCAGGGACATTACCGGTATAAATACCTCGGGCCGTGATATTGGTTTCAAGGTATTCGGAAGCCTGTTTCATCGGGAAAATCACAGCATCTTGAGTTATGATCTCGGACTCTTTAACGGCAACGGTACCAACAGAAGAGATAATGACGGACGTAAAGATATTATTGCCCGCCTTATAATCTCACCTATAAGGTATCTCAAAATCGCCGGATATTACCAGAACGGCACCGTCAAAGCCGATCATATTGAGGGAAATATTGTTACCAGATATGGCGGTGGCATCTCCTATGATAACAACAAATTAATGTGTCGCAGCGAGTATGTAGGCGGTTATACCGGCAAATTCCTATCGGAGGGAGTCTACCTCACATCCGGATATTGGGTTACCGATAAACTGATGGCATTGGGCAGGGCGGACTACTTCAAATTGCAGAGAGATTTAAAAGATAGGGAGATGTTTTACACGCTGGGATTGATATATAAACCCTGGAAGAATCTTCGTCTCCAACTCAACTACACTCTACAAGAGTTCACAACTCCATCTGACAAATCATACAGCAGCCTCTTCAATTTTATGGCCACTGCTTTGTTCTAACACCTGAACACATTGCTCTATGGCTAAATTGAAAGAAAAACTCAGAACGGAAGACTGGGTGACTGTCTGGATGAGCATTCCGCTACTTCTGATGGCGTTGCTCATACCCAAATATATCCCGAGCGTACCTTCTACCCTCACTACATGGGCCGCCTGGGGGCAGATTGGAGTTCTATTCGTCATTGTATTTGTAGTCCTCTATGTAGGTCAGGCGATTATGGGACGTAAGCTAAGAGGGATGCTTCCTTCGTTGATTGTGATCTTCGCACTCTCTCTTATCGCCCAAATTATCGCCAAGATACCGGCAATCAAGTATTATGGACTGGAGTCGGTCTTCTTTTCGGTGATATTGGGTCTACTGATCCGCAATCTCTTTAAGATCCCCGAGTGGATGAAGCCTGCCATTCAAGGTGAGTTCTTCATCAAAATAGGGGTTGTGTGCCTCGGAGCCACAATACTCTTCAGTGAAGTAATGAAGTCCGGCATCTTTGGTCTAATCCAGGCTGTGCTCGTAGTGGCCAGTGTTTGGTTCTTCGCATTCTGGATTTCCAAAAAATTTGGAGTCGACGAGAAGAGTGGTATGATCCTATCCAGCGGCGTCTCCATTTGCGGAGTTTCCGCTTGTATCACAGCCGCAAGGGTTGCCGGAGGCGAGGATAAGAAGCTCTCTTATATAGTGTCAGTTGTGCTGATTGTGGTGGTTGCCATGATCTACCTGATGCCCTGGCTGGCAAATATGATACTGCCTCTGCTGATCGAAGATACTCACTTAATGCAGGAGGTGGCAGGAGCCTGGATAGGAAGCACTGTGGACACCACCTCAGGAGTTGCAGCTTCCAGCGCCATTCACAGCGAAGTGGCCAATCAGAGCGCAATGATTATTAAAGCTGCGCAAAATGTACTCATAGGCGTAGTTGCATTTTTCATAGCCCTTTATCTCTCCGCCAGAGGCGAAAAGGGCACTTCTCAGCGCCCCTCTATCGGTATTGTTTGGGAAAAATTCCCTAAATTTATAATAGGTTTTGTACTGGCTTCGCTGATCTTCAGCATCATTCAGGCCCACGGACTTTTCACTCCCGACAGCAAAGGCAAACTGCTCGAACCGGCTGTTGCGAAGAACTTTGCCAATCTCTTCTTCTCGCTTGCTTTTGTCTGCATAGGACTCGGCACACGGCTAAAAGAGATCATATCCAGGGAAAACCGCAGAATACTGTGGTCATTTCTCTGTGCACAGGGTTTCAACATCATTGTCACCTTTGTGATAGCCTACGTACTCTTCGGAGTTGTAAAGCCGATGTTTGGCTAAAAGGCAGCTACTTTATTCTTCCATAGATTTACGGACCTCCTCGGCCGGGAGTTCGTAATCCACCAGATCGCCCGCGATATAGAGGTCGTAGGCAGCCATATCCAGAAGACCGTGACCGGAAAGGTTGAAAAGGATTGTCTTGGATACACCCTCCTCTTTTGCCCTGAGAGCCTCTCGGATAGTGGCCGCTATAGCGTGTGAAGACTCCGGAGCCGGAACTATGCCCTCCACTCTGGCAAAAAGAGTTGCAGCCTCGAAGGTCTCCAGCTGCTTGATATCCATTCCCTCCACAACACCGTCCTGGAGGAATTTACTCACAATCGTACCTGCTCCGTGATAACGCAGGCCACCGACGTGGATATTGGCAGGTGTGAAATTGTGACCCAGTGTATACATGGGAAGCAAAGGAGAGTAGCCCGCTTCATCCGCGAAATCATATTTGAAAACACCTTTGGTGAGTTTCGGACAGGAGGCCGGCTCTGCAGCAATGAAACGGGTCTTGTGCCCATTCTTAAAATTGTGACGCAAGAAAGGGAAAGCTATGCCACTGAAATTGGATCCGCCGCCGAAGCAACCGATCACAATATCGGGATATTCTCCCGCAATCTCCATCTGTTTCTCAGCCTCAAGGCCTATAACAGTCTGGTGGAGCGCCACATGATTGAGCACGCTGCCGAGCGCATATTTGCAGTTGGGGGTCATCAATGCCAGCTCGATTGCCTCCGATACGGCGGTACCTAGGCTTCCCTGATGGTTGGGATGCGCTGTAATGATATCCTTACCTGCACGGGTACTCATGCTGGGAGATGCAATCACCTGCGCACCATAGGTCTGCATAATCGAGCGTCTGTAGGGCTTCTGATGATAACTCAATTTGACCATATAGACTGCCAGCTCGAGGTCGAATGCCCTTGCGGCGTAGGCAAGTGCTGCACCCCACTGGCCGGCACCGGTCTCAGTAGTAACATTGGTTACGCCCTCTTGCTTGCAGTAGTATGCCTGAGCCAGAGCAGTATTGAGTTTGTGAGAGCCGATAGGGCTCACGCTTTCATTTTTGAAGTAAATATGCGCCGGAGTATCGAGTGCCTTTTCCAGTCCATACGCCCTAACAAGAGGAGTGGGCCTGAAATATTTATAGAGCTCCCTTACCTCTTCGGGAATGTCTATGAATGCATCGGTTTGATTTAGTTCCTGCTCTGAGCAAGCCCTGTTGAAAATAACCGCAAGATCATCTACGGTAACGGATTCCTTGGTTTTGGGATTAAGGATCGGCAGAGGCTTTTCGGGCATATCTGCCACAATATTATACCACTGTGTGGGAATATCTTTCTCACTCAGAAAAATTCTCTTCTGATTCTTCATAACGATTAATTTGTGTGTTTGACCGACAAAGATATGCAACAGCCTTAAAAACTCAAAGGGAAATGAGAAATATTTTTAAACAAACCATAACTTAAATAACAAAAAATCCGGAAGTATTTAGTAAATTAGTGCGTATATATAATAAAGAGATTAATCTGTACAATTATGAAAAGGCTGCTTTCTCTGGTAATAATGTCGCTGATGCTGACCTCTTGCTATATCGAAGGATTCGGCAGTCATCTTGAAATAATCAAGCAAGAATACGAACTTCCTAATAGTTTCTGGGATGGTCAACTCTGGTATAAAATATATTCTAAAAATGATTTTATAGAAAAAGGCATACAGTTTTCAGAAGACGGCACAGAATGTACTGTATATACCAGCATCTCATTCGTGACTCCATTTACATTCGATGAAGAGAAACTAATTGTAAGGTCAGACGGACCTAATCGGCTCATTCTCACCGAAGAGGGCCGTTACAGAGCTATCTACGAGATATATTTTTCGAAGGAAAGAAAAGATTCGTTTGAAATGAACTGGAAGAATCATACCAGGCTCGAAAAAAAACATATACCTGACAAATCACTTTCCGTCAAGATGAAACGTGTCGTCATTTACTTTGAACCTTTTTAATGTTCCAAATACATACAGGGATTCAAATACAAAAGCCCCGAGCAGCTGTTGCTGTCGGGGCTTTCTTAAAGTTGGCGGCTACCTACTCTCCCACTTGGTGTAGCAGTACCATCGGCGTTGGTGAGCTTAACTTCTCTGTTCGGGATGGGAAGAGGTGGATCCTCACCGCTGTAACCACCTT
>Ga0116158_10003535_pt1 | contig 13517 bp, 9 predicted proteins | sample AD_UKC052_MetaG_FD_89883 | JGI IMG/M metagenome (GOLD analysis project Ga0116158, IMG submission 89883) | Active sludge microbial communities of municipal wastewater-treating anaerobic digesters from USA - AD_UKC052_MetaG | ecosystem: Engineered > Bioreactor > Anaerobic > Digestate | place: USA... | reverse complement strand
TTGAACGCGGCGTACGCAACTTGTTTCTGGTTGAGGGGAGCACTCGGGACGAGGAGGTTGGAACCCAAGCCGTCTTATGGCTGACCCATGGTCGGACCGCGGCCGACCCGGCCATGTACGTATATGAGCGGAACCAAGACGGGAACGGAGCGACGCGGCTGCTTATCGATCGACTCTACCGTGGTGGTGGCTATGTGGTCCGCCGATGGTGGTCATGCTCCTGTGGGTGCCCGGTTGGGGATGAGGAGGACTTCATCAAGCACGTCCTCAGGTCCTATCCGCATGAATTGACGGAGTTCGCAACTAAATACCGAGCCGCCCCGCTCGGCGATAAGCCCAGTCCTCGACCACTCCTCGAACAGCTGACGTCCGGCTATCGAATCTCGGCGCCAGACGACGCTGCGGTGGGCCGGCTGGCCGGGCTCTTGACTGGGGAGCTCACGTTCGCCGGCGTGCCGGTCCCATACTTGGAGGCTACTTTAGAATTACTCGCCCTAGACGATGAACTGACTGCTCGGTGGAACCGCCCAGTGCTACCCGCTGAATTGGCTGGATTTGCGGCCAATCGAGCCGAGCAGCGGCCCAATACCATCCCAACCATTCACAGGCTTTACGAGATCTACCGCAACCACGCGGCAGACTTAGGGTGGAATCCGTCTGACGAGTTCGGATCGGCTAACCCTCTCGACCGATTTCTGGCCCAACTCGAAATTCTCGGCCTAAACACTTGTGTTGACGCTTGCCCTGCGTGCTTGGCCGGGCGGTCAGCGCACGGCCCGCTCGAGGTGACGCGACATCTGGTCTCCCGGCGAGTACTGCTGGCCGCGAGCGAACTGCTGACCGTCCCCTTCACTCGGCCGGCCGAGGGAGAGACGCCTGACGCACTTGCCGCGGTCGCCAAGTTGCAAGGATGGCTAGTTCTCGACGGCCCAAATCGGCTAAGTGGCGATCTCGCCCGGGAACTGGAACACCGCGGCGTCGAGCAGCGAGGGGAATTCGTGGCGTTCCATCCAGATGGCGCGTTGCGGTTTCGAAGTCTTTGGCAGGCAGGTGGAAGCCCATGAAGGTCCTCACAAACATCCCGGACCCCCTCCTGATTCATGGAGTTGCGTCACTCCTCGTCCGAGCCCTCGCCACCGATCCGGGGGAAGTATTTCTCGTGAGCCCATGGTTACGGAACGTCCGCCTACCCATCGCTGACGTAGGATCGTTTCGGGCAGCCCTCGGTGGAGATCTGGACGAGATCCCGTTGGCCGACCTGCTGGAGCGGGTGGCCCATCGACACTCGCTTTACCTGATCACCAAGCCGCCGGCTGAGTTGGTCAATATCCAACTGCTCCGCCGAATTATGGACAAGCAGACGGCTCGTCGGCGAATAGTTGAGCACGCGGACCTCGCAGGTTTGGATCTAGTAGACGAACTGACCTCGGATATCGATAACGACGTGCGGGAGCTCGCCCTGTCGGCTGCCAATCATGTCGAGACTCTTCGGATCGTCCATCGAGTCTGTGCTGCTGGGGCCCGTGTGGCTTTCCTCGATCGGCTTCACGCCAAATTGCTATGGACCCCTCAAGGGGTTCTCGTCGGCAGCGCGAACTTCACAAACGGCGGGCTCGGCTCAAACGATGAGTTGATGCTGGAGGTGACCGACTCGGCAACCCATACCGCCTTATTGGCAACAATTCGACTAATGGGGTCTCGAGCAGTTACTTCCGAAAACTACCGGCTAGTTCGAGAGATCGCAGCAGTAGGCCTATCGCCGAATGACTTGCTCACCCGTGCGCTGGAACCGCGACCAGAGGATCCTCCGCCGCTAACCAACGTGCTGGCCTTGATCGCCCCCTTCCTCCACGGAGCGGCCCGATGACCTTCGAGCAACGCGACCAACCAATGACGCCGCCAGACAAGTTCAAGAGCACTTAGAACATCCCCACACTGGAAGGACGACATCAAGCATGATCCGCGACAACTGGACAGACTGCGAGCACTGGTTCGACGAAAGGCATATCAAAAGGGTATGGGCAGCCGTTGAGAAAAATTTCTCCCCGTACTTCTCTACATACACCCAACAAGGCTTAAATGACCACCTCAAAAAATCCTCCAAGGCGGCGATTATCGCGTACGTTCACGAGGCCGGATTGTATCACAGTTTCCTAGATGCGGATGCCGTTGATGAGTACCGTGCTGATCCACGCCAGTTTTGCCGCGACCTCCAACGAGATCTGCCGCTTATCCGCACGCTGATTCATGCTCGTCGCGACGAGTTAGAAGAATGGAAAATTCGCTTCAAGCTGGTGAGCGCGAAGAACCCCGCGGAACTGCTCAGGGTCTTCGCTAATCAAGCACGATTTGCGAGCGAACTGAAAAGATGCGTCGACATCAAGATCTATGGCAGTATAGATGATGTTGGGGCGCTCGCATTCGAGGAGTTCGACCAAGGCGCCGAGGACGATAGGTTCGCCTACTCTGCCGACCACAACAGGAACCCCGACGGCCATATAAAGTTTGGGAAGTACCACATCGCCGGAGTCATCGGGCTCGGAATCATCACCAAGGTGCTTTGGTACCATGCCCCAGGTCATCTCCCACACCGAGGTTGGCAGTCGCTGGTTGCTCTCCACTTTCTTTCTGGCAAGAAAGATTTCAGCCTTCCGTCTCGGACTTCTGAGTTCCTGATGTACACCCCCTTGGAGCGGGCTTCGCGGATCGAGCACAACTTCTACTACCCTTACAGCCTCTTCACACTATACAGCCTCAGAATAGCCCGTCTCATCGAGAAGGGCTTTGCGGCGCTGAATGTCCCCTTCGACCCAGCCTACCGCTTCGTACTGACCGAGGATTTCCTCAAACACGTGGCCGAACAGCACGTCGATGAGACGAGGGATTGGATCCAGCAAGATGCCTATTGATGTAAAGACCGCTCTGGCACGGTATTTTCCTGAGATCTCGAGCCTCCGAGATCGCCAGGAGGAGGTCATCGTCAGGTTGCTTGACGGTAAATCCACACTTTACCTAGCACCGACGGGGAGTGGAAAATCGCTCGTCTACCAGATGGCAGGTTTGATGTCCGGAGGATTGACCCTCGTCATCTCCCCGCTCAAAGCTCTAATCGAGCAACAGTCTCGACGCCTGTCCACCAAAGGGATCCCGAGCGTCTACCTGCACAGCGGGATGAATAGCGAAGCTCAGTATCGGACCATACGAGACGAGATCCTCACGAACGAAAATTTGCGATTCTTGTTCATAAGCCCTGAGCGCGCCTACGCCGACGGCTACTTGGACTTCGCCATCAGCAGGATCTGCAAGCGGATCAAACTAATTACAGTCGACGAAGCCCACTGTGTCTCTCAGTGGGGGCACAGTTTTCGTCCACCCTATAAGTTGCTGCATTCATTCCTCGACACGCACTTCGGAGAGAACTGGCCCGCCTTGCTCTGTCTGACTGCAACGCTGAACCTCGACGATCAGGAGGAGATCCGTAGAGACTTCAAGATTACCCGCGATGGGACCATCGAAAGCGCATCACTCTTACGCACTAACATCTGCCTCTCGATCGAAACACATACCGACGAGAACGCGAAGGGCCGTCGGCTTAGGGAGATCCTCGAGCACCACAGGAACGAGAAAATATTGATCTATGTTCACCGTAAGTCGGGTCGATACTCGACGGCGAACATGGCCGGGGACTATCAGGCACTCGGCTTCGCCTGCGACTTCTTTGACGCAGACCGCACCGAATCGGACAAGCGAGACGTCCTGGAAAACTTCGAGCGAGGCCAGACAAAGATTGTCTTCGCCACCAGCGCATTTGGGATGGGGATCGACATCCCCGATATCCGCGTGGTCATTCATTACCTCTTCCCGGAGTCCATCGAGCAGTACTACCAGGAAGTCGGGCGCGCAGGGAGGGACGGAGCACCGAGTAGCGGCTATCTCCTCTTCTCGCCAGTGAACGTGAAGGTACGGCGCAGTCAGATCTCAGAGCAGTTCCCCGACGATTCCGTGCTGCGTGAGGTCTACGATCGAATCGTTCCGCCCGAAGAGATCATGACCTCAAACCTGTTCCAAGACTTCGCACAGGACACCAACGACAATCAAGCATACCACATTCTAGAGCAACTCGGCGTTATCAAGGTGATAGCGAAGGGAATCGGACGCTTGAGCGATTTTCAGCCCATCGGGCGTCAGCCTCTATTCGAAGAGTTGATTAAGGCTACCAAAATCGGGCGCGTGCAGGTCGCCGCCAAGAAGTTGGGGATGTCCATCGGTGAGGTGATCGCTAAAGTCTTCGAACTATACAGCGCTGGCGCTCTCACCCTGAAGTCCGCCCCTGACAAGTGCCTTTTTCTCACCCGCGGCATCACGTTGTCGGACGATATGATCGCCCGCATCCAGGCCGGTTTAGACAGGAAGAAACAAAAGCGGATGGCCAGCCTTGAGCAGATGATCGCAATGATGCAGAGCGACGCGGAACCGGAGGCGGCCATATGTCTGGCGCTGGGAATCAAAAAAGGTAAATGACTGAACTCGCCAAACCGGTCATCGACACGATGCATCTGTGTCCTTAATGGCCGCGTCGATACACGATCGACTGCTAACCCAACCTGGGGAGCGCTGGCATCCGAAGCTCCGAAGATGCCACACTAGTTGGCTGCCATGCGCAAAACGCGCCGCTCGGACCCAGGCCACGCTGAGCCGTTTTCGGTTCCTCTCGGGATTTGGTCGGTGGCGGGGGTAGCATCCCCGCTCTCGACTAGGAGCACCTCTTGAACCCGACCATCCTCATCACCGGGAGCGCCGGCCTCGTCGGCACAGCCCTCCTCAGCATGTTCCAGACACGCGGCTATCGCGTCCGCCCCCTCGACCTGCGCGAGCCTGATCCTCGGCTACGCGCCGACGCACGGGATCCTCAGGTGGTTCAAGAGGCGCTCGTCGGCTGCGTGGGCGTCATCCACCTCGCCGCGGTCTCTCGCGTGATCTGGGGCGAGCGCGACCCCGAGGGTTGCCGAACCACCAACATCGGCGGTACGCGCAACGTCTTGGACGCCGCCCTCGACGCAGCACAACGCCCCTGGCTAATCTTCGCCAGCAGCCGCGAGGTCTACGGCCAGCCGAAGGAGTTCCCCGCCACCGAGGATACCCGGCTGGACCCAATCAACGTCTACGGACACACCAAGATCGCTGGCGAGCGCCTGGTCGCCGCGGCTTGCGACCGAGGCCTACGCGGGGCCATCGTTCGCCTATCCAACGTCTATGGTAGCGCGGCCGATCACCACGACCGGGTCGTGCCCGCCTTTGTACGCGCGGCCGTCTCCGGTCAGCCGCTCAGAGTCGAAGGCGCCAACCACACCTTCGACTTCACCCACGTCGACGACACCGCCAGGGGCATCGCTGCGCTCGCTGGGCTCCTCGCTGCAGGCCATCCGCCACCACCGCCGATCCACCTCTTGACCGGCACACCGACCACCCTCGCCGAGCTGGCCGCACTGGCCATCGAGCTCGCCGACACCCGCGCCCCGGTCACCCACGCTCCGCCACGCAACTTCGACGTCGCCCACTTCCACGGCTCACCCGAACGTGCCCGCCAGCTCCTGGACTGGTCCCCGCGGGTGTCCCTGCGCGACGGCCTCGCTCGCCTCGTGACTGCGGTTCGCGCCGAGATGGAAGGTGCAGCATGAAGATCGTGCAAGTCATCCACGGCTATCCGATGCGCTACAACGCCGGCTCGGAGGTTTATACACAGACCCTGTGCCAGGCGCTCGCCGGGCGTCACGAGGTCCACGTCTTCACCCGCGAAGAAGATCCCTTCGCCCCCGACGACGCCACGCACGACGAGCGTGATCCCGACGACGCGCGCATTCATCTGCGACTCGTCAACGCCCCGCGCAACCGCGATCGCTACCGCAATCCCGGTGTCGATCAGGCCTTCGAAGCCCTCCTCGAGCAGGTTAGGCCCGACATCGTCCACATCGGCCACCTCAACCACCTCTCCACCTCGCTCGTCCTCGCGGCCGCCCGACGCGAGATCCCGATCGTCTACACCCTTCACGACTACTGGGTGATGTGTCCCCGCGGGCAGTTCATGCAGACGCACCCCGAGGACCCGAACAACCTGTGGGCCGCCTGCGACGGTCAGGACGACCGCAAGTGCGCCGAGCGCTGCTACGCCCGCTACTTCTCGGGCGCCGACGACGAGCGCGAGCGTGACGTCGCCTACTGGACCGACTGGGTCGGTCGACGCATGCAGCACATGCGAGCCATGGTCGAGCACGTCGACCTCTTCATCGCCCCGGCTCGCTACCTCGAGCGCCGCTACCGCGAGGAATTCGGCCTCCCGGCGCGCAAGCTGGTCTACCTCGACTACGGCTTCGACCGCACCCGCCTGGTCGGTCGCAGCCGGCGCCCGAACGAGCCCTTCACCTTCGGATACATCGGCACGCACATCCCCGCGAAGGGCATTCACCAGCTCATCGAGGCCTTCGGCCGCGTGAAGGGCGACGCCCGCCTGTGGATCTGGGGCCGCCCTCGCGGCCAGGAGACCGCCGCCCTGAAGGCCCTCGCCGACGCGCTCCCTGACGGCGCGGGCGCCCGGGTCGAATGGCTGCCGGAGTATCGCAACCAGGAGATCGTCCGCGACGTCTTCGACCACGTCGACGCAATCGTCGTGCCCTCGGTATGGGTCGAGAACTCACCCCTCGTCATCCACGAGGCCCAGCAAGCCCGCGTCCCAATCATCACCGCCGACGCCGGCGGCATGGCCGAGTACGTCCACCACGAGGTCAACGGCCTCCTCTACCCGCACCGGGATCCCGGCGGGCTCGCCGTCCAGATGCAGCGCCTCGTCGACGATCCGGCGCTGGCCGCCCGCCTCGGCGCGCGCGGATACATCGACGATCCCGCCGGCGACATCCCGGACGTGAACGCCCACGTCACCGCCATCGAGGCCCTTTATCAACAGGTCCTCGCTCGCCGCGACTCCGCCCGCGTCCCGGCCCGCCCCGGCCCCTGGCGCGTCACCTTCGACACCAACCCCGACACCTGCAACCTGCGCTGCATCATGTGTGAGGAGCACTCCGAGCACAGCCTACTGCAGGTCCGGCGCAAGGAGGCCGGCAAGCCGCCGCGCCTGATGCCGATCGAGCTGCTGCGCCGCATCTTCGCCGAGGCCGCCGCCAACGGCATGCGCGAGATGATCCCCTCCACGATGGGCGAGCCCCTGCTCTACACGCACTTCGAGGAGATCCTCGAGCTGTGCCGCGCCCACCAGGTGAAGCTCAACCTCACCACCAACGGCACCTTCCCCCGCCTGGGTGCGCGCGCCTGGGCCGAGCGCATCGTGCCCGTCACCTCGGACGTCAAGATCTCCTGGAACGGCGCGACGGCCGAGACCCACGAGCAGATCATGCCCGGCACCCGCTGGGAGAAAGTCCTCGCCAACGCCCGCGAGTTCATCGCCGTCCGCGACGCGCACGCTGCCAGCGGCGGCAACCGCTGCCGCGTCACCTTCCAGCTCACCTTCCTCGAGAGCAACGTCGGCGAGCTGGCTGACATCGTCCGCCTGGCGCTCCAGCTCGGCGTCGATCGCGTCAAGGGCCACCACCTGTGGGCCCACTTCGACGAGATCAAGGGCCTCTCGATGCGTCGGAGCCCCGAGGCCATTGCCCGCTGGAACCAGGCCGTCGCCGCCGCGCGGGCCGTCGCTAGCGGTACGAACATTCAGCTCGACAACATCTTCCCCCTCGACCCCGACGCCCGCGACGACATCGCCCCCGGCGGCCCCTGCCCTTTCCTCGGGCAAGAAGCCTGGGTCAGCGCCACGGGCCGCTTCGACCCCTGCTGCGCCCCGGACGCCCAGCGCCGGACCCTCGGCGAGTTCGGCGACCTGAACGAGCAGGGCCTCACGCAGATCTGGCACGGCGACGCCTACCAGCGCCTGCGCACCACCTACCGCAACCATTCGCTCTGTCTCGGCTGCAACATGCGCAAGCCCGTGGAGACGCCATGATATACTGGTACGAGAGCTCGATCGCCCCCGACGGCACCCATCATATCTTCGAAGATGAGCCCCTCTACGCCGAGCGTTTCGACGAGGTGCTCAAGTTCCACACTCCCGGCCTCGCACCGGTGCGCCGCGCCGGCGAGGCCTGGCACATCCGCGCGAACGGTCGCGACGCCTATGCCCGCCGCTTCCTCCGCACCTTCGGCTACTACGAGCTCTTCGCCGCCGTCACGGCCCACGACGGCTGGCACCACATCACCATCGAGGGTGCCGACCTCTACCCCGAACGCCACGCCTGGTGCGGCAACTTTCAACATAGCCGCTGCCCCGTGCGCAGCACCGCTGGCGACTATCACCACATCACCGGGGATGGCCACCCGGCCTACGGCGAACGCTGGCGCTACGCCGGCGACTACCGCGACGGCTTCGCCGTCGTGCAGCGCGCCGACGGTCGCTCGACCCACATCGACGACCAGGGCCGCCCCCTGCACGGTCGCTGGTTCCTCGACCTCGACGTCTTTCACAAGGGCTTCGCCCGCGCCCGCGATGAGTCTGGATGGATGCACGTGGACCGCACCGGTCGGCCCATCTACGCCCGCCGCTTCGGTGCCGTCGAACCATTTTATAACGGCCAGGCGCGTGTCGAGCGGCATGACGGAGGCCTCGAGATCATCGACGAGGCCGCCCGCTGCCTCGCCGAATTGCGCCCCGCGCTCCGCAGCGAGTTCCATGCCCTCTCCGCCGACATCGTGGGCGCCTGGCGCACGGACACCCTCGCCGTCGCAGTCGAGCTCCACCTCTTCAGCGCCCTCCCGAATGCCTCTCTCGAGATCGCAATGCGTTGTGGCATCACCCTCGACGGCGCCACGAGGCTGCTGCGCGCGCTCGCCGAGCTCGGCACAGTGACTCACAACGTAGACGGCACCTGGCACACCACCGAGCGCGGCGCCCACCTGCGTGAGGACCACCCACAGACCCTCGCCGACGCCGCACGCGAGGCCGCCGGCCCGCAACGAGCCTCCTGGTCCAACCTCGCGCTCGCGCTGCGAGACGGCGAGTGGTCCCCGCCCGACATCTTCCGCGAGGTCGCCAGCTCCCCGGCGCGCTCTGCCTCGCACCATCGCATGCTGCGCAGCTATGCGCGCCACGATTACATCCCACTCGCCCCTCACCTGCCCCTCCCCGACACAGGACTCATCGTCGATGCGGGTGGCGGCGTGGGCGTGCTCGCCGGGCTGATCGCGGAGCAACGCCCCGGGGCGGCCGTCGTCCTACTCGACCTCCCCGAGCTCACCGCGCAGGTCCCCGTCGACAGCCGCTTCGTGGCCATCGGCACCGACCTCTTCGCCCCCTGGCCCGTCGCCGCCGACCTCGTGCTGTTCACCCGCGTGCTCCACGACTGGGACGACGACCAAGCCCTCGCCCTCCTCCGCCACGCTGTCGAGGCCCTCAACCCCGGCGGCCAGATCGCCATCCTCGAGCTGCTCCTCGACGAGCACCACCCCGGCGGCGGTTTGTGCGACCTCCACCTGCGCGTCGTCACCGGCGGCCGCGAGCGCAGCCTCGCCGACTTTGACGCACTACTGGGCCGCGCCGGCCTGCGCCTCGTTCGACACGAACGCATGAGCAGCCTGCTCAACCTCGTGCTGGCCACCCCGCAATGAAGCTTTGGCCCGCCGATCTCCCGCGCCTTCCACGCGGCACGCCGAACGATCGCCCGGTCGCCTTGCTCATGCGCCACGCCGAACGTCCGCCGATCGCGGCCGGCGAGCACGGCGCCGACCTCGCCCTCACCGCCCCCGGCCGGCGCAGCGCCGAGGCCCTCGGCGCCGCCCTGGGCCCCCGCCTCCAGCGCCTGTCGACCAGCCCGATCCGCCGCTGCCGTGAGACCGCGGAGGCCCTCCGACGCGGTGCAAACGTCTACATCGAGATCGTCGACGATCGTCTGCTCGGCGACCCCGGCGTCTTCGTGCGCGATCCCGATCTCGCCTGGACCCACTGGCAAACCATGGGTAACAACGCCGTTATCGAGCACCTCGCCTGGTCGGACCGGCCCCTGCCCGGCCTCGCACCACCCGCAGAGGCCGCCCACCAGCTGGCGCAGCACATGGCGCTCGCCCTCCACGGCGCGCTCCCTGGCTTGCATCTCTTCCTGACCCACGACGCGATCCTCTACCCGACGTTCTCCCGTATGCTGCCCTCCGCGCGCGGCCGCCACGGCTGGCCCGCCTTCCTCGAAGCTGCCGCTGTATGGCACGCTACCGACCATTCTATCTTCGCCTACCGTGACGATGCCGAACCCTTTCACCGCTGAAGCTCTCCGCCATGATTACCATCGAATCCAAGCCGCTCGACCTCCCCTCCGAGCTCCAGGCCCTCTATGAGAGCGCGAAATCCACATACAACCTGCCGAACTACAGCGAGGCTCTGCATATCAACCAGCAGCTCCACGAGCGCTCTATTTCTCTTGAATCCACGCTCGGAGAGATCCTTGGCCAGCGTTTCATGGGCCTCTGCCAATATCGTCTGGGCAAGCTTGAGGCATCTAGAACGCACTTCGAGGCCGCCCTGGAGCGCGCCAAAGTGGTCGGAGCGATTGAACAACAGCTCCTGATCCGCAACCACCTCGCGGCCACGTTGACCGGACTGGGCCTGCTGGAAGCAGCACATGAGCACCTGAAGGAGGGCCTGGCCGGGGCCCCGGTCGACCAGCACCCCCACGCCCACGCCCGACTGCTCGGTAACCTGGGCTCGCTCCTGGACGAGTTGGGGCAGCGAGCGGCAGCCGACGATTGCTACGCCCGCTTCGAGGTCCTCGCGCGCCTTCTCCGCAACAAGCATCGCATCGCCAACGCCGTCGGTCTCGCGGCACGCGCCGCGGAACTCCGCGGAGATCTCGCCACCGCCGAGGATAAGTACAACGAGGAAGCAAAGCTCGCCGAGGAGATCAAGGATCCCGTCCGTGCGATCGCTGCCACCGTACACCAGGCGCGGCTCGCCGCTTACCGCAATGACCCCGCAACGGCCGAACAGGGGTTCAAAGCCGCACTGGCCGCTGCTGAAAGGCACGTCCCGAACGGAAAACGCCACATCGACGCACTCGAGGCCTACGCTAACTTTCTCCGCACTCGCACGCCCCCGAATCTGCCTGCGGCGCATCGACGACTGCGTGATGCCCTCGCCAAGAGTTCGCAGAGGGAGAAACAGGCCAATGTAAATCACAGCCTTGCGCTCGTGTGTCGCGATGCCGGCCTCTACGGCGAGTCTTTGTTCTACCTGATGCGATCCGCCGAGACCCGCGCGAGCCTCTATGCACCGTTACGTGCCCTACGAAATCTGGCCCAGACCCGCCTCAAAGAGCTCGCGGGCATCACGAAGGAGCTCGTGGACGAAGCTTTCCAGATCGCTCGATCGCCGGAGGTGGAGGTCAAACTGGCCGCACTCGTGAACAAAGTACACGCGGACACGACCGCCTGGGACACCTACATCACTTCGCCCGATCACCGCCCCGTGGACCCGCCCTGGAAACGGCACCAGCAGCTCAAAGACAGCAGCCGCGCGACTTGGACCGACCGACTACTCCCGGGCGACTTCGCGGACTTTTCGGATCAAAGCCAAGAGCTCCTGCAACGCGCAGAGCGCTCCTACAGCAGCACCATCGACGATCTCGGACGCAGCGCGCATCTCCTCGTGCTCGTCCTTGAATGCGAGCTAAGGCAGCGCCTATTTCCCCCATGGAAAGTCGGTGCACTATGGACGCTCAGCGACATGTTGCACACGCTCCAAGGCGTAGTATCTCCCACAACTCCGATGGACCCCAAATTGGAGAAACGCCTCACCAGGCTCCAAAAGGCGCACATCATGACTTACCGCGCCATCGTCGAACGAATCTGCGGGGTGCTGGAGCCCATCCAACCGCTGGAGGGCGAGACCCTGGATCTCATCGAGGTTCGCAACGGCATCGCCCACGGCGACGACGAGATCCTGGCCTCGCTGGGTCGCCTCCAAGTCGACGCCATCAAGCGGCACCTCGCCCTGGAGGCACCCGAGGGCGGCCTGACGATCCTGCAGGCCCTCGCACGCTGCCCCCGTCTTGCCGCAGGCGGGAAAGCCACACCTTCCGGGGCGTAAGCCGCGCGGATCAACCCGATGGACCGAAAGACCGGCCAGGGTCTCAACGCCACCCAAACATACGTGATTTAAATCACGCTTATCTATTCCAGAGCAGGCGCACCGAGCCACGTTGCCTTTCGGGCGTCGATTGGGCAAGGTTTCAGACGCCCACCATGCCTAACCCCACCGCAGAAGATACTCGCCCCGTTCTTGTTCCGTGGATGCAAGATGCCCCCATTTTTCTAGATCAGGAAGCCATTGGCTTGCTATACGACAGTCTCGTCCGTCCTGTCCATGAGAACTCGGAGGTTTCGTTTGCGATGTCTCAGGAGGTGTTTCAACAATGGAAGCAAGACGTAACGGTAGGTGCCAAGCTCGGCGTTCCGCAGTGGTTCCAGAATTTGGTGCTGAGCTTCGAAGCGAAGGCCGATGAGACCAAAGGCAAATCTGGGGGCAACAAGCAAGGGCAGTCCGTCATCATTAAAGCCCAGCCCGTAGAAACACCACTACGGAAGTTGGAGCAGATCGTGGCGGCGTACGCGTTCTCTCACAGGTCACGCATCATGCGCGTGGCGCCAGATGCGGAACAGGCGCAAATTTGGGATGGCCTAGACCCTCGAAGTTCCCCGAAGATCTTGTGCTTCATCGAGCTCCCTCCCCAGTCTAGAATCATCCCCACCGCCGCAGAGTACATGGATGGAGTGGTTGTTCCCATCTATGAGCGACTTCCGAAGGCATTCCCTGCCCCACCTTACCCTGCCAATCCCGTCACTCAGGGCAAATCCGCAAATGATTACTGGTGGCCTTTCAGTGTCGTTTTTGATCCATCGAAAACAATCCAGGTAATGGAAGAGGCCCAGGCACCGGGGCACGGAAGGATCAGTTGGATTGACTTTCGCGTTGAGATTGGAGGGAAATTCATCCATCTTCATGCCGCCCCAGCGGGGCGGTGCGACACTGGAGTTTTTGCATACAATTTCGTCAAACGGGGTTTTAAGTCCGGCACACGCCTCATCGGAGTAATGCGGGAAGGACCTGACATTCACGTTCTTGCAATCTATGATATTTAGGCTTCGGGCACGTGAAACTGTTTTAACTCAACTGGAATGGGCCACGCCCCGGCCTGGTAAAAGTAGCCGGGGCAAGGAGCGCCCATGACCAGGAAGACACGCCCCGACCGAGGACAGCGCGACTGCCTCGTCCACGACCACCGATAGCAGCCGCGGCAGCGGCAGCGGAGGCGACACCGCGGGCGCCGGCAAGAGCGGCGGCGGCGGCGGCCAGACTCAGCCCCCGGGCGCCGCCGCGCTCGCGCTCCTGCTGGGCTGACAGCCCGCAGAATGCGCCGCGGCCACGGCGCTCACGAACATCCTTTCGGGCGCAAGCCTCCCGGCAAGGGGTTGCA
>Ga0116158_10003531_pt1 | contig 13530 bp, 11 predicted proteins | sample AD_UKC052_MetaG_FD_89883 | JGI IMG/M metagenome (GOLD analysis project Ga0116158, IMG submission 89883) | Active sludge microbial communities of municipal wastewater-treating anaerobic digesters from USA - AD_UKC052_MetaG | ecosystem: Engineered > Bioreactor > Anaerobic > Digestate | place: USA... | reverse complement strand
GCAGCGCTCCCGCCACCCGAGACGACGGCTCGGGAGATCGTCAAAGCGGCCTTTGCCCAGGATCTCGCTGCCCTGACGGCCCGTCTCTCCGGGGATCCCCTCAGGACACTTCTCGCGGCCAACACAAAGCCACTGCAGGAATCCGTCTGTCGGCGCCTCGTCCGGATGGAGAGTGTACCGGAGCATTGGCAGGTCCGTTTTGCCAGGGCGGTGTACCAGGATGACGGTTCAACGGTGACGCTGCATCTGTGTCTGCAGTCCACCAAACAGGACAAGGCCGCCTTGACGGAAATGTTCTGGAAGATGAGCTATGTCGATGGAGGCTGGAAACTTGTTGCGTACGAGTAGGATGCTCGGGATTCTTGTCCTCGGGCTCGGGTTTCTGGGTGCCTGCGGGAAGGATGCGTCCCTGGTGGAGACGGCTCTGGCGGACTATTGTCGCAGCCGGTCCGAAGGGCAGTATCAGTCCTATCTGGACTCGACCGGAGGGGAGCTTCTCTTGGCCGCCCTGCGTGATCAGGGAACGCAACAACGGATGGTGACCCAGGGGTCCAATCTGGCCCACGAGGGGATTGTCCTGATCGAGACCTATGTGACCAGTGTCGAACTGGACGGCATCAAGCGTCAGGCTGTCGCCAGTTATCTCGAAAAATTCGGCAAGGGTCTCAAGACCTGGGCCGTGCATCACCAGTCGCAGCTGGAGTATATCGATCAGCGCTGGCGGGTGATCAGCGACCGGACGATGGTAGCGCGCTGACAGAAGCGAGAACTTCCGTTTCCTGACCGGGACCGAAGATGTCAGGATACACGACGGGCGCTTTGCGTCGTATCTTTACAGACATGAAGGAACTGTTTGATCCGGGTCGTATTCATTGCTCCTCGGGTGTCGAGGCCGAGTTCCGTGGACGGAACATCAACCCGCTGTTTTATTTTATCCGCCATTTCAACGGCGACTGGGGCGATATCGAGCCGGGCGAAATGGCCGAAAACGAACACAACCTCGAGTCCGGGGGGCGGCTCTTCAGCCGCTACCAAACCCCATTTGGCGAGCTCTGGATCATCACGACCGCCGACCGCAGCGAAACCTATATGTGCTTCCCGACACAGTACCTCGAATGGGCCACCGGCGGACAGGTTGGAAACACCGAGGCCAGGCACCGCCAGCCACCCAACGAAGGCCAGTCCAAACCCTGATTCTCCTGCCCTGAACTTCCGTTCCGACGTACAGCCTGCACAGACACAATCAAGTCCAAAATCTTTTTGAGGAACAGCCTCGGGCCGGATACCCTGCGGCAGACCCGGGGAATGGTCTGTCTGCAGGTGAGCGGGGACAAACAACCGGCCGAATACAAAAGGAAACCATTTGTCCTGACGAAACTGCCATGAGGGGTTAACCCCGATGGGACAAAAATCCGGTTCACTACAGTCACGCGATCTGCCAGCACCCGAATACAAAACGCCGACCAGGGGGACAGTTCCCATGGCCGGCGTTCTTGCGTTCCACCCTGAAAAACAAGCGAGGGGACTATTCGTTGAAGATGACCAACGGCGAATCGAAGCCGGTGAGGCCGGTCCCGGTCACGCCGGTGCCGTCACCGTTGGCGTATTTCAGGGTCACGCCCGTGGATGTGCGGTGGAAGTACCAAACACGGTTGGCCACGGGATCGTGGGCCATGTAGTCGGCATGATTTTCGGCTCCGACATTGGCCTCGATGATCTTTGCATTGCTTCCGGAAGGGTAATCGGCCACCTTGAAGTACCCCGGCCCTGTCCCCGCGCCCCAGTAGGAAACCCAGTACATCTTGCCGGTAGCCGGATTGACGGAAAGGTTCATCGGACTGTGGCTGGTTACGGTCGCGCCTGTCTTCACGATGTCGCTCTCCGACCCGCCGCTCAGGCCGATGGAATACTATTTGTCGATAGCTCCGTTCACCCAAGCCAGTCGGTCATTCGTCATCCGAGCAGGCCGTCACGACAAAAGCCATCATGGAAACCAGTACTGCTGCCCATACTTTCATCATTTTTTCTCCAAGGGTCCCGTAGCGTCAACCGCGAAATTGCAGATCGGGCCTGTCATTCAGGTAGAGTTACGATTCCATTTTAGAAATGACATCACCCCGAAGAATGATTTTACGAGATTTGACAGCATCTCTGAAATTTGGAACAATTTTTTTTCTGCATCAAGAGAGACAGGGTCGGGCATTCCAAAGACAGTATTGATCGCTCGTCCCCAGAAGAGCTGATTATGGAGAACCACGTTGTTTTTGTTCAAACGGTTCAACATGAGAGAGTCTCCGTCGTACGGGAACGGAGGGATTCCTGCAGGATGATGATGGACAAGACCTGTCTACAGGCGTTGCGGATTCCGGGTCAGGTTGGCGCCGGGGAGGACAAAATTCAAGTCTTCGATTTTTGTGACACGCCAGTTGCCGGCAGCTTCTTCGATCGTCCAGCGTTGGGTGCTGTCCGGGCCTGAAATATCAATCAGGATCCTGGAGCCGCTTTGCCGCATATTCGGTGATTTCGAGGAACGGAGAGAGAGACGGGACAGCGCCTCGGCTGGTGTGAGCCGGGAGACGGATTTTCCCGACTTGTACAGGATACCGTGGGCGGGGAGATAGCGCTCCAGTCCGGTTGTCCGGCCTGATGCGAGGGCCTGCCTGAAGCGGCTCATGACATCCCGGGCTTGTTCGCGTTGCAGATGGAGGCCGGGTCGCTCCGAAGTCTGGTACCCGGGGAGCCGTTCACCACGGACGATCAACTGCACCTTGGTTGGCTTGCGGCTTGTATGGATGGAAAAGCTCTTTCCCTTGACGGGTGGGGCAAAGTCCCTGTCTTCGGAGGGCAGGGCGACTGGTGTCCCGGCATCGGCCCGCAACCAGGAGGCACCCCCATCAGTCCGGGCTGCGACGGCAATGACCGGCTGACGGAATTCGATGCGGGCCATCCAGCTTGCCCCGTTGACGGCCAGGACCTGAAGCATTTGACCGTAATAGCGGGCCGAGGCATGGGGGATGGTGTTGTCGGAGATGACCTTTGTCCGGCCTTGGGCATCGATCTCGAGAGTGATCAAGCAGTTGACAGTCTGGCGGGAGATGCGGTTGGTGACCGGTGTGGCATAAAGACCGGAGAAGGAGAGTGCCACGAGGAGAAGGATCGGGAGATAGGCGCGCATACCCACAAGATACACCATTGTGGGAATGATCGCACCGGGGGGCAGTCCGTGAGGGCAAACTGGCTGAATATGGAACAGTCGCATTTTCTCAAATTTGAGAATTTTGCAATCCCGGATTACTTGACAGAGCGAGTTCGGCGGCAAAGGGCGAGAGGATGCGTTCGAGGATCCCGAAGCGCCAGGCAATCATGATCCCGTAATTCGTGACGGGCACGCCCTGGCTTTTGGCCCGTGCGATCCTGAGCCGGATTTCGCGCGGGGTGACCATGCAGCCACCGCATTGGATGACGGCTGCCCAAGGTGAGAGGTCTGCTGGGAAATCCCGCCCGGCGCACTTGTCGAATTCGATCTGCCGTCCGGTTTTTTCGCGCAGCCAGCGCGGGATCTTGACGGTCCCGATATCATCGCACTGGACATGATGGGTACAGGACTCCGCGATCAAGACTCTATCCCCGTCCCGCAGTGTCTCGAGGGCCCGGACTCCGGCGACATAGGCGGCAAGGTCCCCCTTGGCACGGGCAAAGAGGATTGAAAAAGATGTCAGGGGAACAGTCTCCGGCGTGATGGCGGCGACTGTTTCGAAGGCCTGGGTGTCGGTGATGACGCAATCCGGCGGACGCTTGAGGCTGGCCAGACAGGCTTCAATGGTTTCGGGGACGGCACCCGCAAAGAGGGCGCCCCGGTCCAGAAGATCGCGCATCACCTGGACCTGGGGCAGGATCAGGCGCCCCTTGGGGGCTGCGCTGTCGATCGGCATGACAAGGACCGCCATGCCCCCCGGCGGGATGAGGCCCTCGGTAATGGAAGATTCGTGGGCCAGATGCCGGCCCGCTTTGATCAGGGCATGTTTGCAGAGGTCGATTCCGGCACCGGTTCGGGCCGAGAGGGGGATGACGGGGACCTCAGCGGGCAGAAAGGCGCCCAACTGCGCATCTGCCCAGGTTCGAATCCGGATCACGTCGGTTCCCGAATCCGGAAACACGAGATCGATTTTGTTGATCGCGACGACCAGGGGGATGCCGTGTTCCTGCGCCCGTCGGGAAATGTCGCCCAGTCCGGGGGCATCCGCCTCAATTCGCGTGGCGTCCAGGACAGCCAGGACCAGATCGCTTTTGGGGAGTTCGTCAAGGCTGCGCTGCACCCGGACGCCACCCAGGCCGGGTTCGTCATCGTCCAGTCCGGCCGTATCGACGAGGGTGACCGGCCCCAGGGGCAGGAGTTCCATGGCCTTTGAAACTGGGTCCGTCGTGGTGCCCGGTTTTTCGGAGACGATGGCCAGGGACTGCCCGGCCAGCGCGTTGATCAGGCTGGACTTGCCTGCATTACGATTTCCGAATATTCCAATCTGTATCCGTTCCCCGCGAGGTGTCGTCTGCATCCTGGCCTCCACGTTCATGCCTAGATCCGAGGTTGTTCACCAAAAAAATACCGAAAAAGGAGTCCGGCAATCTACAGGAGAGAACGGGGCGTCGCGGGTGGTGCTGCCCTAGATCCGCGCCAGATTGTCGCGATGGACGACTTCCTCGTAGGGGGCTGCACCGAGGATGGTGGCAATCTCCGAGGTCTTTTTTCCGGCGATTTTGACGAGGTCCTCGCGTCCGTAGTTGGTGATCCCGCGGGCGATCGGGGCGCCGTCCCGTCCGATGATCTCGACGCCGTCTCCGGCCGCGAAATTCCCGTGCACCTCGCTGATCCCGCCGGGCAGGAGGGATTTGCCGCGCTGGATGATGGCCGAGCGCGCACCATCGTCCACGACGAGCTGCCCGCGCGGGGCAAGGTGGTGGAGCAGCCAGTGTTTCCGTCCGCGCATACCGGGCTGGCCGGCTTCGAAAAATGTCCCGACGTCCGCGCCCTCGATGATCGTTGTCAGGATCGCCGGATCCGCACCCGAAGCCAGGACCATGTGGATGCCGCGTGCCGCGCACATCTCGGCGGCATCGAGCTTGGTCTTCATGCCACCCGTCGAGTACTTGCTTCCTTCGGCGGCGGCTTCGGCGCGAACCGCTTTGGTCACAGATTGAATATGGGGAACACGCTTGCGCCGTTCGGGATCCGCCCAGTTCTCGTAAAATCCGTCGACGTCGGAGAGCAGGACGAGCAGATCCGCGTCGACCAATTCGGCGACCATGGCGGCCAGGCGGTCGTTGTCTCCCACCTTGATCTCGTCCACCACCATGGTGTCGTTTTCGTTGATCACGGGCATGGCCCCGAGCTTGAGCAGGGTCAGGAGTGTGTTGGACGCGTTCATGTAGCGCTCGCGGTTCTGCATCACATCCCGGGTCAGGAGGACCTGTCCGCAGGGGACCCCGTGGCTGGCAAAGACTTCGGCGTACAACTGCATCAGACTGGTCTGGCCGATGGCGGCGGCCGCCTGTTTGTAGGGGATCGAGAGCCCCTTTTTGGCCTGCAGTCCGACAACGGCGATACCGGCCGAAACCGCACCCGAGGTGACCAGGAGGACCTCAATATTGCGTTTGCGTAATTCGACAAGGGAGAGCGCCAGGGCCTCGATTCGGGGACGCGAGACCAGCCCGTTGTCGGTGATCTGTGTTGTGCCGACCTTGACCACCAGACGTTTTGTCCTCGTGAGAACCCGCCTGGTGTTCATGCCTTGTCCATCCTTGAGAGCTGTTCCGTGATCGCGTTGAGAAGGGCGACCGTTCCTTCGTGGGTCGCGGCCGAGACGGGGATGTAGCCCGAATGGGCGGACGCTTTCTCGCGGGCCTCGGGCAGATCCATCTTGTTGCCGACCCTGATCAGGGGTTTGGCCGGCAGGGATTCGCTGAAGCTGGCCAGTTCACCCAGCAGGATCCGTTCACTTTCGACAGGATCATCGTTGGCGAAGTCGACGACAAGCACGAGGAGCCGTGTCCGCTCGATATGCTTGAGAAATTCGATACCCAGGCCTTTCCCTTCGGAAGCCCCTTCGATGATTCCGGGAATATCGGCGATGATGAACTGGGTGGGCAGCCCGGCATTGGCCACGCCGAGATTCGGGTCCAGCGTTGTAAAGGGGTAACTGGCGATCTTGGGGTTGGCACGGGTCAGCGCCTTGAGCAGGGTGGATTTGCCCGCGTTGGGGAAGCCGACCAGTCCCACGTCGGCGATCAGGCGCAGTTCGAGGTAGAACTCGCGTTCCTCACCGGGGAGGCCGGGCTGGGCATAGCGCGGAACCTGGCGGACCGCCGTGGCAAAATGCTGGTTCCCCAGTCCTCCCTTGCCGCCCTTGGCGGCCAGATAGCGCTTTCCGGGTGTGTCCAGATCGATGACGATGCTTCCGCCTTCGGATTCACGGACGATGGTTCCGACCGGGAGATGGACCTCGACGGACTCGCCCTTTTCTCCGGTTTTGTTGCGGCCCATCCCGGGAACCCCGTTTTTGGCGTGAAAGTGCTTGCGGCGGCGGATATCGTAGAGCGTTTTGATCGTCGGATCGGCGATGAATTCGACATCTCCGCCCCGGCCGCCGTCTCCACCATCCGGCCCGCCCTGGGGAACGTATTTTTCCCGCCTGAACGAGACGCATCCGGGTCCACCGTGGCCGGATCGGACATGTATGGGACATTCATCGATAAATTTTTTCATGGTTCAGGAAATATAGCCCGTTTTGCTTTTGCATTGACAAGAATCCGGCTCAAAGGATATACTTTCAGACGATAGCGGTGCTCGAGGCTACCGCGTGTCCAACGAGGGAGGCATGACAATGATTGTATCGCGGCGGACATCGTTCCTGCTGGTACTGCTTGCAGCAGCTTTGACGGCGTGCGGTGGAGACGCATGGAAGGATCTGACGAAGGTCGGCAATACCTGGGAATACGAGGGCGAGACAACCAAGACCAAGGTGACAGCCAAGGTGCTGGGAACATGGTCGATCGGGGAGACCGTCTACGCCGAGATCGCTCCGGATTTTGGCAGGTATACCAATGTTACCGAACTGTGCAGTTGGAACAAGGACAGCAAGACCTTCCTCCATGCGGGCGAGAGCTCCAGATTCAACGACAAGACCCGCCAGTTTTTCGTCCGCGCAACAGTCATCGGCGCGGTTGAGGGGAAGGCCAATACAGCCTTCACCAACAGTGACGCCACGGTCTTGCGCTATCTCGGTGAAGAGAAGGTCACGGTTCCGGCCGGAGAATACACGGCCTATAAATTCAGCCGGATCAATACCAAGCGCAAGATCAACGAGATCTGGTGGTACGCGGACAAGGTGGGCATCGTCCGGGTAAAAAACAGCAAGGACACATTCGGCCTTGTCAAGTACTCTGAGGGCAAGGAACAGGACCCGAAGGCGATTGGCGCTACGGTTGAGGGTGTTGCCTTTGTCAAAAAATTCTTTGCCACGGCCCAAAAGGGTGAGATGCCGGGCGTCAAGGCACTCTTTGCCGGCGGAGCCGGGCAGCAGGATTTTGCCAACCAGGCCCCGGAGATCACCTTGCTAGTCGACAGGATCAAGGGCGGTGTCCGGGAAGATCAGGCGACCTGGTCCTTCCTTGGAGCCAATACCTACGGACTGCGGTTCCTCAAGTATGACGAGTCAGGGGCAGAGCCAAACGTCTGGAAGGTGGACGCCGTGATGGAGCTGACTAACCAGGGCGGGCAGTTGATGATCAAGAAGATCGGGATTGCCAACAACAAGTTGATCAACTGACAGCGGGCATGCATCATCCAAGACCGTCGGGCGCACATCCGGCGGTTTTTTTTTATATCCATGCACGCCACAGGCGTCTCTGATTGAGATGCCGGCCGCGAAGGTCCCCTTGGACGGGAGTGCATCAGTCCCTATAATGATTCTGTAATGTGACTCCGGAGTTCCATCACAAGAATAGAATATCTCTTGTGCCGAACGAGTCTGCGGATGTGCTTCTGTCTCTCTGCGTTGTTTATGATAATCCGGGACGATTTTTTGCGTGAACGCATGGCCGGCATGGCTCAACCATGAAAAATCTGTGCATTCAGGCGATGATATGCTATACTGGTCCGAACAAATCAGGGTTGGAGACGCGCATGGGCGGAGCAGAGCGGCGGCGTGAAACGCGCTATACGATCAAGCAAATGGTGGCCGTGTCCTATGCCCACGAGGAGTTCATCGCGGCGCACGGGCTGGATCTCTCAAGTGGCGGGATCTCCTGCCGCACCACCAGCCCGCTCGATGTCGGACAAGAAATATTTTTGCTGCTCGGGCTGGGTAAGGATGAGACCATCAGTTGTGAAGGTGTTGTCCTGCACGTCAGCCCCGATGGCAGTGGGTTCAAAGCCGGGATCCAGTTCGTCAATCTCTCGTCCGAGGACAGTGCCCGGCTGGCGGCCCATCTGGGGACACTCAAAGGCTGAGCCATGTCCGGAGAAAGACGTCAAGAGAAGAGTCATTTTTCTTGATGAACAACCTCAGGCGGGGGATGCGTCAGCCTTTCGCAAAGGGTTCTCATGAAGGCGCTGTTTGAAAAAAAGCCGGGGCGGAATGGACCCGACACCCGGCGCTCACAATCAACCTTGCCTCTGGAGACGCTTTTCCAATGCATCCACCTGGGCGGCGAGTTCCTGCGGGAGGTGCTCGCCAAAGGTGGCGAAGTGCTCGCGGATTCCCGGGATCTCGTTTTTCCATTCGGCGATATCAACCTTGAGGAGTTCGTCAAGGGCCCCCACCGGAAGGTCCAGTCCAGCGAGATCGAGACTGTCCCTGGCAGGGATATGCCCGATCGGAGTTGCGACCGCACCGGCCGTTCCCGCAACCCGTTCGATGATCCACTTGAGAACACGGCTGTTTTCACCGTAGCCGGGCCAGAGGAACTTCCCGTCAGATCCCTTGCGGAACCAGTTGACGTAAAAGATCTTCGGCAGCTTGTCGGGCGTGCTCTTGTTCCCCATTGAAAGCCAGTGGGCAAAATAGTCACCCATGTGGTAGCCGCAGAAGGGGAGCATGGCAAAGGGATCACGGCGCAGCTTGCCCACGGTACCGGCGGCAGCGGCCGTCATTTCGCTGGCCATGATCGAGCCCAAAAAGGTTCCGTGGTTCCAGTCGAAGGACTCGTGGACCAGGGGCACGACGGAGGGCCTGCGCCCGCCGAAGAGGATGGCCGAGATCGGGACACCCCTGGGGTCCTGCCAGGCGCTGTCGATCACCGGGCACTGGGCCGCGGGTGCGGTAAAGCGGGCGTTGGGATGGGCGGCCTTTTTTCCGTTGTCCGCTGTCCAGGGATTGCCGTTCCAGTCCGTCAGGCTGGCGGGCGGCTCGTCGGTCATTTCCTCCCACCAGACATCCCTGTCCGGGGTCATGGCGACATTGGTAAAAATGCAGTTGGCGTTGAGGGAGAGCATGGCGTTGGGGTTGGACTTCATCGAGGTGCCTGGGGCAACTCCGAAGAATCCGTTTTCGGGGTTGATGGCGTAGAGGCGCCCGTCGGCTCCGAATTTCATCCAGGCAATGTCGTCACCGACGCACTCGACCTTCCAGCCCGGGATGGTCGGAATCAGCATGGCGAGGTTGGTCTTGCCACAGGCACTGGGGAAGGCGGCTGCAATGTACTTCTTTTCACCATTCGGGGGTGTGATCCCGAGGATGAGCATGTGCTCGGCCAGCCAGCCGTCTTCGCGGGCCATCCAGGAAGCGATGCGCAGGGCAAAGCATTTTTTTCCGAGGAGGGCATTTCCGCCATAGCCCGAGCCAAAGGACCAGATCAGTTTTTCCTCGGGGAAGTGGCAGATATATTTGTTCTCGGCATTGCAGGGCCAGGGGACATCCTGCTCGTCCTCGGCCAGCGGCTTGCCGACCGTGTGCAGGCAGGGGACAAAGTCATCGCTGTCACCGAGGGCATCCAGCACAGCCTTGCCCATCCGGGTCATGATGCGCATATTGTTGACCACATAGGGCGAGTCGGTCAGTTCGATTCCGATATGGGAGATATCCGATCCGATCGGGCCCATCGAAAAGGGAATCACGTACATCGTCCGCCCGCGCATGGCCCCGTCGGAGAGTTTCCCCAGGATGCCCTTCATCTCGGCCGGGTCATGCCAGTTATTGGTCGGGCCGGCCAGCTCCTTTGTCCGGGTGCAGATGAAGGTGCGGTCCTCGACCCGGGCCACATCGGCAGGATCCGACATCACGAGGTAGGAGTTGGGGCGTTTGTCCTCGTTGAGCCGGGTATAGGTTCCACTGGCGACACATTCCGCAGCCAGCCTGTCGTATTCATCCTGCGAACCATCGCACCAGGATATGTCGTCCGGTTTAAACAGGCCGGCCATCTCTTCGACCCAGGCGATGAGTCTGGCGTTTTGTGTGAGTGGTGTTGCTGACATCGGTATGCCTCCAGAGTGACTGCCCGCTGTGCTCCTGAGCAGCAAAAATTGTCTCGAGTAAGGATAATACACATATCCTGGCCGTTGTGGAAGCCGTTATTTCATTGATACGGTTTCGCTCAGTTCTTGCCAAGACAGGAGAAAAACGCATAGATTAAGACCATGAAAAAGAATTCCCTCATGAGCCTTCTTGCGCTTGTCGTGTGCGCTGCCTGTTCTTCATCCGGTACCGTGGAGCGGGAGCCCAATGACACGCTGGCGGTGGCGACTCCGGCCGTCCCCGGTCAGAGCGTCCGGGGCGAGCTCGCTTCGCCAAGTGACCGTGATGCCATTCTGCTCCGGGCCGCCGGCAACAAGCTGATCTCTTTCGAACTGAGTCACGACCATGAATCCGATCTTGCGATCGACGTCTATCTCGGAAACCGTCACGTCAAGACCATCGATGCCTGGGCGGCCAGCAGTCTTCGCGAAGGACGAAAACCGGTAGCCAAAAAGACGGGTCCGGTTGTTGAAACCGCAGCCTATATCGGAACCGGGGGGCAAGATTGCATCCTGGTCGTCCATGCCGCCGGACGTCAGGGAAAATGGCCGGTGACCTGGACGATGACGACCGGGATCCGCGAGAGTGACGGAACGGTCGAATCCGAACCCAACGACGACATCACCCGGGCCATGCCCCTCGTTGAAGGAAGGACCGTCGAGGGGCGCTATGCCCCGTTGTATGATGCCCGGGCCCCCTCGGGGATCGAACGGGATCTCTACTCCTGGGTCAACCAGTCCACCAACAGGGTCATCCTCGAGGTGGACGTCAGCGGTGTGCCCGATGTCAATCCGGTCATCGATATTCTGGACGACCGGGGTCGGGTCACGCGCAGCCTGGACGCACAGGGAATCCATCTCGGCGAGCAGAGCGGCCCCCTGGGACTGGTTGCCTCGGCCACCTGCCATTTTGCCGTTCGCAACGTTGTTCCGGGTTCGGGGAACAGCCGGATCTCCTACACGGTTTTCGTCAAGTCCCGGGAGGTGGGTCCCCACGAGGAGTTCGAATCGAACAACTCCAGACAGTCAGCCAATCCCCTTGTTCCCGGCGGAGAGTGCCAGGCTGCCATCCATCCGGTCGAGGATCAGGACTGGTTCATCCTCCCGGTTGCCGAGGGCGGGAAAAAGACCCTCTCGCTGCGTGTTTCTCCCGAGGAGGGATTGGATCCTGTCCTGGAGGTCCTGGACCAGGAGGGGCGGCTTCTTTTGACCCGCGATGACGCAGGCCCCGGAAAGCCCGAGTATGTTCCCAATTACGGTTTTGAAACCCGGGCCGGGGGCGAGCTCCATATCCGGGTCCGCTCGAAAAAATCCGGGAGCAGCGGGAAGTATACCCTTGCCGCCTCGCTCTATCCGGTCGGACCGTTTGCCGAATTCGAACCGAACGGGACAGCCGGCCAGGCGAACCTGATTTCCCTGGGCGTCGATATCCGCGGGTTCCTCCATCCGGCAGGGGACAGTGACTGGCTGGAGTTTGATGTCCCCGAGGCCGGGGCACTTCAATTCCGTCTGGCGGCTCCTGCCGGCGTCCCTGTCTCGATGGTCTGTACTGACAAAGCCGGGCGTGAACTGGGCCGCTTGGCACCGGGAAGCGGCGACCTCGGCTTGAAGGTGGCCATTCCCTCAAAGGGTCGCTATCGGGTCGCGATCTCATCCGATGGTGCCGGAAATCCGCGCGATCCCTGGGTTCTTGCAGTGACCTTGGCAAATTCCGTAAAAAAGAGAGAGTGAGACTGGAGCATGCATCCCATCAAGAGATTCAAAATCGCACGCTGGTATACAAAAATCATGATACTGGGCGGCCTGGCGATCGTCATCCCGGTCGTGTTGCTGGCTGCACTCTTTGTGATATCATGGTTTCGTTGGGAGAGCGAGCGGGACGATCTGGTCGCGAATGTCGATCACTATTACAACTACATCAAGGCCGCCGAAACCCGTCACGAAAAAGTGGTTTTTGACTCACGGAAGGGCAGTCTTCCCACCCAGATATTCGACCGGAACAATGTCCTGATCGGCGAGTTCATGACCGATCGCAAGGAAGTTGTGCCTTCGCGCGAAATTCCTGTCATCCTCAAAAAAGCCGTGATGGCCATGGAGGATACCGAGTTCTACGAGCATAACGGGATCAATCTCAGGAGGATTCTGCATGCCCTTATCGAGAACATTGTCTCCAGTCGCACGATAGGTGGTTCGACCATCACGCAACAGTTGGCAAAACTTCTCTTTACCAATCGCGAACAGACGCTCCAACGCAAGATCTTCGAATTTTTCGGGGCCAAGGAACTCGAAAGCAAATTCTCCAAGGATGACATCCTCTTGCTGTATCTCAATACCGTTTATTTCGGGCATGGAGCCTGGGGTGTCGAGGCAGCGGCCAAGCTCTACTTCAACAAACCGGTCCGTTCGCTGAATGTCTACGAGTGCACGCTTCTGGCAGGGATCATCTCCCGGCCGGAAGCCTATTCCCCGCTCAAGGACATTGATGCGGCCAAGCTCAAACACCTCCAGGCTCTCTCGCGGCTCGTCAAGGTCTATCCTGACCAGGTCAAGCCGGCCGTGTTGGGAGAGGGCTTCGAGTCTTTCTGGAAGGAACAGGAAAAAATCCTGATGAATCCGAATGTCTCCTTCTGGAAGATGCGGGTCAATGCCGCCCCCTATTTCATCGAGTTTATCAGACAACGCTTGCTCAACTACTTTACGGATGACGAGATCATCAGTGGCGGTCTGCGGATCTATACGACTCTGGATGCCGGTATGCAAAAGGTGGCCAGTGACGCAGTGGTCCAGGGTCTGGTCGAAGTCGAAGATGCCAAGGAACGCGAGATGCGTCTCTGGCTGGTTGGCCACGACCGGAAACTTGAAGGTAAAATCAAGGGGAAACAGGAAGGGCCCGAGCTGGACAAGATCCGCAGCGAGTGGAAACGGGAACGGGATGCGTATGTTGCCCGCTATCGCAAACCGGTCGAAGCAGCCCTGGTGGCCATGGATTCGATGAACGGGTATGTCCTGGCCATGATCGGTGG
>Ga0116158_10003521_pt1 | contig 13549 bp, 13 predicted proteins | sample AD_UKC052_MetaG_FD_89883 | JGI IMG/M metagenome (GOLD analysis project Ga0116158, IMG submission 89883) | Active sludge microbial communities of municipal wastewater-treating anaerobic digesters from USA - AD_UKC052_MetaG | ecosystem: Engineered > Bioreactor > Anaerobic > Digestate | place: USA... | reverse complement strand
GCCCGCCGGGGACCGCGACGAAGGGGGCGAGCGCGCGCGTCGCCTCGCCGCGGCCTCGATGTGCTCGGGGTCGATATGCTCGATTCCGACGCCGCGAAGCGTGCCAGTCGTCGACGAAGTGCCTCGCACGTCGTTTACCCTGGTATCCTCTCTCCGCAATGACGGATTGGCGCGTCGACGCGGAGCTGCTCGCGGCCTGGCGAGCGGGCGCGGTTGAGGCTGGCACCCAGCTGTTCGATCGCCACGCCGACGCGGTCGCGCGGTTCTTCGAGAACAAGGTCCGCGAGGGTACCGACGATCTGATTCAGCAGACTTTCTTGGTGGTCGTCGAGGGTAGCGAGCGGATCCGCGACGGCGTCGCGTTCCGGGCGTTCGTGCTCGGCGTCGCGCGCAACGTGCTGCGCGAGCATCTGCGCAAGCTCACCCGCGGGCGTGCGATCGACCCCGAGGTCGAGAGCATGGCCACGCTCGCGCCGGGACCCACGACCGTGATCGGGCGCAAGCGCGAACATCGGCTGCTGCTCGAGGGTCTGCGGCGCCTGCCGATCGAGCATCAGATCGCCCTCGAGTTGTTCTACTGGGAGGGATTCGACGCGCGTCAGATCGCCGAGGTCATGGGAATCTCGCACTCGGCGATGCGCAGTCGAATGGCCAAGGCGCGCGAGCTGCTGCGAGATGCCATGCTGGAGATCGCCGAGTCGCCTGACTTGCTGCGCAGCACGGTCGATGCACTCGACGACTGGGCGGCCGAGCTTCGCGCACAGCTCGGTGCGGATTGACCCGGCTTGGACAGCTCGCGGACGACTGTCACCTCGCCATAGCCCGAGGCGCCATGAGTGACCCCGACTTCTCGCCGACCGACAAGACCCTGCTCGATGGTTTCGATGGCTTCGAACACCGACGCGCGATCGCACAGGCTCGCATGCATCTGTTTGGCGGTGCGCCCGTGGCGATCGGGCGCTATCGGATCGACCGACGGATCGGCTCGGGCAGCATGGGTGAGGTCTACCTCGCGCATGACGCGGAGCTCGATCGCAAGGTCGCGATCAAGCGCGTACTGACCAGCGATGGCAGCGAGCCCAGGCAGATCCGCCTGCGCCGGGAGGCTCGCGCGCTGGCCAAGCTCTCGCACCCCAACGTCGTGCAGGTCTACGAGGTCGGCGAGCACGAGCAGCGGACCTTCCTGGCCATGGAGTACGTCGACGGCGAGACGCTGACGACCTGGCTGAGCGTACCGCGACCGTGGCGGGCCGTTCTCGATCGCTTCCTCGCCGCGGGCCGTGGGCTCGCGGCCGCGCACGAGGCTGGGATCATTCATCGCGACTTCAAGCCCGACAATGTGTTGCTCGGCCATGATGGCGGCGTGCGGGTTGCCGACTTCGGGCTCGCGCTGGCCGACGTGCCCGAGCGTGCGGGTCAGCTCGACCACGAACAGCACGACATGCAACTGTCGACGCTGAGGATGAGCGTGACCGGATCGATCGCCGGGACCGTCCGCTATATGGCCCTCGAGCAGCTGCTCGGCCAGACCGTCGACGCTCGCAGCGATCAGTTCTCGTTTTGTCTCGCGCTCTACGAGGCGCTGTGGGGCGAATCCCCGTTCACGCTCACGAGTCTCGCGGCCCGACGGATCGAGCTCGAGACCGGTGAGCCCAGGCAGCCCGCGCGCTCTCGCGTGCCTCATGGGCTCTGGCCGGTGATCCGGCGGGGGCTCGCGCGCGCGCCCAACCAGCGTTGGCCCGACATGGCGACCCTGCTCGCGGCGCTCGAGCGCCAGCCTCGGCGGCGACGGTGGACGATCGCGTCGCTGCTCGTCGTGCCGACGCTGGCCTTGCTGTTCGGTGGTCGCGTGCTCGCGGAGCAGCGCGAGCAGGCCGCGACCATCGCCGCGTGCGAGGCTGATGGGCGCAGCTTCGAGGCCGACTGGAACGACGAGCTGCGCCTCGAGCTCCAAGGTGCGCTCGCGGCGACCGGGCTGGAGTTCGCGTCCACGAGCTGGGCCCTGACGGAGCGGCGGATGGACCAATACGCAAGCGAGTGGGCCGCGCTACGCGAGCAAGCCTGCCTGGCGACCGAGCTCGAGCACAGCCGGAGCGAGAGCTCTCGCCAGCAGGTCGACGAGTGTCTCGACCATGCGCGTGTGACCTTCGTCGAGCTCACCAAGCTCTTACGGGTGGCCGACAAGGCTATGGCCATCAACGTCGGGGCGGCCGTCGCCGGGCTGCCGGTGCTGACGATGTGCAGCGACGACGCGTGGCTGGACGCACGCGTGCAGGTCAACGCGGACATCCGGCCCCAGGTCGCCGAGCTGCGATCTCGGCTCGACCGGGTCAAAGCGCTGCGGTTGGCCGCGCAATTCGATCGAGGTCTGGCCGAGGCTCAACGGGTGCTTGCCGAGGCACGAGCGCTCGAGTGGCGGCCGTTCATCGCCGAGGTCGAGGTGGCGGTCGGCGAGCTGCGAGACCGAGTCGGAGAGCACCAAGAGGCTCGCGCCACGCTGCATCGCGCATTTCTCGACGCGACCGCCTCGGGCAACGACTTCATCGCGCTACGAGCATGTATCGCCTTGACACTGGTCGAGAGCACCAAGCTCGGCCGACCCGACGCCGGCTTGGAGTGGGCCGAGCTCGCCTCGGTCCTGGTCGAGCGGCTGAACTTGCAGCACGGCATGCATGAAGCCTCGGCCTTGTACGCGCTCGCTCGCGCCCAGCGAGCCAACGGAGAGCTTGGCCTGGCGCTCGCTACCCACCGTCGGGTGTTGGCCCTCGACGAGTCCGTGCATGGACCCAGCCATCCCGACAACGCGATCTCGTTCAACGCGATCGGGAGCTTGCTGTTCGGCCAGGGCCAGCTCGACGCGGCCCAAGCTGCGCACGAGCAGGCGTGGGCGATCCAGGAGCAGACGCTCGGTCGCGAGCACCCCGACGTCGCCAATACACTGGCCAGTCTGGCCAAGATCGCCGCGGCTCGCGGACAGACCGAGCGCGCGCTCGAGCTGGCCCGCGAGGCCCTGAAGCTCGAACAGGCGGCGCTTGGTCCTGCGCACCTTTACATCGCCGATACCCTCGACTTGCTCGCCAACCTGCTGGTCCCAACGGCCGATCTGGACGCGGGGGCACGGGCCGAGTTGCTCGCGCTGCGACAGCGGGCGCTGGCGATCCGGGAGCCCCAGCTGGGTCGAGAACATCCTGCGGTTGGGTGGTCGCGGATCCGGCTCGCCGAGGCGCGGACCCTGTCCGGTCAGTTCGTGCTCGCGCTCGAGCAGTTCGAGGTTGCACAGGCGATCTTCGCGGCCGCGACCCCACCCGACGATCTGGGGCTCGCGGCCTCGCGCAACGGCCGGGACGCAGCACGGTTGCGGCTCGGCCCGGTCACGCCGCTGCAACCGCCTCCCTGAGCGCCGGCCGACTTGCGGCGAAGTTTCACGCGCCGCGCTTGGACACTTGCGCCGCCCCGAACACTTCGAGTGCGACATGCATACACCCTGGACGCGCCTGGGCGCCGTCGACCGATTCGTTCGGCTGCATTTCTTCGGATTCACCGCGCTCTTGCTGCTGCTCGGTGCGGCATCGGTGATGCCCGATCCTCCACTCGGCCGGCTCCTCCTCCTGTTGGGCGTAGGGCTGTGCTTCCATGACTTCGCGTATGTATTCAATGATGTGATCGATCTGCCGGTCGATCGGACGCACCCCGATCGCCAACTCGACTACCTGGTTCGCGGCGTCATCACCCCCCGGCAGGCGCTGGTCTTCTGCTTCCTACAGATCCCACTGGCGATGGGACTCGCGCTGTGGGCGGGCGCAGCAGCCGACGCCTTGCTCTGCCTGGCGGTTGGCTTCGTGCTGATGACCGTCTACGATCTTTGGGGAAAGAAGTGCCCGATCCCGCCGCTGACCGATCTGGCGCAGGGGCTTGCCTGGGGCTCGCTGGCTGTCTTTGCGGCCCTGACTCTCGCCGTCGAGAGCAACTCGCTGACATGGGTGGCAGCGCTGCACGGCGCCATGTTCATCTTTCTCATCAATGGTGTGCACGGAGGGCTACGAGATCTGGACAACGATCTCGCGCGAGGTCGCTCGACCACGGCGAGCTACCTCGGCGCCAGGCCGGTCCGCGAGCGGGTTCCCCTCTCTCGCTCGCTCCGATGGTTCGCCATGTCGATCCAATTGGGACTGTCGGTGGTTCACCTCTTGCCGGTCCTCACCGGAGATCTGGTCCTGTCAGGGCTTGCGCTCTGGGCGTTGATCGTGGCGCTCCTCGTCATCGAGGGGATGTGCATCCATTTCATGCTTCGTGTGTTCGAGGTTCACGACCCGCGGTGGGGCCAAGATTTTCGCGTCCACCTCGGCCTCCTGCAGATTCCGCCGATGGTGCTCTTCTCTGCGCACATGAGCCCATGGTTGACGCTGTTGGTGTTCCTGACCATGGCCTGGGCGCTGCTGTTCCTTCCAGTGACCCGCGAGGTGCTGGCTCGTACGCTTGCCCGCCTGCTTGGAATGGCTCGACGGATGCACCATGGCTGAGATCGACTCGGAGCTTCGGACCTGGCTGCGTCGTCTGGAGGCGTATCGGGTCGCTGATGACCGACGGGCCGTCCAGGAATTGCTGATCACGCTGCTTCCGCTCGGGATCTGCCTGTGTGGGCTCTGGGTCAGTCAGGAGCATGGTTGGATGCTGCGAATCATGGCGACGGTCCCTGCGGCCGGTCTCATGATGAGGCTGTTCATGATCCAGCACGACTGCGGTCACGGATCGTTCTTCTCCTCGCGTCGCGCCAATGACCTGGTGGGTGGCGTGCTCGGGGTCCTCACGCTGGCTCCGTATGCCTATTGGAGGCGCACCCACCGACATCATCATGCGAGCCACGGTCGTCTGGGCCGCTCGCAGCTCGGGGGGCTCGACACCCTGACGGTTCGACAATACCGGGCGCGCTCTCGCCTCGGGCGGCTCTGCTACCGGCTCTATCGCAATCCGATCGTGTTGCTGTTGCTCGGCCCACTGTACCAGCTGGTCATCAAGCACCGATTACCACTCGATGCTCCGCTGCGGTGGCGGCGCGAATGGATCAGCGTTGGCGTGAACGATCTGGCGATCATCGGCATAGCGATCCTGGTCCACCGAAGCGTCGGGCTGGCTCCGGCGATCGCCCTCATGGCTCCGGTCTATGGCTTGATGTGGAGCGCGGGCATCTGGCTCTTCTATGTCCAGCATCAGTTCGAAGGCGCCTACTGGAGAGCTCCGGGCGAGTGGCGCCTCGTGGATTCGGCGCTGCAAGGCAGCTCGCATCTCGAGCTGCCAGGCCCGCTGCGCTGGTTGACCGGCAACATCGGGTATCACCACATCCATCATCTCTCGGTTGAGATCCCACTGTACCGACTTGCAGCGTGTGCTCGGGACATCCCCGAGCTGAGCGTTGCGCCGCGGTTCGGGTTGGTGCAGAGCGTGCACCTCTGGCGATTGGCGCTGTGGGACGACGAGCGCAGGAGGCTGGTGGGATTTGCGGCGGCGCACGGCCCGGGGCGAACCTGACGTACCGCCGCTCTACCTCGAGCGCCATTGCGGTGGCACGTTCGGGTGGCGCAGGGTATCGACGGTCGGGCACAGGCCGCGAGTGGCCGGGGACATGCCCCACTGTCGGCACAGACTGCGATAGTAATTGTCGACTCGGTGGCGGGTCAGGAAGTTCGGCAGCGGTCCTCGCTCCTTGAATGGACATGGATACGTCTGGCCGACCGACGCAAATCCGAAGACGGGCGTCGGGGGAATGGTCGGAATGATGTCGAACGGATTGACGATGTTCAGCGTCGGGATTCTTTGCGCCGAGGTATATTGTTCGTAGGTGCGCGCGAAGGCCCGATTGCCAGGCCTTGGCGAGCCGCAGCCGATCGTGGAGACGGGTAGGCCGGGCCGGCACAGCGCAATATCCAGGGCGAAGAGCTGGGCCAGCGCGCCTCCCATGCTATGACCCGCCAACAACACATGGCTGGGCGCGAGCGCATCGAGGTGGCTCATGAGCTCCGCCTGCATGGAGCGGTAGACGTCGAGCAGCCGGCCTTCCAGCAACACATCGGGCGGCAAGGTTCGAGTGGGGCTGGCGGTAGGAAACGGGCCCGAGAGTCGGCTCCAGAGCCCTCGAAACGTGACTTTTCCTCGGGTTGCGAAGAGATGCAAGCCAGGCTGATCCTTTGACCGCAGGATCAGCCCGAAGAGCACCGGATGATGGTGCCCGAAGTCCTTGACGTCACGCCCGTGGTAGGTGCCGACATAGGACCAGCCGTCCGGGACCACCACGTACCGTTCGGGGTCCGCCGCGAAGTCGGCTCCCGCCGAAAAGGCACGGTATGCTTGTGCCGACGCCCACACGGCATCGAGCACCGTTCGACGATCGAAAGCGGGAGGAAGCATCGAGGAGCTACGATGATGATATAGCAGAGGTCGGTCCTGACGGGGCTGCCAGCGTGGAAGCCGCCGGGCAGCAAGGTGCCACGATGTTCACGCCTTTCGGCGATGCGATGTGGAGCCGACGACCGGGCTGCCAGGCCCGGACTGGGGCGCCGAATCGAGCAAGTCGGGTGATGTTGTGCGCCCGCCCGAGTCGGAGCAGCTCTGCTACTTCGATGGCTTCGAATTCGACGGGCCCTGGTCGTCGCAACGGGCGCTGAGGAATGCACCCGGCCGCGCCGCCGCATGCGCGAGGGCCGGGGTCGAGCGCGATGCGGACGTGCTCGGCCTCGGGGATCACGAGCAAACGGCCGGTCAGCCGGCCACGAGGCGGAAGTTGCGTGGATGCTCGAGGACGAAGGCCGTCCCGAGGCGCCGCAGCTCGCCGTCGCAGCGCAGGAGGACGCGTTCGGTCATGGACCGGCTGGCGACCTCCCAGTCTTGCCCCTCGACGGCGACGGCGATCAGGCGCTGACGCCCGTCGATCACCGCGAGGATCTTCGCCTCCCCGCGCCGCGCCTCGTCCGGGCGGGTGATATGGGTGGTGATGCCTTCGAGCTCGAAGTCCTCGACGGGCGTTCGCTCGCGGAAGCTGGCGCCCGCCGAGCGGATCACCGGGAACACCGCGCGCGTGAAGGATGTCCGCTGCGCGACGGCCGGTGCGGTCCGCACCGGGGACCAGGCGATGTCGAAGTCGACCTGTTCGATCACCTCGCTCTCGCCGAGCAGCGCGATCGCCTCGCACAAGTCGGCGCTGACGCCCCGCTCGACCTCGCGTTCGAAGGGCTCGATCTGGCTCTCCAGGCTGCCCTGGAGGGCGGCGGACTCCAGGCCCGAGAGCGCCTGCGCCAGCGTGCGTGTCACCTTGCGCTCGAACGGCTCCGTGTCCTCGCCGGACGCCTGCTCCGTCAGCGAGGGCGTGACTGGCGACAGCGCGGTCAGCACGAAGCTGCCACGCTCGGTCTGGCCGAGTCGCAGACGGTCGACGAAGCGGGTCGCCTCCGTGAACTTGCGCTTGTGATAGGCGCGTCGGGGTTCGACCGCCGTGCAGGCGGCGGCCAGGAAGACGCGGCGCAGGCAATCGACGAGGCGTAGCCCGTCGCCCACGCCGATCGTGCCGTCCGACGTGGGACCCGTGACGGCCCGCAGGCGGACGACGTCCGAGGTCGCGGTCGTCAGGTCCGAGAGCACGCTCAGCGCCGAGCGGCGTTCGGCGCGGGCGAGCGTGTCGACCAGCGTGGTGAGTAGATCGAGGTAGTCGCTCCAATCGTGGTGGTGCGGGAGGAGCACCTCGAAGCGCTGCGTTGCGACCGTGCGTCGCCAGTACGACACGTCGCGGCTCGGATGTTCGAGCCGATCCCAGCCATGCGTACGCAGATACGTGGCGATATCGATGGTCCCCAGGTTACGGCGCGCGACCTCTTCACGGAGCAGATTGCTCATGGGGTGTCTCCTCGAGCGATGGTGGCCATCAAGGCGGCAAGGGCCCGCGGCTCGAAGCGCTGGGAGCGGGGGATATGGACCGTCTTGCGGGTCTCCGTATCGGCGGGTGGGAACCCGCGCAGGGATCGCCAGTATGCGCAGCGGCGCAGCACCAGCGCCTCTGGCGTCGCCGTCAACCAGGCGTCGACGTCGGCCGGCACGCAGACGACGACCAATAGCCGCGGTACATGACACGGCGCTCGCAGATCGTTGTAGTTCTTCAACTTCAGCGGAAGTGGCAGTACGTCCCCTTCACCGCTATCGAGCTCGGTGCACTTGGCCTGGATCGCCAGATGCGGTGAGGGTCGCATGTCGTCAGGATTGTGCGCGGCGATCAGCTCGATGTCGACGCTCTCGTCGTCCACGTCAGCACGCGTGACGTTGCAACCCGCGGCGGCCGCTACCGCCTGGATGAACGCGAGGCTGAACTGCTCCTTTTGCCGGGTGGCGTACACGCCGCGCGAGTGTACCCAAACGGTGCAGGAGCGCAACGCCGCGCCGCCCGCCAATGTGGCCAACGGGACCTCCAGACCTCGCTCCGGGTGCTAACCGAACTGGACCCGAAGTCATTTGCGACCCCGTGAGCGCCTCTCACGAGATCCCCGGGCTCCCCGGAAGACCCGGCCCCGCGTCGGCGCTGCCGCTCGCTCCTCCGCTTCGCCTGTCGTTTGGCCTGCGTTGTGTCGTCAGCTCGCGGACTTCTTGCGCGACAGGGACCGCGCCGCGAGCCGCTCGACCGGCCGGCTTGTGCACTCATGGTCGGCGCAGTTGCGAGAACGGGCGCATCGTTGGTGGCTGGTGGCACCACCAGCGCCACAGCGCGTCCCAGGGGGAGCCCTCGGGGACCCCGACGAAGTGCCTTTCATCGTCGACGATGGTTCGAAGGACCCGTCGCTCACCTGCGCCGTCGATTCCCTCGACCTCGGCGAGCAGTACGTTGAAGAGAAAGGCGGCCCACGGCCAGGGCGCGCCGTCCGGGAGATCCTCGGGCAACAGCACGCGCGGCGAGAGGGTCGCCAGCACGGCGAACGCGGATATGATCTGTGCGGGCTGGTCGGAGGACCAGCTTGCGCGCCAGGAGCTTGAGCCCTGCCAGCCATGGCTCCGCAGTGCGGCGCGTTCGTCCGCGTTGAACACCAGCGCGTGCGCGCCATCCGGGTGGCGAGTGTCGTGGTGGGCGGAGAAGATGCCCTCGATCGCCGTGCCCTCACGGTTCGAGGTGCACCACGCGGGGTAGCCCGCGGGTGCGACCTTGATCGACAAGGCCTCGTAGAGTGGCGGGGAGCCGAGCTCCTCATCCTCCCAGTGCTGGTAGATCCGGAGCCGGTCGAGCGTCGCATCGGGGAAGCGCAAAGCGAGGGCGGCATGCACCACCTGCATCGCGTTCTCCACCGCTCGAGACGGGTAGTCGGTCACTCCTCTATTATGCGGGCAAGATCGGCATCGGTGAACTCCCCCTCGACCTTGCTGTTCCACCCGAGCCGTCCTGTTGTCACCACGCTGACCGCTCGCGCCTCGGCCTGGCGCCGTCGCGCTGGGCTTTAGTTGAGTGAGACTCGCGCCAGGACTTCACGGACTTTCTCTTGCACCCGCGCGTCCTCTGCATTTCGCGCCAGGAGCGCCTCCAGAGCCTCCTTTCGGGACGCAGCGACCAGGTGCCGCTCGACGAACAAGGCCAGCAGCACCTCGTCCTTCGGCCGCAGCGTGCCCTGCATGATCGCCGCGTGCACCGTCCGCTGCTGAGCTGCGCTCAGCGTGCGCCAATGCAGCGAATCCAACGCCACCGACTGCACCTCTTGCGCAGGGTCGACCAGCAGCTTCATCAACAGACTCACGGCCTCCGGCCCCTCGTCGCTCGCCAGGCCTTTCGCCGTCGCAGCACGCAGGAGCGGATCCTTCGAGCGCGCGTAGCCTCGCACGGTCGCCCGCGTCTGCGGTCGGTTCCCTTGTGCCAGCGCCGCGATCAGGTTCGCCTGCTCGGCTGGGTCACTCGAGGCCTTCAAGGCGTCCGCCAGCACCGTAGCGAGGGTGTCCGCCAGGGGCACGCGACCGCTCACCGATAGCGCCCAGATCTGACCGCCGAGCACCGTCGTCGCGGATTCACGCACCCTGACCTGCGCGCTCGACCTGAGCGACTTGATCAGCGCCACGGTCTCCTCCGCCGGATGGGGCATCGAGGCGAGCCCGAGGAGCAAGATCGGGTACATCGAATCGGCCTGGACACCCGAGTCCGACAACACCTCGCGGAGCGCCGCTTGCCCCTGCTCGCTGCCATCCGTGCGGAGCAGCGAGATCCCGACGTTACGCATCAAGAACGTGCTCGTCGGCTCGAGCAGCAGCCCGGCGATCCGGCTCGCCAGCTTCGGATCACCCGCCACTGTCGCGCCAGCGTCGTTCGTCCACTCGCTCGTCCGCGGCAGCGAGTTTTCGGTCCGGATCCTCTCGAGCTCCGCGAGGATCTCTGCCGGCGTGATTTCTGGTCGCGGCGGCGAGTTCCGAAAGGCGACGTCCCCGGACTTGGCGAGAGGCTGCGCCCTCGGTCCCACCGCGCCCTTGCTCTCGTTGTACTCGCCAGATTCCGCCGGCATCGCCGGCATCGCCGGTGGCGCCACGGGCGGCTCCGCCTTGCCCGCGCTCTGTACCGCCGCCGCGGGCTTCTCCGCCTCGTCTGCTCTCTGCTGCGGCGCGCACCCCGGCGCGCTCGTGATCATGAGCCACAGCGTACCTGTCCCAAAGACCTGATCAAAGCTCCGCATCGAGAACCTCCGAAGCGCGACTCATGACTTGATATCACGACGAGCCCAGGGACGGGAAGGGCGCCGTGTCGTCGGTGCAGCGATCGAGGCGCCAGTACAGGCGATCGGGATCTCGGCGGTCGTCGAATGTGTAGAGGACGAGGTCGCCGAGGACGTGGAGGTCGTATCACGCGCCGTTGCACAGCTCGTGGAGCCGCGCCCGACCATCACGGAACACCGGCCAGCCGTCACCGACGAGCACGGCCTCGAGCTCAGGGTATGCGGCCACGAGTTCGCGCAACGCACCGAGCGCGGCGGCCTTGTCGCGCAGTTTGGCGTCCGGCAGAAGGTTGAGCGCGCCGCCGCGATGGCCGCGGAGCAAGTCGCCCGCGATGAGTGTCGTTCCGTCGAGGACGAACGCCAGCTCGCCGGTCGTCTTCGACCCGGGAAAGGCGATCGTCCGGAGACCCGGGACGAGCTCGTCGCCGTGGGCGAGCCAGCGCGCGCATCGCAGCGGAAAGTCGTCGCGCTCCCCTGCTGGGCCGGCGATCGCGGCGCCGAGACGTGCGGCGAGCTCGGAGGCCGCGCGCACGTGGTCGCGGTTGCTCACGGCGATCCATTGCGGCGGCGGTCCGAGCCGTGCGAGATGGGCGAGGTCGTGCTCGGACATCGGCAGCGGATCGAACAGCACCCCGCCGTCCGCATGCACCCAGGCGTATCCGTGGAAGTCGAGGTCGCGCGCCGCGTCGAATTCAGACCAGCAAAATAGATCGGGGCGGTGGAGGGCCTTCATGCTGCGGCGACTCTAACACGGCCTCATCCTCAACCCGGCCCGGTGGCCGCGACATCGCGCCCTACTCGAAAGGCGAAGCCCTGGTCGGTCTCCTCGTACCCGACCACACGGATACCGAGGTCAGCCAAGGCATTCTCCTGCGGGTCGCGCCCGTCACCACCTGCGGCCGGCCAGACGATCCACCGCTCGCACGGGGCACGGAGCACATACCCCTGGTGTCGCCGGCCAATCGTCAAGGTGTCGTCAAATCGTGGCAGAGCGCGCTTGCAACGCGGGCCGTCGTGGCCCACGTTGACGGTGCCTGTGGACGGTTGATTGGAGGATCGTGCCATGATGAGATCGATGACGACGATCGTGCTTGCGGCGCTTCTGCCGGCTGCTTCGACGCCCCCCCACGACGGCGAGCACGGAGTGACCGCGCAGATCTGCAACAAGACCGACGGGCCCGTGTGGGGCGCGATCGGCTACCGCGACGACGGCGAGTGGTACTCGGAGGGGTGGTTTTCGGTGGAGGAGTCCGAGTGCCGCGACATCCTCCCAAACGTCCATGGCCCGATCTACTTCATCGCCGCGGCCAACACACAGTTCGTCGAAAATCACCACGTCTGGCGACCCGACGAGGGCTACCCGACCCGACTCTTCTGCATCCACCGGTTCACCGGCCACGATTTCGTTTATGTCGACGAGGACTGCGACGATCCCGAGCCTGCCATGGGCCGCGAGAGGTTCGGGCGCGTCGTCGACCTGGACGGCGACGGGATCGCCCGCTTCAACGTCCGCGATCACCATTGAATGATCGAGGGACGAGCGAAGCGCTGCCCGACGCGCGTCGACCCGGGCGACGCACCAGGCCCGACAGGGTCGTGGTCCTCCGCTTTGGAAACAATCCCGGGTCCTCGGGGAACGGATCCGAGGCCGCCGGTGTGGAAACAGGACGGCCCCCCGGATGAGCTCGATGGACCGGCGCGAGGCAGCGCTCAAGCTAGCCTTTGCATCCGGGCAGGTCGGACGTGCATCCCGACGGCAAGCCTTCAATGCAGGTAAACAGGTTCCCGCTCGCGGCGAGCTCCTCCAGCCACTGGTGCAGGTCTGGCAGGCGGGTGATCCGATTGTTCCGACAATCCACCGACACCACGCAGTTGGACAGGTACTCGACGAGGGACGTCAGCTGGTTGTTGCTGCAGTCCAGCTCCGTCAGCGCCTCGGGGAGGTAGTTCGGGAGCGCGGAGATCTGGTTCTCGCTGCAATCCAACTCCTCCAGCCCTTCGGGGAGCTCGGGGAGCGCGGTGAGCAGGTTCTTGCCGCAATACAGCTCCTTCAGGCTGCCGGGGAGCGGGCTCGGGAGGATCGTCAGTCGATTGTCGGAGCAGTTCAGGAACTTCAAGCCCGCAGGCAAGGCCGCGGGCAGGCTGCGTAGTTGCCTGCCCGAGCAGTCCATCTGCTCCCCCAAAAAGTCTTCCTTCTTGAAGATCCCGACGTCGTTGTAACCGTACTCGGCGATGATGCGCTCCAGGTCCTCCCCGTGGTCGAGGGCGAGTCCTTGCGCCCGCTCCAGGTTGGCGACGTCCGCGGAGCAGAGTAAATCGATGAGGGTCTGCTTATTCATGGTAATTTACGTCCGACGACTATAGATTGAAGATCACCCGTTCGGTGTCCTCGGACTGAAGCACGTCGAGCCGCGCGCTGTCCAGTCGATCCTCAAGTCGTGGCTGAGGACTCGCTCGAGGGCGGCGACCAGCCCGAGCAGCTCCGCCCGTCGCATCGCCGCCCGCAGCGGCAGGTGCGGCGCTGATGGGCCTCAAGGCCTGCGAGGGCAAGGCCAAGGGCGACGCCCAGGACGAAGGCGGTCAGGCCGGCACCTGTCAGCCGGACAAATGGGCCGCTGCTGGCGCGAGCGGCCGACGGGAGCAGGAGCGCCGACGCGAGGGCGAGCGTGAACCAGGAGAGGACAGCCGGAACGAGATGAGCGCGCCGCGGCCCCGACTCACGCAGAGGCCGTGGGGGCACGGCGTACTGCGGATGCCCCCAATGTGGCACCATGAGGCCATGCGAATGCTCCTCGGTCTGCTCACGGTCGCGTGCCTCGTCTCCTGTTCCAAGG
>Ga0116158_10003519_pt1 | contig 13552 bp, 4 predicted proteins | sample AD_UKC052_MetaG_FD_89883 | JGI IMG/M metagenome (GOLD analysis project Ga0116158, IMG submission 89883) | Active sludge microbial communities of municipal wastewater-treating anaerobic digesters from USA - AD_UKC052_MetaG | ecosystem: Engineered > Bioreactor > Anaerobic > Digestate | place: USA... | reverse complement strand
GACAAAGAAATAGTACTCAATCCGCAAGGAATAAAAGTGCTAAGCCTGTTCTTTATCGACAAGGTGGCAAACTACCGGGAGTACGATGCGGAGGGAAACCGCCAAAACGGCAAGTATGCCCGCATCTTCGAAGAGGAATACAACAGTTTGATTCAGAAAGCGAAATATCGTTCTCTATTCAACGAAATGAAAGACCGGGATGTGGAGGTAAGCCAAATTCATGATGGTTATTTCTCGGTGGACAAACAAAGTAAAGCATCGAACAGGAAAGACAAGTTCGAACGCTATGTGGACACATCCGGAAAAACAGCTAAAGATGACGATGCTTTCAATCTGATTATGCGCGACAAGGAGCGGTTGCTGAGCTTCGGAACTCCGTTGCGTTTTATCTTCTCACATTCCGCCTTGCGTGAGGGTTGGGACAATCCGAATGTGTTCCAAATCTGTACGCTCAACGAAACAACCAAAGAAATAAAGAAACGGCAAGAGATTGGGCGTGGACTTCGTTTGTGTGTCAATCAGGACGGCGAGCGGGTAAAAGGTTTTGACATAAACACACTCACTGTGATGGCAAACGAAAGCTATGAAGAGTTCGCCAAAGCCTTGCAGAATGAGATAGAGGAAGATACCGGAATCAAGTTCGGTTACCTGCACAAACACTCTTTTGCCCGTATCAAAGTAGGTGCAGAAAATGATAAGGCGATTTATCTGAACGAAGAAAAATCTGTACGTCTGTACGACTATTTTGTAGAGAAAGACTATGTAAAAGAAGAGGTTATCAATCGGAAGAGCAAAGAATTTGCCGCCAAAGTACAGGAAAAGTTAAAAATAGACTTGCGTGATAACCGGGTGTCTATTCCCGAAGAGTTTGACTATATCAAAACGCCGATTCTGGAAATCTTGAAGCGTATCAGCGGAAACTTCATGAATATCAAGAATCGGGATGATGCGCGTCGGGTAACGTTTAAGAAAGAGTTCTTTATCCACAACGAAGATTTCAAAAATCTGTGGGATCGGATAAAGTACAAAACGACTTACTCCGTAAAAATTGATTCGGACAAATTGATCGATCAATGCGCTCAACGGATATACGAAGAGGTGGTGGTAGGCAGAGGACGCTTTGTTACCCGCAAAATAAAATTAGCGATTACCGAAGGGGGCGTTCTGGAGGGAGAAGATTCTCCTCGTGAATCGACACGGATTATGGACGATACGGTTTCTGTACTGCCGGATATTGTTACCTACCTGCAAAACGAGACCGGACTGACCCGTCAATCCATCGTCTCTATCTTGACTGGGAGCAAACGCCTGGAAGCGTTTAAGAAAAATCCTCAAGCTTTTATCGAATCGGTTATTGATATCATCCGTAACGAGATGCGCCTCTTATTGGTTGATGGCATCAAATACAAGCGGATAGATAAGGATATGTGGTGTCAGGAGCTGTTTGAAAACAAAGAGCTGCAAGGTTATCTAAGCAGCAACTTACTGGAAAGTAACAAATCACCCTACGATTATGTGATTTATGATTCGGAAACAGAGCGTAGTATGGCACAACGATTGGAAAGTTCTAATAATGTAAAGGTATTTACAAAGTTACCATCATGGTTTAAGATTGATACTCCATTGGGAGCATACAATCCCGACTGGGCAGTTGTTTGGGATGATGGTAACGAGCAGAAGCTTTATTTTGTTGTAGAGACTAAGGGTGGTTTGTTTGAAGATGCTATCAAACAAACCGAAAGAGCTAAAATAACTTGTGGCAAGAAACACTTTGCCGCCCTTGAAGCCGGAATAAAATTTGAATTAGCGGATACATTTGATACATTGCAGGGGAAGATCACCTCTTAATTGAGGATTATATACAGGCATAAGAAAGACTTTGTATGTCTATCACATAACGTCTAACATTAAAAAATTACTGTGAACTATCTCAAAATGAATCTTATGCACTGTGCCAAATCAAGACAACTCCCTGCCAATTTTGGACTAGCTGTACCCCCTTCGCTTCGATTTACTGTACCCCCTTGCATTTTTTTGGAAAGGGGGTACAGTTTAGGTTAGATGCTTTGTCTTTTTTTGTCTTTTTTTTGGCTTTCGACCAAGACAGTATAAAAAGAAAAAGTCCTCCATATTCACTGAATATGAAGGACTTGTCTTGCTTTTGGCAGCCTTTGTCTTAGGCTCCCTGCGGTATGGACTACTATTAAACAAATAACAGGAAAAGAATACAAAAGACTCTTCTCCTGCCCCAATAAGAACTACTCTTTTTTCTTTGTTACTTATACAAACATATAAAAAAAATAAATATTGGGTCTGTGTTGAATTGAGCGGGAGGTGGTTCCTTTGGAAGGAATGGATTTGTGCGAATCCTCTGAATTGGAACAGTTCAAAAAAGATTACGACTGCCGATGGCGGTGTGTTTTGGAGAAATCCTGTTTTATCCTGTACATCATCTTGTCAAAAAAATCGACAAAGTTAGGAATAGACGGGAATGAAAGCATTAGCGCATTCCGATGGAATGCTGTCCCGTATTTTCGTCTTTTGGCAACAAATAGGTTGTTCCTGCCGGATATATAATGTATATTCATACAATATTCATTCCTTCTTATTTAATAAATATGCTTTATTTGTTTCGTTGATATATCTATTTGGGTTTATTTTGTAAATTTTGTTTACTATTTTAAGCTATTTTGCATCATAATGATATTATGATTAAAATAAATGCAATAATATTTTGACTTTTTGAAAAAACTGTATATATTTGCATTGTGATTAAGAAAAAAAAGAAGTATAACTTTAAAAATTACGATTATGATACTAGGATTTATTTTTTTAGCAGACGTGATGGTTTCTTTATTAGTGAAAATTTGGAGCACAAAGGATGTGCTGAGTAAGTAACCCTTAAAACGATGAATGTATGAGTACGGAAACGGAACAGTCCCGAATGTAGCCTCGATGTCGACAAAGTTGACGATCGAGGCTTTTTTGTTTTGCGCATTTCCGCCTGTTAATATTTCCGCCTGTCGGCCTGTTTTTAAGTGACCGTTAAAAATGAACTTGGTAAAGTTCACAACCTCTTGTTTGCATCCCTCCCTTCAATCCAATCAATCCCTCCAATCCTTTTTTCCGGCTCGTCCCTGTTTCCGAAAGCCAATATTTGTGAAAATCACAAATATGTCTTTGTTAGTTTGTTTGAAAAGTGTAATTTTGCGGTGTTTATTAAATTTTCTATAAAATTTAGGTATGAAATGTTTTTGCGTTTCCTTTATGTTTTTGTTTTTCGCGCTGTGTGGCAACGTTTATTCCCAGTACGATAACACCCTGATGTTTGGATTGAAGGCCGGAGTGGCGTGGAGTTCCATTCCGAAGTTAAGTGAGATATTGGTCAGTGAGGATTATTACAGTAATTATGAATTTACGGAGCAAGCGAAGATCAGCCCTGCCGCCTCTTTCTTCTTTACTTATCGGAATCCGGACAATTGGGTGGGGATGGAGTTGAACGTCGATTATTACCAGTTGGCCTCCTCCATTGAATATTCGGACATCAACACGTTGGATTATACGGTCAAGTTTCAATACCATTATTTGGGAATTGGTGGATACCTGAAGGTGTATCCGTATCAAGGAGTTTTTGTGGCGCCAGGAGTCAGGGTGGGTTTCAATCTCTCGCCGGAGAATATCACGTACACTTCCAACCAGGAGGAGTTGACGCATCTTCATTACGAATCGGCAAGTTCCACCCAAGCCAGTCTTCGTGAAAAGATAAAAGGTTCGGTAGATTTCGCATTGGGTGGATCCGTTGGATATGAATTTCCGAATGGATTAAGCGTGCAGGCATCGTACCATTATAGCCTGTTGGATATGATAAAGACGGAATATAATGTCTATAACTGGATTGACACGCCCAACAGGGGACATTCCGTGCAGTTTATGATAGGTTATGCAATAGGAGTGCTGAACAGATGAGAAGACTATTTGGATTGTTTTTCTTCCTCTTGTTTTTGTCCGTTGATTCCTATCCGGAAAGATGGACCTGCCATTGGGGCGAGGATAAGAGGGGAAGGTTGACGGTGGGAATGAGAATGGGTGCGGCATGGTCATCCATATCCAATGTGCCGGAGATGATGAAGGCGGAGGATCTGCGTCCGGACTATGCCTGGGATCGGAAAATGTATGTGTTGCCTACGGTGCATCTCTTTGCGGAATATATGCAGGGAGGCGTTTCGGGCGAGTTTGATCTGGGCTATTATTCACAGGGAGACAGGCATACGCGGACTACAGACGCAGGATTGACGGAAGATTATAAGCTCGCCTACCATTATCTTTTCGCCGGGGTGTATCTGAAACTTTATTGTTACAAGGGATTTTATGTGGGGGCTGGTGGCCGGATGGGGTTGAATCTTACCCCCGATGCCATCGACTATTCCTCTAGTCGTTTTAATAACTACCAATCCTACGACAAACAGAGGCAGGAGCATCTGAGAGAGACGATACGGGGAAGGCTGGATTTCGGGCCGGGAATATTGATGGGTTATGAATTCGACTTTGGGTTGCAGGTGGAGGCCCGCTATCATTATGGAGCCTATGATATGATAGAGACAAGAGAAAATAAATATGGACTGTCGGAACAGAACAACACCACAAACATGGTGGAGCTGACCGTCGGTTATTCAATTACAATTTTTGATTACGAAACAGGAAGAAAAGGATGGAACCTATACAAATCAAGATCATACTGGGAACACTGAGCATCTTCTGTTCCTCTGTTTTTGCGCAGTCTCCCGGCGGGGTGGAGGGGTCGCTCCGTTTGGAGAAAAATGAAGATGTGGAGATGGCCGATCCTGCCAGTCGGGGAATCACCTTGTTTTGTGTGCAGAAGCCGGACTCGACGCAAGAGTCCGCGCTGTGGAGCATGGAATCAGGGTCGGAAGGTCGGTTGGTGATGACCAACCGCCGCATGGCAGATCTGAAGAATGGCCGTTACGTCAATTTCTCCGGGAATACGGATGCCCCTACAATCACGACTTATCTCCGGAATAGGGGGGCAGACAATGCAGCCCCACTATCTCTCCGTACCGGAGATGCTGTTTCTGAAGGTTTGCCCGTTGGCGCGAAGAATAAGGGAACAGAATATATTTTATACAATAGGGTGCTCTCTCGCAGAGAACGCCAAAAAGTGGAGAGCTATTTGGCTTTGAAATACGACATATCCCTTTCTCAGGTCTATCCTTATTCCTATCTGTCTGCCGACGGAACGGTAGTGTGGAATGCGGATTCTCTCGCTTGCTATAAACATAATATAGCGGGAATAGGGCGGGATGACGAATCCGGTCTTAACAAACTGTCCGGCGCTAGTCTTTCTTCCTGTGGGTTGATGAGGATGGAGAGTGCGGACTCCCTCCGTGACAAGCAGTTCCTTCTTTGGGGAGACGATGCCGGAGCCTTGCGCTTTGAGAAGAGGCGGGGCGAGTGTAAACGCTTGGGAAGGACATGGCGGACCATGGCCACCGGCGGTTTCGCCAACAAGACGATATCCCTCTCGTTTGACGCCTCCATGTTGCAGCAGATGCGGCCGCTTGATGAAGGGGAGCGTTATTGGCTCTTCGTGGAAAATGACACCGCCGTCTCTTTCCTTCCCTCTTTTCAGACTCGGATGCTTCGTTTTGATTCCATTCCGTTGGGTAAGGATGGACAGAGGAAGTTGGGGATAGCTGCCGCTCCTGATTTCTTTGTGTACATAGAGAAAGTGCAGCCCTCCTGTGGAAACGCGGATGGAGCCGTCCGCTTGCAGATGGTAGGAGGAAAGGCTCCTTTCTCCGTGTCCGTGGGCGGAAGAGGTAGGATGACTGCAAACAGGGTGGAGAGATTCCAGAACCTTCGCCAGGGTGCATGCCATGTCTCCGTAAAGGATGCGGACGGGAAGCTATACGAGGAGGATTTTATGATGTCGAATAGTGGATTCCCCAAAATACCCGAGTTTGAGGTGATGACATTGACGGACAAACCGTTGACGGTCTCTCCTCCTACGGTTGACGGTTCGTATGGATATGCGTGGACGATGCCGGATGGGGGAATCTCTTATGGTGCTGAACTGGAGATAATGCAGGGCGGGGTGTATGTGCTGACGGTGACGGACACCTCCGGCTGTTCTACCCGGCGTGAGCTGGATGTGAGGGAACCCGTTGGCTCTGTTTTCCTTTATGATGAGTTCTATCCTAATCCCACAAGCGACGGTTTTGTCCGTGTCCGCGTACAGTTGTCCTGTGAGCAGACTCTGGATGTGCGGCTGTCCGACATGACAGGTAGAACCTTGGATGAAAACATCTGTTCGGGCTCTTCCTTCTATGATTTCACCTGTTATCTGCCCGAAAAGGGACAATATGTAGTTGGCCTGATGGCCGGAAAGGAGAAGAAAACCTATGTCTTTATTAGAAAATAACATATCGATGTATATAAAAAAGATCACATACGCGCTACTCTTGACTGTGTCATTGTGCGCGGTCTCTTGCCAACGACGGCAGACGGATGGGCGTGCGGAAGAACCGAATTCTTTGGGTAGGGAAGTGCCCGTCCCGGAAGTGATGGCGGATAAGCCTATCGGCAGTTGTGGGTCGCAGGGAAAGAATACGGTTCAGGTCTCCGGAAATAGACTGTGCGATAAACCGGCAGGAAGTAAATATCCGTCGGTAAGGAAGCAGTTTGATGCGGAAAGGAATGACACGCTGCGGCTGGGACAGACCATGCTCTGCGTGCCGGCAGAGGGGATGGACGCGCCTTTGGAGCTCTCCATCACGCCATTGGACAGTGCGGATCTGCCTGCCATGCCGTCGGGGATGGTCAATGTGACCGGGCGCGGGTCGGGTTACCGGTTCCTCCCTCATGGCGAACATTTCAGACGGGCGGCCAAAGTGGTCCTCCCTTTTGATAGCTTGCGTATCCCGAAGGGCTATACGGCCAAGGATGTCCGCACCTATTATTTTGACGAGGGGAGCAGGAAGTGGGTGGCTTTGCCTAAAGACACGATAAGGAAGGACGAGCAGTTGGCTTCGGCCTATACTACCCATTTCACGGATATGATCAATGGTATCATACAAGTGCCGGAGTCTCCCGAATCGCAAGGTTTTACCCCTACCTTCATGCAGAACGTCAAGGCGGCAGACCCTTCAGCCGGCATGGTGTCCATGCAGGCTCCGGAGGCCGATGCGACGGGAAGTGCCAAGCTCTCCTATCCGTTCCGGTTGCCGGAGGGCCGTATGGGAATGCAGCCTTCGTTGTCACTCAACTACAGCAGCGAGGCTTCCTCCGGTTGGGTGGGTTATGGTTGGAGCCTGCCTGTCCCTACCGTCGATGTTGACACACGTTGGGGAGTGCCCACATTCGACGCCTCCGTGGAGACGGAGAGCTACCTTCTCATGGGCGCGCAATTTACGGAACAGGCCCATCGCATGTCCGGTGTGCCGAGGTCGGCGGACAAACGCTTCCACCTACGCAAAGAGAACGCTTTTTCGGAGATTGTGCGAAAGGGAGACGCCCCCGGCAATTACGGATGGACGGTTGTCCGCCAAGATGGCAGGACCGACCTATATGAGGGGATAGCGAAAGACGGGAAAGGCAATGTGGTGCAATGGGGAGTGGTGAGACAGACGGATGTCCACGGCAATTTCGTGGCATATAAATATGATTTGGAAGGCAACACGCCCTACATCTCGGAGATCAACTACACCGGACATGGCGAGGAGGCGGGAGCCTATACGCTGAAATTTGTCCGCGAACAGGGACGGCAGGATGCGACGATGCAGGCCCGTCTCGGCGTCATGCAGAAGGATGCTGCCGTGATGAAGAGGATGGATGTCTATTACAAGGAGGAGCTGATCCGTTCTTATGTCTTCTCGTACAAGACGGGACGGTTCCTGAAGATGATGCTTCAGTCTGTCAGTGAGACGGACGCCTCCGGCGCGATATTAGACACGCATACGTTCGATTATTATGACGACTTGGAGGGTGGAGGCCTGTTTGGCGATGCGGTCTCCGTCCCTTCCGTCAAGATATTTGACGACGACAGTTTCTTCAAGACGGTAAAAAATGGATTTTCCAGCAACCTGTCTATGATTAGCGGAGCCTCCTCTTCGGGCTGGTCTGTGGGAGGAGGAGTCAATCTTTCCGTCGGATACTCGGCCGCGTCTGTCTATGGCGGCGCCTCCTATTCCTACTCTTCCAACGAGAGCGTCTCGGAGATTGTCATGACGGACATTGACGGCGACGGGCTTCCGGACAAGGTCTATAGAAGGGGCGGCTCCCTATACTACCAGCCTAATATGTTTGGCAAGGGCGGAACCCTTGGATTTGGGGAGGAGCGCAAGATTGTCGGGGCCGACCGTTTCACCCGGATGAAAAGCACCTCCAATACGGTAGGCGTCGATGTGGGCGCAGGCTATTGGCTCGCGTCCGTGGGATGTTCCTATTCCCATATATGGGATTCCAACGATACCTACGTGTACATGCAGGACTTCAACGGCGACGGGCTGGTGGATATCGCGGACAACGGGCGGGTCTTATATAACCGTATCGTGGACGGGGTCCCTACTTTTGCCGCCACGAGCGAGGGCACGCCCAATCCCATACAGGGCACGGACGTGGGCCTGTTGGGCGGCTCGTTCGTATATACGGAGGAGGTCATTGAAGCCAAGCGGAAGGCATTGGAGGCGGAGTCTCCTCTGCACGATGTGGTCCGTGTATGGCGGGCACCTTTTGACGGAACGGTCACCTACGAGGCGCCGATCACGGTAAACCCGATGTCGGCGGACGGGGTCGGATATGCCGTCCAGCATAACAAGAAGGAGCTGGTGCGGGGTGTCCTGCCTGCATCCGGCAATATCCCTCTTGGCGGGAAACTGCAGGTAAAGGCCGGTGATTTCCTTTATTTCCGCGTGCAGTCTGTCTATAGCGGCACGGAAGATAGGGTAGATTGGAGCCCGGTCATAAAATACGATGAGATTACTGGGCAGGGTGCCCGGCAGATGGAGGTAGACGAGACGGGAGTGGACATCCGCACCTATTCCGCCTCCGCCGATTTTGTGCAGGGCGAGGAGTCTGTGTCTGTGATAGCCGGCCCGGGAACCGTTTCCATCGGGGGCGGCTATCAGAAATCCACATTGTCCGGCGATGTCCTGCTGCGTATTGTCCGCAATAACTTCAGGGGCGACAGCGCTGTCTGTCAATCTTCTCTGTTGCCGGCGGCGGGAGAGGCACATGGTGTGCTCCCTTATACGGAGACGCTGATGGCGGGCGACACCGTCTCCTTCTCCTTCGAGATGGAGACGAAAGGCCAAGTGGATTGGCGTCAGGTAAGTTGGTCTCCGGTGGTTACGTTGACGAAACCGGATGGAAGCAAGATACAGTCCTTCTATTCTCCACAACGTACCATGTATAATAAAATCATTGTCTTGGCAAAATCCGATTTGATGCCGGAGTTGGGAAAGCGGGATGTGGAGTATCTGGATGACAGCGTCTTTGTGTCGGGTCATACCTCCTTCTCCCTTTCGGACGACGAGGTGGCGCCTACTAAGATGGAGTTGGAGATAAGGGAAAAGGGTGGCGCACCGCTGCCCGTCGTGAAGTCCGATGGCAAGCTAAAGGCGAAGGTGGCCGATTTGGAGGGGAAGCAGGTCTATGCCTCCCTGTCCGTTAATGCGGAGATAAAAAAGGTTTCCGAACTTAACTTGAACCTGAACCGTACTATTGTGGTACGTGACACTACGATAACCGTCTCTTCGGACGAAAACGGAATGGAGGTGCGGGACACCACCGTGGAGGTCTCTTATCGGGATACGGTGGTGGCGCAGATAGGGGCATCTGTCCGAAGTGTGTTCAACAGCAGCGATTTGGGCCTTTTGTACAGGGGATGGGGGCAGTTCGCCTATAATGGCGACGGAGACTACCGGGCGGCAGCCATCGACACGGACGTTCTGAAGACGGACAAGGACAAGTACGAAGGAATTGATCCGGATAATATGGAGTCGGTCCCTTCCATCAAGGAAGAACGTTTCTTCGCCATGGTTTATGACGAGGAGAACCGACGTTATATCGCAGCGGTGAAGAACGCCTATCTGGATGCCGCGGGGCAGTGCCCTTCCCGTTTGGGAAATCCGGAGATAAAGGTGGATGTGCCGAACTATCCGGCAGGAGGTGCGGGTACGGCGGCGCCGGTCCTCTCTTCCGGCACGGAGACCAACTCTTGGAATCTGAACGGCGGAGCCGGTGCCGGCAAGTTCGGCGCCGGGCTGGGTTATAGCCGGAGTACCTCCAGTACCGTCACCGAAATGGGGGCGTTGGACCTCAACGGAGACCGTTATCCTGACTGGACGGAACGGAACGGGGGAAGTCTTTATGCCCAATACACCAACCGGTATGGAAACATAGGAGGGCAACGGACCCAGCATAATCTCTCCATGCCCAGGCAGGAGGCTAACTCCAGCTCCTTCGGAGGGAATGTGAGTCTCTCCTCCGGATCGCAGACTCCGGGGGGAAGTGGAAATGTCAAGGCCGTCTCCGACCAGAAGGAGTCCTTCGCCAAGGCGAGCGCGAAGAAGGCGAACAGCGCCAACGCAATCAATTCCCTGTCCATCAGTGCCAGCGGTTCTTTCGGACCGTCCAATTCATGGTCGGACCGCGAGTGGTGCGATATGAATGGCGATGGCTTGCCGGACATGGTATATAAGGGCGGGGATGTCCGCTTCAATCTCGGATATGGATTCTCCGGTGAGTACGGTTTCGGACATTCCGACGTCTATAAGTCCGAGTCCTACAGTGTGGGAGCCGGACTGGCGTTCAGCGTCACCTTCTGTGGGTCGGCAAATGCCGGCAACGGCGTGAACTATACCAACAACGAGTCGACCGGATTGGCGGACTTGGCGGATGTCAACGGCGACGGACTTCCGGACATGCATTACGAGAGGTCGGGGACACAATATGTGCGCTTCAATACGGGAACGTCCTTCGGCGAGGAGATGCCGTGGAACGCTCCGCACACGAACAACAGCCATTCCACCTCCATGGGGTTGCACACCAACTCTGCCTACAAGATTCCGATCCCTATCCTGCCGTTTTCCCTGACGCCGTTTGTCAACGGCTCCACCACGTCGGGAGTCTCCCGCACGGAGAGCGGCATGATGGACGTCAACGGCGACGGGTACCCCGACGTGGTCACGTCCGACCGCGACAACGAGCTCGTGGTCTACCTCAACCGTACGGGAAGGACGAACCTCCTACGGAGCGTCACGCTGCCGATGGGCGGAACGGTCAGCATGGACTACGGACGCACGCCCAACACGTATGACATGCCATACGGCAAATATGTGCTGTCGGAGGTGACGGTGGCCGGAGGCGACGCCGCCAACGGCGCCACCTCGCAGAAGTGCACGTTCGGGTATGAAGACGGGAACCATGACCGTTACGAACGCACTTTCTACGGTTTCGGCAAGGTCACCACAAGGCAGCTGGATACGGAGAACGGGGATAAGGTATACCGGACGGTAGTCCGCAGGTTCGGAAACACCGACTTCTATGACGAAGGGCTTCTCCTCGGCGAGACGGTTACGGACGCCCAAGGTGCGAAGCTGAACGAGGTGGCCTATGCCTATAAGAAGACGGAGGTGGCGGACGGCTCTTTCTTCCCCGCGCTGGAGAAGGCGGACAGGGTGCTGTACGTGGACGGGGTAGGGATGGAGAGTTCCGAGAAGTATGCGTATGACGCCATCGGCAACGTGACGGCCTACCGAAGCACGGCCGGCGACGAGGTGGCGGTTGCCGTGTCCTACCATGACAACGCGAAGAACCGCAGGGTGCCGAAGATGGTGCGTGTGGAGGGAGGAGCCTCCCGCGTGCGCCGCACGGAGGTGGACGGGCTGGGCAACGTGACCCGCATCACGCTGGAGAACGGCGACGCGCCTTCCGTGTTCGACCTCGAGTACGACGCCTACGGCAACCTCTCACGCATGGTGCGCCCTTCCAACCACAAGGGCGAACGTATGTCCTACGACTACACCTACGACTCCGAGCTGCACAGCCTCGTGACGCGGGTGACGGACGCCTTCGGCTATGTCTCCCAAACGGAGTACGACTACCGGTGGGCACTCCCTACGCTTACGCGCGATGTCAACGGCAACGAGATGCGCTACACCTATGACGCCTTCGGACGTCCCGTCTCCCTGCTGGCCCCCTACGAGGCCGACTCGGCCCTCTCCTATACCGTCAAGTTCGAGTACGACACGAAGGGCCGTATGGCCCGCACCCTACAGTACGCGCCGGAGGGCGAAATAGAGACCTATGCCTACGTGGATAGGCTGATGCGCCCCGTCAGGGGGAAGAAGACGGCCCTGGTGCAGGGCAGGGGGAAAGGGTTCGTGGAGGATGGCGTTCCGGTGTTCGATGCCTTCGGCCGCCAGACAAGGCAGTACCTGCCCGCCTTCGAGGGCGAGCAGCCCGCCGGTTTCGGCGAAACGAGATATGACGCGCAAGACAGGGTCGTCGCCTCGGTCCTGCCGGACGGCTCCACTACGAAGATGGAGTATGCCGTCGAGTCGCAGGACGGGCGGAAGGTGCTCCGCGTGACGGAGACCGACCCGGAGGGCCACAGGACGGACCTCTACACCGACCTCCGCGGAAGGACAGTGAAGACGGTGCGCCACGGCACGGACGCCGACGTCTGCGTGGCTTACCTGTACAACCCGCTCGGCGAGCTGCTGGAGGTGACGCACCCCAACGGTAGGAAGACGGCCTATGCCTATGACGCGTTGGGGAGGAAGCTCTCCGTGGACCATCCGGACGCGGGCCGGACCTCCCTCAGCTACGACCCTGCGGGCAACCTGCTCACCCGGCAGACGCCCAACCTGGCGAAGCTCACAAGCGGGGGCCACATCACCTACGTCTATGACCACGAGCGCCTGGCCGAGGTGCAGTACCCCAAAAACATATTCAACCGGGTGCAGTACACCTACGGCGAACCGGGCGAAGCGCATAACCGCGCGGGCCGGCTGGTGCTGGTGCAGGACGCCAGCGGCGGCGCCGAGTACTTCTACGGGAAGATGGGGGAGGTGACCAAGACCGTGCGCACACTGATGCTCAACAGCAGCGACGTGCGCACGTATGTCAGCGCGGCGCGCTACGACTCCTGGAACCGCATACGGGAGATGGACTATCCCGACGGCGAGCGGGTGGCCTACGCCTACGACGCGGCGGGCCAGCTGCGGTCGGTGACCGCCGTGCGCGACACCGCCGTGACGCGCCTCGTCACCGCCATGGAGTACGACGTCTACGGCAACGTAGCCAGCCGCACCTACGGCAACGGGGCGGTCTCCAGATATACCTACGACCCCCTGCGGCAGCGTCTGTCGTCGATGACGGCCTCGTCTGCGGCGGCCGGCACGTTCCTCGACGCCAGATACTCGTATGACAGGATCGGCAACGTGCTGGGCATCACCAACGCGGCGACCCCTTCGGGCACGCTCGGCGGCAGCTACAGCCACAGCTACGCCTACGACGGACTGTCCCGCCT
>Ga0116158_10003517_pt1 | contig 13554 bp, 9 predicted proteins | sample AD_UKC052_MetaG_FD_89883 | JGI IMG/M metagenome (GOLD analysis project Ga0116158, IMG submission 89883) | Active sludge microbial communities of municipal wastewater-treating anaerobic digesters from USA - AD_UKC052_MetaG | ecosystem: Engineered > Bioreactor > Anaerobic > Digestate | place: USA... | reverse complement strand
TATTAGAAAGGCAAATGCTTCAAATACAGATAATTACTATGATTCTGAAGGAAATAAATGGATTTACTATGGCAATAGCCAACCACCTGATTTTGATGGTTATTTAACTTTAGATGAAGCAAATGATTGGTATAGAAATGGTGATGGTAAAGATTTATATGTTGATTTATCTAAAATTTCTTTTGGAAATATTACAGCTAATGATTTTGAAGATGGCATTGGTTCTTCAAAAAGTATTTCTATTCTAAATAATACTGATTTTACATTAAAATCAATAAATGACGGTTTAGTTTATGGTAGTTTAACTTTAACGCTAATTACCAAAAGTTATGTTTCATGTTCTTATGATGAATATGATTTCAGAATGCATTCAGGTAATTCTATAGGAACATGGGCTAGAAATATACAAACAAATATAGCACAATATATTGCTGGTAATGGTAAATCCTATTTTATTTATTTTTATGGTTTTGGAAAATTAAAATAATTGGAGTTTAATATGAGAAATTTTTTAGTATTAGTATTGTTGTTCATTTCATCAATATCTTGCCAAACTGATGAAAATATACATATTATAGGAAATTATTTTTTCCTTGATGAAGGTGAAACTCAAAAAGTAATTTATAATAAAAAACATATGAAAGAAACTCCATATATTCCTTGTACTGTAAAGGGCTATGCTTATAATGAAAATTTTATAGTTGCTTGTCAAAAACCTTTTCCTATATGTATATTAGATAATGGACCAACTGATTCTTTATTTACATGGCATCTAAAAAATAAGAAATATGTAGATTCTTGTAAACAATATACATTTTCATTAAATTTTTGGATAATTGACATAAAGAAAGACAGTTTCTATGGTCCTTTAAATTTAAACGAATATCTACAAAAACGGGTTGATTTAAAAATACCAGAAGAATTAAAAATGAGTTTAGATTTATAATTATTTTCTTAATTGTAGAACAGTTTTATCTATAATCTGCTTCTATGTATTTTCCGAAAGTTCAAGAAACTTTCGGAAAGTGCAGGTTTAACAAGCGTAGAGACAAGGCATGCCTTGTCTCTACAATATTTCCCTGCAGTCAGAAGTTTTTTCTGACTGCAATTTAGCAAAGTGCAGGTATTGTCAAGCGTAGAGACAGGTCTAAGACCTGTCTCTACATTCATACGCTATAAATCACAATCAACCATAGGGTTAACCCGATGGTTGATGCTGTTTCAAATTATAAAATTTATATTACTTTGTTTATATTTATATTTTTTGTATTTTTACATATCAATAATTGAATTTTCTATTATGGAAAAGTATTTAAAATTATTAAAGAGTATTCAAAACAATCCAAAAAATGTTAGGTTTTCTGATTTGGATAATGTTTTGTTGCATTTTGGTTATGACAAACGACAGAGTGGAAAAGGAAGCAGTCATTATGTTTATAGTCATCCTGAAATTAAAATGCTTGTAGTTTTAGTCAGTCATAGTAAAAATGACATTCTTCCTGAATACCAAGTCAAAAAAGCAATACAATCTTTAGAAAGTTTGGAGGCAATATGAAACCAATATCTTATTATATGAAACAAAATTATTCAGTTGAAATAAAATTCATTCCAGATAATATGTTTTGTGCAGAAATTAAGGAAATACCGGGATTATGTGCTTATGGCTCAACACCAGTTGAAGCTATTGAAGAACTTGAATTAGTAAAGAAAACAGCATTTGAATTGATGAAGCAACAGAATAAAGAAATTCCTCTGCCCACTATGCGTTTTGAAATACCAATTTCGAAGTTCGAGAGTTTGCCATATAAAGAAGAACTTCAAACCTATCTTGTAGTATAGCAGTTTGATTATGCTCCGTTTGGTGCAGTATTGAACTCAACAGACATTAACCGCACCAAATTTATCGGAAAGGAAAAAGACAAAGAAAGCAACTACGCCGACCACGGAGTCCGCAAATACGACGATGAAATAGGGCGTTTCACCAGCATAGACCCGCTTTGTTTCCCAAGTCATGCGATGACTTAAAGTCATCGTATGACTGAAGCAAGCTTCCAAACAAAACGAAATTTAAGAAAAATTCGCTAAGTGCTTATTTAAATTTTCCCTTATTTCCATTTTCCCTTATTTCCATTTTCTTTATAAATTGAATTTAGGTACGAGAATTAAATTTATTCAAATAGAAAAAAACCAGTTTACCAATTTCTCATAAATTAAATTTATAAAAATCAAACACAAATTATTTGCAAATTCTTGTTTTTATAAAAAAAAACTTGGAGTTTAAAAAAAAATTGAATAAATTAATATACTTTTAAAAAATATTTTGAAAAAGAGGTAAAGATGAAAATCAAATCTACTTATTTAATAATCACGATAGCAATTATTGCTATAGTGATAATATACTTTTCTTTTTTCTGGCCACCGGTAAGTGAAGAAGAGTTAGCCGGTACGATTGGAAAAGCTGATAAGTACCAAAGTGAGCAAATGAAGGAAAGCGATATTAAGCTTCGCAGTGATTTTGTTAAAGATACTGCTGAATTGAGAAAATCAATCAATGATTTAGTTGATTTTGCTGTCTTTAACCGACAAACAATTACAAACATAGAATCCTGGTGGCTTCCACAGTTAGAAAAATATTATTCTTCGACTGTAAGTCAAAAAAATCTATTATATTTAAGGGATTATGTAGAATTGCTTAAAAATAGTGGAAAGAATATTCAATCAATAGTAGAAATGCTAGCGGATTTTTATTACAAGCGTAATTCCGATAAATCTGTTGATGTAGATAGCAAGTTGGTAAGTTTTGCAAATTTTGTAAATCAAATGATGGAACGTGATTCCATCTTTGAAACTATTATAGCTGATATTGACAAAACAGTAAAGAATTCAATTGAAAGCAAAGGAAGAAGCGAGCAAATTAAAAAATTGCAGGAAATCAGGGATAAAATGCTTTACACAAGTTTGATTTACGCTGCTAATATGCGCGATGAAGATATGATTATCCGTTGTGCTGGTTTAGAGGTTTATAAAATTGATAATATTAATTTGACAGCTCAGGTTGCAAGTTCTGTTAACGATGCTATGGTTAAATGTGTTAATGACCTTTTAGTTGGATTTGGAAATACAACTGGTTTAAAATCCTTAATAGAACCACAGCAAAACTCCAATTTTTACGAAGGATTGGTTTATTCAGATTTAGTTGAACCACCAGGAGTAAATGCCAATTTTGTGGTTAAGTCCGGTTCGTTTGGAATACCAATAGGTGTCTGTTCGCAGTTTGGAAAGGATTTGGGAGTTATTAGGTCTGGAAATGGAATTGCTTTAAATAAAGAAATTTACGTCGATTTTATAAAAAATGCCGCTCAAATGGGATTACCTAAGTGGGAATCAACTGCTACACTTGGAAGGTATGTTGTTGAAATGACTAATCGACAATAAACAAGAAATGTTCTAATATTGTAATACTAAGCTTTAAGAAACAATTAATTATAAAACTGAGTTTTATTGATTGTCATTAGGAGGCGAATATAAACGAAGACGTTTACTTTTGATGAAATTAACGAAATTAGAAGCTAGTGTAATAATTTATTGAAAAACTGACAATAGGTTCTTGTCATTCTGAACCCCCTGATAAAAGAAGACTTTTATTTTAAATGGAAATGACATAAGTTTACCCTGTCATTCTGAAGCGGAGCGAAGAATCTCACAAGTCATTGTTACCACAGAGTTTGAGATTCATCACTTCGTTCAGAATGACAGGCAAATGTAAAGATGTCATTGGCAACGTAGTGAAGAATCTCAAAACACGTGCTATCATTGACTTGTGAGATTCCTCACTTCGTTTTGGAATGACTTTTTTATTTTATTCTACTTGTTTTTAGTTCGGTATTAATATACTTTATTACTAATTAATTCCAAACGAGATAAGAACATAAGCAGACATCACACGATAAAAATATTTAATCCCAAACGAAATAAATTATAATATAATTATTTTACTCATTGAAAAGAGAGATAACCCAAAAATATAAAAATAATAACGGTATAAAGTTGTATAGTGGAATAGAAATATTAAATTTGTTTTTAATACTATGTTTTAAAGATTTGCTTTATTTTAGTATTGAGTATATTAAGTGAAAATTATTGCAAAATATAAAGCATATTTTATTTCAATTTGGCTGATAACCATAATACTTGCGGTTTATTTGGGTTATGATTATTCAATACAAAATATAGGATATAGCCCAAAACAACCTATTACTTTTTCTCATTTGGTTCACTCTGGTAATTATGAAATGAAATGTCTTTACTGCCACTCACAGGCAGAACGAACCACTTTTGCTACAATTCCAAATACAAATTCCTGTATGATATGCCATATTGCTTTACGAAATGAAACGAATCTGATGCTGCCAGTCAATATTAGTTTTGACGACACAACTTCAATAAAGTGGAAAAGGGTTTATAAATTACCTGACTATACTCACTTTAATCATAGCAGGCATATTCGTTCAATGATTGATTGCTCTTCCTGCCATGGCGAAGTTGAAAAAATGGACACTGTCTATCAGGTGAGAAGTTTGTCAATGAAATGGTGCTTGGATTGTCATCGCACACCAGAGAAATCCATAATACCAGCTCGCAAAATATCTGGTATTTTTACAAATTACAATCAGGATTCAATTTCATTAAATATGATTCTTTCAGATTCTAATATAAATTATACTGATCCACAATATGGCAACCAGACAAGCCCGCAGCTAAACCAGTTAATTAACAATATTTCAATGCCCAAAAAAGCTGGCAAAGGCCCAGAAAACTGCTCAAGCTGTCATTATTAAAAGATTCTCTACCAGCTTCCGCCAAACTTTAATTTCAGCTCCCAGTCCTTTTGAGAGCGGTTGTAAATTGTAGAAGTGTTCGTTGATTTTGTTAATTGAATTATAATATTATTAAAAAGTTCCGGATGAAGCACAATCGGAAGCGGTAAATCAATACTGACTTCGTTGTTATTGGTTAAGTCTGCCACAGTACCACCAACACGCCAATACACATTCCCAAACAAACGACCGGTTAGCTTGATTCTCGCCTGGTCGAAAGAACCACCAGATAAATCCAGGTCTGCACTTTGAATATTCAGTGGAGTATTGGATAGTATTTCAGTAAAATATTTAGAGAATAGGGCAGAGGCACCGGAGCTGACCCCTTCAGAAATTATATTTCCCTGTCCCTGTCCGCCGGACATTAGCTCAGCTTTTGTTCTGCCTACAATTAATAAAAACAAGGCATCTTCACTTATTGTGGTGGAGTCCCCAGTAGCAGTAACATTATCAAGAATGTAATCGAACCTTAAATTTGGATAATCCTTTGTTCCAGTTAAATATAAATAAACAGTAAAATCCCGTTGGACGTTATCCAGATAGCTTTTCCCGTTATAAATAGCTTTAAGATTTAAGCCGGGATTTGCAATAGAGCCGGTAGGGAACGAAATTGTTCCGGAAATATCAAAATTCTTACTTAAAAAGGTTAGGGAAGAATTTTCCTGAATTACTATATCGTCATACAACTTTGGAGCAGTATTGGAAAGCATTTCCACGCGAAGCGGTTTGGTCTTATCTTTTACCCCGATTTCTGCAACAATTTGACCAATTCCACCGAGTTCCATCTTTAAAAACATTTTTCCAAAGAATTTTACGAATAAGTCGTAATTCATTAAAGTAACAAAATCAGTTTGCTTTTCAATATACTCTGGCTTTTTATCATCCTTTTCAAAATCAACAGAATGAATTTTCAAATTTGAACCGGCGTATTCATACCGGACATTTGCCTGCACCATCTGATTAATTTGCATTGTCGGCATAATTAAATTAGCATTTAAAATGCTTGCAAAACCTGTTAAAAAGGGTTTTAGTATTGTTCCTGAAAAACGAACAGAATCGTTTCCGGTTGAAATGTCGAAATCACCGTATAAAGTTGGCATAGTACGCATTGAGGCATTACTCAAAAGGCGAATTCCTTTGGATTTAATAACAATATCAAAATCCTTTATATTAAAATCTTTATGGTTTAAAAAGCCAGTTATTACTGCTGCTCCTGCCTGCATATCTTTGGGATTATTTCTTAAATTTATTTTATTTATATTAATACTTTTATAATCAATAGAAATTTCGCCATCGGCAGTATAAAGCATATTGTTTGGTTCTAATAAAAACACCGAAGGATTAATTCTTATATTTCCAACATAATTAAGGTCTGTGAAAGAAAAACCGGTTGCCTTAAAATTCAAATCAATTGAGCCAACTGGATTTTTTATTACTGGAATAAAACCAGAAAGCATACTCAAAGGAAAATCCTTGCTTTCTGCGGAAATATCAATTGCGTTTCTGTTGTGAAATCTTTCCTTAACATCCTTTAAAGCTATGTCTAACGGCAAAGAATGAATTGTAGCATTAAATAAATTCTTTATATTTCCATTAAAATCTTTATTTAGCTTCAGCTTACCTGTTAAAATAGCATCTTTATTTATTAATTCTGCTGTAAAAATCCCCAATGTATCTTTATTGAACAAGATATTATTTGTTCTTAAATTCAAGTAAGCAATTGGGTTATCCGCTTTGCCGTCAATTAAAACAGAAAGTTGTTCAATATTTCCATTAATCATTGAAGAAAACATTTCTTTATTATCTTGTGAAAATACTCCAATAGTGCTTAATGGAAAGTTTGTAACATCAATTTTTAAACTGTCAAGAGAATCAAACTTATATTTTCCAGAAATATTTATTCTTTCAGCATTTGTTCTTTCCAAAACAAGAGATTTTATATCTATATTGTTATTTGAATAAAAGATTTCAATTGGTTCTATATTTTTCCAAGAAAGAGTATCTAAATATTTTAAATTAAAATTATTAAAAACAATATCAAAATAATTATCAAAAAAATCGACGAAGCCGGAAGCATTAACATCAATTAGCCCATTGTAATTAGCAGTTAATTCAGTTAATAGCTTTTCGTTTTCAAAAAGAAAATAAACATTTGGATTTTTTATAACATTTTCATTAATAATGAGTTCATTTTCTTCTCTGGCGAAAAGTTCTAACTTTGAGATGTGAATGGAAGAATCTTGAATTGCCATATCAAACCCACCATCAATTCTCATATCCCAGGTAGTTATGTATAAATCTTTCGATTCAAATTTAAAATTGAAAACATCAATTGAATCAATCGTAATATTAGAGCTTGTTTCACTTACATCTAAATCAAAATCAACATTTGCTCTACACATTATACTCACATCGTCAAGGAAAGAATTTATAATAGTTAAATCTTTTATATTTGAAACAACAGAAAGCTTTGCCGGAGTGAAGTTTTCATATTTAATTAACTCTTCATTTTTTTCAATATCACTTTTATTTTCATTAAGAATTTCTAATTTTTTTAAGAAGAAATCAGCAAGATGAGTACCTTGAAGAGCAATAATTGAAATAATTGAATTAAAATTAAAATGTCCAAAGATTTTAGCATCAAAAAGATTTGAAGCTATAGAAATATTTCGGAAATCAAGCGAATCCTTTTCAAAATTCATATCAACAGAGAAAGGCATTAAAGATTTGTCATTGAATTCGCAATAGTCAATGTTAGTAGAAATATTGCCTTTAAGTTCATCAAGTGTCCAACCCGAAGCATCGACTTTTAATGAGGCATCTAAACGAGTTGGTAGCTCTTCATTACCAGAATATTTCGCAATATTAATATCATCAAATAATGTTTCTATAAAGTATTTTGGATTGTTGAAATCTTTTAAGTCGAGCCAGCCCTTAAAATTAATCAATGGCTTTTTCCTTGTATCAAATTCATCTATAATCACATCAGCACCTTGCTGGAACTCGGTGAATAATGTATCTATCATTATTAAAGAGGGTTTTTGTACTTTTAAGTTTAATAAAAGATTTTTAATTGGCAAATTGAATATTTCAGAATTATTTAGTTGCACCAATGCATTTGTTTCAAGTTTTTCTAAAATTTCGCCACTGCCTTTTAAATTTAAAGTTCCATTAAAAGAACTTTTAAGTGATTCCTCTTTTAAAAGCGAAGCTAAATTGAATTTGTTAAATGTAATATCAGCATTATAAGAAAATTTTGGAGCAAAAGTCAATCCTACTTCACCATTTATATTACCTACTTTTGTCGAAATATTTAAATCTGCATCAATATTCATTAAACCACCAACAACATCTGCGCTTTTTATATTTACTGTTTCAATATTTTCTAAAACATCAACTTTGTCTGGAATAGGAAAGGGATACAGGTCATTTAAATTAACAGTGCTTTCGCTTAGTTTACCTGAATATACAAAATTTTCAAAATCAAGTAAGTTTTTTAACCTTCCTTCTAAATTAATTCTAGTAGGTCCATTATCAAGGTTTAATTCATTTACACGAATGTCATTTAAAGTGCCGCTTGCTTTAACAAGTAAATCTAATTTATTGAAGTTAGGTAGAAAATCAAAATTGAATTTATTTTTAAATTTTAAAAAATGAGCAGATTTTACCTGTAGATTAAGGTTACTTATAATTGCATTGTTCAATAAATTGCTATCAGCATTAAAAAGAGGAAAATTTTCTATTTTAGAATTTATACTTAAATCTACATCGTTAGTTTTTATTTCCAATTCATCAAACTCAACACCATTATCTTTAATAAAAGCAAGTAGTTTTATTTTTTCTAAATTAAAATCAAAATTCTTTTCTTCCAGTTTTAAATTCACTAAATTTAGAGCAGCGGTGCTTTTCCCTAAATCAATATAAGCAGAAACAGCTAAATTCAGATTTTGTATATTCGCGTTTGTCAAAATATTTTTGCTTGACTGCATTAAGATACTATCAGAGTATATAAGTTTAAGCCCTTTTATTTCAAAATATTTAATATTCAATGCAAATTTTGATGGCTCTTTGCTCGGAATTTTCTTTTCTTCTATTTTCGGCTTTGAAGGTTTGGCAATGTGTTCATAATTCCAAGTGCTGTCAGTGGTTGAACGGACTAATTTAATATTTGGATTGTCTAAACCAATATATTTAAAATTCAAATTGCCACGAATTAAATCAAAAATATCAAAATCAACTGTAAGTTTTTCAACGCGGGCAAGTGTATCATTTTCAAGAAGCAAGCGAAAATTTTCTATTTCAATACCAGCAAAAGGATTTAAATGGAAATCATCTATTTCAATTTTACCATTCAAACCATTATTTACAGATTCAAGAGCTATTTCTGCAACCCAACTGCGGAAAGAATGAATCTGAAATAGAATAAAAATTGTAATTGTAATAAATACAAAAAATATGAGGAGACCAAGTATAATATTTCTGAATATTTTTAGCATTGATAGTCTAACGTTTCAAATCTTTTTGGATAATCTCGTCTCATTGAATTAAATCTCGTTGCTCGTTCTTCTTCAGATAAATCAATCGCCGATTTTAACTCATCGTTGTCTAAAAAAATTTGCCGGGTATTTTTTAGATGTTCATAAATTTGTTTGTTGATCTCATTTGAATTTAAAATACTTATCTTGTCATTCTGAAGGTTTAAATTGCTTTCCTTGTCATTCTGAAGCGCTGCAAAGAATCTCATAGTTTCTTTTATTGATGAATCTTGAGATTCATCACTTCGTTCAGAATGACATCTTTTTTCAGTCATACTATCAACAAGTTGATAGCATGACTTATCTCTTGTCATGCTATCAGCTTGCTGATAGTATGACTGATAAGCATTGTTAAGGATGACACTATCATTGTTGTCATCTCCATTTGTATCAAATTCATCTAAAATAACTTCAAATTCTTTTTCAGAATTGCGAATATACTCTTTCATTTCAGATAAATCAACTTTTATTCCGGAAAATTCTTCAAATTGTTTAAGCATCATAATTGAGCCGCGGATTTTTCCGTTCCAGGAATGCCCGGCAACGTGAGGAGTAGCAATTTCTGATTGACTTAAAAGTTCCCGGTTCACATAAGGTTCGTTTGCCCATACGTCAGTAATTAGCATTATTTCTTTTTTATTCTTTTCATTCAAAATCGCATTTTCATCAACTATACTACCACGTGAAGAATGAATAAACAAACTTTTATTTTTAAGCAATTTTAAATTATTTTCATTAAAAAGATTGATTGTTGGATTCTTACCGTTTTTTTCTTTAGGAACGTGGTTTGTAACTATGTCGCTTTTTTCAATGAGTTCATCTAATTCACAATATTCTGCATTTTTAGGGAAATTGAAGTTATTTTCTTTTAATGGCGGGTCGTTTAAAAGTATTTTCATTTCTGGAAATATTTCTCTAACATGTTTTTGGACTAATTTCCCAATATTTCCGAATCCCACTATTCCAATAGTTTTATCTTTTGGACTATAATTATTATTAATGAGCCAATGCAAAATAGCAAAAATCACATATTCAGCAACTGAATTAGCATTTGAGCCGGGTGCAGAGCAGAAATGAATTTTCCTTTTCTTTAAATATTCTAAATCTATATGGTCTGTTCCGATTGTAGAAGTTCCGACGAATTTAACTTCAGTCCCATCAAGCAAATCTGAATTTACCTTAATTGTAGAACGTGTAAATAAAAATTGACATTTGCTTTTAATCAGCCATTCATTAGTTAATTCTTTAAAATTAAAAATAGTAACATCGGCAATGCTTTTCAATGCCTGCGGCAGATAAGGAATATTTTCATCAATAAAAATTGTCATATATTTAATATTTATATCAAAATCAATTTTCAACTTTTCTAAATAAAGCAAATACTTTATATTAATGGAGATAACATGAATAGACTGTCATTCTGAAGCGAAGCGAGGGATCCAGGAAATTTTGTTTAAACAGCTATTCTCTGAAATCTTCACTTCTTAACCAATGACATCTTTACTCAGTCATACTATCAACAAGTTGATAGCATGACTTAAAATCTCCTCACTTTCGTAAAGATTTTTTACTTTGCGAAAGTTTAAATTATTTCATCTCCCGATTAATATAGTTCTTATTTTATGCTTACATTACTGAACAAAAAAATTCTATATCAGCACTCACCTAAAATTAATCACTAAACCAAATCATTAATAATTAATAATTAACAATTATTAAGGTAATGTTTGCTTAAACTGCAAATACCTTGCTGTAAAGACATTGCTTTCGGAAGCTGTTGCACCCGATTCTGAAACATATTTATTAACTTTATCAATTCTGTCTTGAGACATTGGGTGAGTGGAAACAAGCACTTCAAGGAAACTTGCATCTGAATTTGCTCCAATTTTATTGAAGAAATAGACTAATCCGCCGGGATACCAAATAGACGTTTTCAAATACCTAAAGCCGTAATCATCGGCTTCGTATTCGTCGTCCCTGCTGTTTTTCAAAAGATAAAGATTGGTAAAGAGGTTACCGGCAATTTGTTCTAATTGACTTGAACTTTTACCTAAAATAATAGACATTAAGAATTCAAGTCCATACGCTTTTGTCATACGTTTTGTGGCATGACGTCTTTCGCAGTGAGCAATTTCGTGAGCTAAAACTGCTGAAAGAGTTGCTTCATTATCAACGAATTTGAGCAAACCGGTATAAACGTAAATATAGCCACCCGGAATTGCAAAAGCATTAACAATTGAATCGTCCTTTACTATTCTAATTTTATAAGGAAAAGTACTCTTATATTTTATTTCACCTGATTGTAATATTTCATTTACAATACCTTGAATGTAAGTTTCTGCAGCAGCATTGTTATAAATCGGGTACTCAATTTTGTTCGTAACAATTTGAGAATCCAACTGTCTCCCGAGAGCTACTTCATCGCTGGTGCTAAATAAATTGATATTCGAAGGACTAAGTCCATCTTCGCCGCAACTTTGCATTGAAGTAATTCCAATTATGCTAAAAATTGCATAAACGAGCCAAATCTTTATATTAATTTTTTTCATAATTACTCAAATAAAATTATACAAAATTATTATAGTAAAAATAACAAATTATTACGAATTAGACATTATTAAAGACGAAAAGTAAAAAGAAAAATTAATAAAGATTTTTAGTTATTGAAAATGAAATCATTGATTAAATTTCTAGAGAAAGTAAATTATAGCATTATTGGACCTTTATTATAAACATTAAATTAAAATAAATTCATTTAAATTAAATAAAGAATTACTTAAAGCAAATAATCTTTTTTTTGCTATCTCAATAGCTTTAGCAGATTCATCAATGCCAATCCATTTTCGTCCTAATTTTTGAGCTGTGGCTAAAGTTGAGCCGGAGCCACAAAAGCAGTCCAATACAATGCTACTCAAATTTGATGAATTTTTAATTATATATTCAAGCATTAGAGAATTTTTTTCAGTAGGGTAAAGAGGGTGTTGTGGGTCTTTAAATTCCCATATATCCTGCATCTTTTTACCTTTTAAAATAAATTCATCAGCATATATCTTTTTTCTGGGTACATTATTAGCTGACCATTCAATTAACCCTTTTTTATCAAGTATATCTAATTCTTTGGGTGAACTTCTCCAATGTCTTCCTTTTGGAGGTAATACTCCATTCCACATTGAATTTGTTGTTCCATTTTTCGTTTCTCCCGGTGCGTGAAGTGGTATAGTTGTGTATTTTCTTCCGTTACTTTCTTCTTTTTTAAATAAATGATTTATATCTTGTTTAGTATATGAAGCAGAAACATCATTCCAAATATAATCACCTGATTTTGTATAAAAAAGTAGCATATCTTTAATATTACCATAGCTTTTTCTTGAAAAATTCTTTGGATTACACTTTATTCTTGTTATATCTGCTCTAAAATTTTTTATACCAAAAATATCATCCATTAGCACTTTTACGTAATGACCAATTTTATAGTCAATGTGTAAATAAATTGAAGCAGAGTTTGACATTAGTTCTCTTATCAAAACCAATCGTTTTTTTAAGAATTCTAAATATTCAGCACCTTGCAATTTATCAGTATAAGCAATTGCTCCATTACTATTTGAACTAATAGTATTTGCACGAGTTTCGTCAATTCGGAAAGTATTGTTAGTAGCAAAAGGAGGGTCAATATATATTAAATCTATTTTTCCAGTTAAGTTGTAATCATTTAAAAGTCTATTTAAAGCAATTAAATTTTCTGATTTTATAAGAAGGTTTTTTGTCATTTTGCTATATTTGAAATAAAAAATCTCTTAGCACTAGTGTACTTAAAATGTTATATTGTTGTTTGTTTTCTTTAAGAAATTTATACATTTTATTATTTGTTGGAATATAAAGAACTCCGTCAAGAATTGCAATTATTATAGCATCAACTTTCTTTTCTTTCAAAGTGTCAATAGCATCATTAAACTGAGCATTTTGATGACCACCAAAGTCAGTTAAAAATTTTGCCTCTCCAATAACATATTTATTATTAAATTTAGCTACAAAATCAAGCCCTTTATCTCTTTTATAACCTAAGATTTCATTTGCGAATCCCATTAATTCAGAATCTGAACCATCAAGAATACAATTAGATGTAGAATTTAAGAACTCAATTT
>Ga0116158_10003513_pt1 | contig 13557 bp, 12 predicted proteins | sample AD_UKC052_MetaG_FD_89883 | JGI IMG/M metagenome (GOLD analysis project Ga0116158, IMG submission 89883) | Active sludge microbial communities of municipal wastewater-treating anaerobic digesters from USA - AD_UKC052_MetaG | ecosystem: Engineered > Bioreactor > Anaerobic > Digestate | place: USA... | reverse complement strand
CCGACCACCGGCGAGCCCGGCACCACCATCGTCGACACGACCGGCGAGCCCGATACCAGCACCGGGCCCGGCACCACCGCCACCACCACCACGGGCGACCCCAGCACCACCAGCACCACAACAACCACCACCGGCGACACCACCACCGGCGACCCGGTGGCGATCAGCAAGGGCCCGAGCAAGGGCGGCAGTGTCGCGGCCAACGAGGCCGGTGACACCCTCGCGGTCGCCAATCGGGCCACCGGCGACATCACCCTGTTCGCGCTCGGCGGCGCGGCTCCGGTCATTCGCGCAACGGTGGCCGTCGGCGCCGAGCCCGTCAGCGTCAGCTGGCACCCCGACAACCACACCCTCTTCGTCGTCCGCCGCGTCGGCGGCTTCGTCACCCGCATCGACGACGCCGACAGCGACGCGCCCACGGTCGGTGCCAGCGTCGAGGTCGGGGCCGAGCCTGGCATGGCCGCCCTCACCCCGCTCGGACAGACCCTCTACGTCAGCAACTGGGTCGATGGCACCGTATCCGTCGTCGACACCGAGGCGATGACCGTCAGCGACACGATCGCGGTCGGCGGAGCGCCCTACGCCGTGTGCATGACCAACGACGGCGACGAGCTCGAGGAGGACGAGACCGTCTTCGTCACCGACTTCTACGCCCGCGCCGTGCCCGGCGCGCTCGAGGCGACCGACGGCGCCCGCCAGGGCCGGGTGTTTCGCATCGCCACCGCCGACAACAGCATCAGCGAGAGCACCCTCGCGCCCCTGGTGGACGCCGGCATCCCGGCGACCCCGGGTCCTGGCGTCTACCCGAATCAGCTCTACACCTGCACGGTCAACCTGGACCACGTGTATATCGGCGCGGTCGGGGCCTCGCCGAAGTCCTTCATGAACGGCACCGACTTCCACCAGAACGTGCAGGGTCTGGTGCACGCGTTGACCCTCGCCGACGGCGTCGAGGACCTCACGCGGACGATCAACCTGAACGCTCGCATCGACCCGCTCAAGGCCCCCAAGCGGTTCGTGGCGATCCCGCACGACATCGCCTTCGTCCCCAACACCGAGTTCGGCTACATCGCCTCGCTCGCCTCCGACTCGGTGCAGCGCATCGACTGGTCCGAGTCGCCGCCGGTCGCCGGCTCGATGTCGGGCACCAATTTCCTGGCCACCGGCAAGTCGCCGACCGGCGTGGCGATCGTCGGCACCACCGCGTACACGTACAACGAGGTCGGCCGATCGATCTCCGTCATCGACCTCGTTACCCAGATGACCACCGCCATGGACATCGAGTCGGCGCCGCAGCCGGCCGACGACCCCGGCAAGAAGACCCTGCTCGGCCAGCGCTTCTTCAACACCGGCCTCGCGCGCTGGTCCGCCAATGGCTGGGTCTCCTGCGCGTCCTGTCACCCCTTCGGCACCACCGACAACGTCACCTGGTCGTTCCCCGCCGGCCCGCGCCAGACCGTCGACACCGCGGCGACCTTCGACAAATCGGGCACGCACCAGCGCATCCTCAACTGGACCGCGATCTTCGACGAGATCCACGACTTCGAGCTCAACACCCGCGGCGTCGCTGGCGGCACCGGGGCGATCGTCTCCTCCGCCATGCTCAACCCCGACGGCTCCGCCAACGTCGCCGCGCGCATCGATATCCTCGGTCCTGGTGGCATCCCCAACCCCAAGAACGCCTTCAACCACGGCTCCGCCCGCGCCGTCGCCACCAGCGGCGCCACCCCGGACGAATGGGACAACATCGAGCTGTATGTGAAGACCCTGCGCACCCCCGCCGCCCGCAAGGCGCTCGTGGGCGACCCGGTCAAGGGCAAGGCCGTGTTCATGGCCGGCAACTGCCAGAACTGTCACGGTGGCCCGCTGTGGACCCTCTCGGAGCGCTACTTCACGCCGCTGCTCGACACGAACGCCAGCCTGACGACCCTGTTCGACGCCGGTGTCCTGACGATCGGCCAGGTCCGGCCCGACCAGATGACGACCACCGATACCAAGCAGCTCACGGTGATCAAGACCGACACGAACGGCGCGCCGCACCGCCACGTATGCGTCGTCCGCAAGGTCGGCACATTCGACCAGAAGGGCCCCGACAAGCGCGGCGCCGACGAGCTCCGCCAGGACGGCAAGGTCGCCCAGGGCACCGACGGCTTCAACGTCCCCTCGCTGCTCGGCATCGCCACCGGCGCGCCCTACTTCCACAACGGCTCGGCCGAGACCCTCGAGCAGGCCCTCGGCCCGCAATTCAAGGCCCACCTCCAGGCCGGCAACCAGGTGTTCGCCCCGCTCCCGGCCGATCTCGCCAATCTCATCGCGTTCATCACCACCATCGACGACAGCACGCCGACGATCCCCGTGCCCGCCGGACAGCTCATCTGCCCCAAGGGCTTCGTCCCCAAGAAGATGTGAAGCTCGGGGACCGACGCGGCGCACCCACCTCGAAGGGTGGTGGGCGCGTCGGCGGCTTCAGGCGCGCGGGCGCGCGGGCACGCCGACATCGGGCATCTCGCGGCCGGCGCGGGTGAGCGCCTCTTTCAAAAATGCGGCGGCGCGGGTCTTCGGCAGGTCTGCGCGGTAGATGAGGACGATCTCGTCGGAGAAGATCGGGAGATCGGCGTGAACGCGGAGCAGCGCGCCCTCATGGCCATAGGCGGCGATCCTGCGCGGGAGGATCGCCACGCCGACCCCGGCGAGGGCCAGGCTCTTGACCAGCTCGAAGTCGCCGCACGAGAGCATTCGCTGGGGCACGGCACCGCGCTCGGCGAGCCGCTCGAGCATCTTGCTGCACTGCCGCACGCGACCCGCGAAGATCAGCGGCCCGGTCCTCAGGATCTCGATCGCGGCGGCGATGTCCTGGGTGACGCAGTGCTCGGGGGCGTACATGGCGGCCCCGACCGGCAAGGGGGCGGGCGCGGCACCCGGGCGGACGAACAAGTCGACCGCGTCGGTGAACAGCGGGATCATGACGAGGTCGGGGTGCGGGTGCGGGTTGACGACGAGGCCGAAGTGGACCTGGCGCTCGATGACGGCGCCCAGCACCTCGGCCGAGGGCGCGTTGCGCAGGCTGAGCGCGATCTTGGGGGCGTCGCGCAGGACCGCGGGGAGCAGGCGCGGGAGGAAGTAGGCGCCGAGCGACTCATGGCAGCCGAGCACGAACTGACCGACGAGGTCACGCTCGAGGCCGGCTATGCTGGCCGCCGCGTGATCCAGCAGGGCGAAGATCTCGTCGGCGTGCTGCAGCAGCTCGGTGCCGGCTTCCGTGAGCGAGGCGCCGCCGCGGTGACGCTGCATGAGGCTGGCGCCGAGCTCCTCCTCGAGCTGGCGCATCGCCACCGAGAGCGTCGGCTGGCTGACCCCGAGGGTGCGGGCCGCCGCCGTCATGCTGCCCAGCCGAGCGACCTCGCGGAAGTAGCGGAGTTGAGCGAGTTCCACCGGCCTGGACCTCAGTGGCTTTCCTCGACGGAGCGAGCGCGGTCCTGCGGGTCGCCGGCCTCGTCGCGGCTCGGGCCAAAACCGCGGCAATCGCGGATCTCGGGCCAATTCGCCACGAACAACATGGCGACAAGATACGCCTTGTCGCCGGACCCAACAACCCCGGCGTCGTCTCCCGAACCGCAGATTCGCAGACGCCCGCGGCTCGACCTCGTCGGCGACGCCGAACACCGGCTCGAGCACACGACGAAGCGGCTCGTGGATGCTGCCGATGGAGAAGCGTCCTAACCGCCATCGACGCAGAGCAGGCCGCCCTCCGACTCGGTGCAACTCGCCGGGCAGGCCGAATCCCAGTAGGCATCGACGCAAGCGCAGGTGGCGACCCCGCCGCAAGCCGTCGGCAGGGGGAAGCAGCCGCCGCCTGCACCGGACTGCGAGGTGACGCAGGTCCAGCCCTCGCCGCAGCTCGCCTTACAGGCCCCGGTGTCGCTGCAATAGTGATAGCTCACGCAGGGGCCGTAGCAGTCGCCGTCGATCGACGGCACCATGCCGCTCGCGCATACGGGCGGCGCCTGATCGCAGGCGACGGGCTTCGAGCACTCGACCGTCGAGCTCAGCTCGCAGTGGCCCGAGCGACACTGAGCGATGGTATCCTGGAGGCCGACCGAGGCGCACGCGCTTTGATCACACATGACCTTGCAGGCCCCTGGTGGGTCGCCGGCCTCGATCGCGGCGCAGGTGCAGCAGTCCTCGACCTTCATGCAGTCGGCGTCGACCGTGCATGGGACCACGGCGTCGCCGGTCGTCCCGGAGGCGCTGCTGCTCCCCGAGGTCGGCATGCTGTCGCTCGTCCCGGTCACCGACCCGCTGCCGGAGGTCCCGACGCTCGTCGATCCGCTGCCGACGTCCGACGACCCGGTCCCGCTCCCGGTGCCCTTGTCGCCACAGCCGAGCAGGATGAGGGGGAGGAGCAGCGCGCGCGCGCGGAGGTTTCGGAGGGATTCGCCCATTGTTCGATCCTACCTCAACCTGCGACCCTCGGCGCAGCGCTGCCGACCAGAGCCGAGGACCGCGGACTGTCGTCAGACGCGGCGGGTCTGCTTCAAGATCACGTGCAGCCGCGAGCCAGCGGGGATCGGGGCATGGGTCGACGTGACGAACACGTACGGGTCATGGCTCCCGGCCCCCGACCCGCGGCCGTGGATCACGCGCAGCGGTCGACCGCGCTCGTCGACCAGGCTGACGCTGTCGACCGCGATGTCCTTGTTCGGTGCGCTCAGGCGCACGTAGAACCCGAACCTGGCGTGCTCCTTGTCGAAGAGCGAGCGGAACTTCTCCAGCGCCTCGACCGTCGCCTCGATCCCGAGCTTCGCAAAGACCGAGTGCGTGACGCGATCGCCTGCGACTCGCTCACGGGCGGCGTCGAGGATGACCTCGAACGTCCCGGCGACCTCCTCGACCGACTCGTCGATGGTCACGGTCCCCTCTTCGAGGTCGGTGGCGAGGACGCCAAGAAATATCGCCAGAGAGTCGGCGATCTCCTCGACCTCACCGTCGACGATCTCGACGACGGGCTGGCGCTCGGGCTCCGACGTGTCCACGCACAGCACGGCTCCGCCGTAGTCCTTCGCAAACGGGAATCGCCCGGGCGTCGCCCAGGACGCCCCCGCCTCCGCGGCTGCGGACATCGCTCGCCACTCACGCTCGAGGCCGTCGACACCGTCGACGGCCAGCATGTAGTACCCGCGAAAGATGCCCGCCGTCGCCCCGGGGGCCTGGCCTCCGACCACGGAGTAGAGCGCCACGAGATCGCTCGGGAGCTTGCGACCCAGGCGCTTGGCCAGCGCGGTGAGCCTGGCTCGCGGCGGGGGCGGAAGCAGGGAGCCCTTCGTCCTCGGAGCGTGCCCGGAGAGCCACGCCTCGACGCGGCGAAACGAACCGTCGATCGACATTGGGTCGAGGGTACACGAGAGATTCGCTGGCTCCGCGCACTTGATACGCGCGGCTCCTCACGTCTCGGCGTCGGCCTCCAGTCACACCGCTTCTTCCTCGAATTCGATCGCCGCCTCGAGGTCCATCCAGACCTCGTCCTGGATCTGCGCGGGTACTTCACCGAGCGTGATCGGGCACAAGAGCGCGAAGGTATCGAACTGCGGATCGCCGTGCTCGACCAGCCAATCCCACTCCGCCCGGTGTGACGCGAACCAGTCCTTCTCCTCATCGCCGGGCTCGTAGATCGCCTCGTACATCGTGGTCGTGGGCATCTGCGCCGGGTCGAAGCGGTAGAAGCAGATCGTATCGAGCGGCTCGACCTCGCCGTCGGGCGGCGCACAAACGAAGTTCTGCAGGCGGAGCCACACCTTGATCCCCTCGGCCCTCCAGGTCCGTGACATCGCGACCATCAGGTTCGACTCCTCGGTGTCGACCTTCCATCCGAGCTGCGTGAGCTCCGCATAGAGCTTCCAAACGTCGATCGGCCGGCCGCGCCAGCAGCAGAGCTCCACTTCGTCCATGTGCTGCGTGAGATCGATCCCCAGGTGCTTCATGGCGCGAGCATAGCGCGAGACGACGCGCGCTCGCCCGGTATTACCAGCAACAGCTGCTCGACACCCGGGCCGCCGTCGCGCTCGCTGGCGAGCCATCCAGGTCTCGTCAGGGCGCCCCGGCGATCAGCGACCCGCGTCGCCCGAAATGCCCTCACTACACAATTGACAATGGGACGAAGGCCACGTAGACGATTCGTGCCACCTCAAGATCTTCAACGACCCCGCCGCCGATCGCCCAACATGAGCACTTCATTAATCATCATCGAACACTCCCCCATTGCCGGCATGGGCGCATTTGCGCTCCAGGACATCCCGCAAGGCGCAGTCGTCCATCACATGGTCGGCGAGGTCGCCACGTTCGATGAAATGATCGTGCGCGTACATGCGGGCGCGGAGGCCGCCTCGGATCCGTTTCAGATCGAGGACGACCTGTTCCTCGATCTGGAGGAGACTTCACGCACCTTCAATCACTCCTGCAACCCCAACGCATACGTGCGCGGCAACAATGAGCTCGTGGCCTTGCGACCGATCTCCAAGGGCGAAGAGATCACGTTCGATTACTCCACCACGATGAAATACGACGCGGAGAAGATCCTCGCATCGGGCCATGACTTATGGACCTGCACCTGTATTTGCGGGGCCGAAAACTGCCGGGGGATCATCGATGAATTCAAGACGCTGCCGCAGGAGCGGCAGGATTATTATGTTACGCATCGGTACATGCCCGATTTTATGCTGCGGCATTATCGCTGAAATGGGTGCTCCGGCAGATCCGGGCTGCGAGCGAACGCTATTGCCGTGATCGAGCTGCTCAGGCGGCGGCGTGGCGGTGGGCAACGGCGGCGGCGGGCTCGCTGGACGCGCGCACCCGTGTCACCAGCGCCGCGAGGCGCGGGGGCAGGCTCGCCTGGGCAGGCCACGCGCCGGCGCCCGTCCGGTCGGCAGGCGGGCCGTACAGCGCGTCGAATCCGAATGCGAGGACCCCGTGGACGATGTGGCGATCGGAGCCCGGCACGAGGCCCAACACGACCAGACCCTCGGCCTCGGCGGCCTGTTGGGCGGCGAGGTCACGCAGCGGCACCAGCCGGCAGCCGGCGTCCACGCCGGTCGGGCGCGTGCCGATCGAGGCTTGCTCGGGCGCGCCGGTCGTCCGCGGCTCGACGCCCCAAAGGTCGCGCACCAGCGCGGCGACGGACGGCGTCAGGGTGGCGGCGTGGGGCAGCGTCCGGGCCGACTCCGGTGCGAGGCTCAGGGCGTACATCGCCTCGGCCACCCACACCACCGCGCCCGACGCGGACGACTTGCGCTCCGAGCCCGGCACCACCGCGCACAGCATGAGGCCCGCGGCCTCCAGGGCGCGCCGGGAGGCGTGGTTGTCGAGCTCGGCGAGGGCATAGGCCACGTCGGCCCCGATCGCCCGCGCCACGGCGGTCAGCGTGCGGGCGGCGATGCCTCCGAGCCCCCGGCCATAGGCGGCGGGGGAGACCACGGTCATCGTGCCGGAGAGCACCCTGCCCTCCTCCTCGGCGCCGAGCAGCACGCACGACTCCAGCTCACCCGCTCGCTCGGCGACGACCATCACGTAGGGTCGCTCGGCGAATGTCGGCGCGTGTCCGGCGAACGCCACCTGCGAGGTATAGAAGTCGGGAGACAGCATGTACCTGACCTCGGCGACCGCCAGCGCCGGGTACCAGCGGTGCAGGCACCCGATCAAGCGGTCGACTTCCCCCTCGGCGAGCTGTCGCACGACGAGGTCCGGCGACGGGTGGACCAGCGGCATGAGGGCGGCGACGAGGTCGGGCCAGCGGGGCGAGTTCATGGCCCAGCTGTAGCTCGCGCCGGACCGCGACGGTCCTACACCGATCCCACATCGCCGGACGGGAGCGGCGCGGTGATGCGCCTTCGAGGTCGGGCGCCCTCGTCCGAATCACGCGATTTGGGTATGCTGGGACGGTGACCGGGGCGATCACGATCACCGTCAAGGCGCTCCGCGCATGCGTGCTGGCGGCGGAGCGCCGGGGCGTGCCGGCGGCGGCCCTGCTGGGGCCGATCGGCGCCGACCCTGCGGTGCTGATGGACACCGACGCCCATGTGCCGTTCGCCTGGGTCGCGCAGGCCTGGACGCAGGCGCCGCTGCTGGCCGGCGACCCGGCGTTCGGGCTCCACGCCGCCGAGCTGGTCATCGGCAAGGGCTCGCATATCATCGACTTCGTCGCCCAGCAGTGCGGGACACCGCGCGACATCTTCCAGACGATCTCACGCTATCAGCGGCTGCTGATGAGCCACACCGTCCTGCGGCTCGAGGTCGCGGGTCCAGTCGCCACGTTCGTCCATCCCCCGGATCCGATCCCGATGCTGCGGCCGCCGCACCTCGAGGACTTCGTGGTCGCGCAGTGGGTCCTGGTCTGCCGCGCCCGCAGCCGCGGGTTCCCGCTGCGGCGGGTGACGTTCCTCCACGCGCGGCCGCCCGACACGCGGGAGCACGAGCGGCTGTTCCAGGCCCCCGTCGAATTCGGCGCGCACCAGGGCGCGATCGAGTTCGACGCGGCGCTGCTCGACATCCCGCTCGAGCGCGCCGACCCGCTGCTCAGCAGCGTGCTGCTCCGCTACGGCGATGGGCTACTGGCGACCGCCGAGACGGTCCAGGCGAGCCTGCAGGATCGCCTGCGCAGCCACCTCGTCGGGCACTTGCCGAGCGGCGGCGCCTCGATCGAGAAAGCCGCACGGGCGCTCGGGATGAGCTCGCGGAGTCTGCAGCGGCAGCTCCAGGCCGAGGGCACCGCGTTCAAGGACGTCGTCGAGGCCGTCCGCCACGACCTCGCCCTCGTGCATATGCGCGAGGATCGCCACTCGGTCAGCGAGGTCGCGTTCCTGGCCGGCTTCACCGAGGTGAGCGCGTTCTCCCGCGCCTTTCGTCGGTGGACGGGCGAGAGCCCGACGGCGTGGCGGCGCGACAACCTGGCGCCCGCGCACAAGGCGAGGCCGTGACCCGGGTGGCACCGGCAATCAAGCGTCTGGCGCCGCGGGTCAAGACGGCGCCGTGAGCCACATGCGACGATCGACCCATGCAATCCTTCCTGCGTGACTGGCCGTTCCCGGGCCTGGTGCTCGCCCTCGCGCTCCTGATGTGGCTCGCGCCCTGGCGGCGCTCGGCCGGCCGATCGCGCTGGCACGATCCGGCGTGGGTGCTGCCGCTGCTGTGGCCGATGTACCTGCTGCGCCAATTCGAGGAGCACGGCATCGACCTGCTCGGCCGGCGCTACCCGTTCCTCGCCGACCTGTGTGTGACCCTCGGCCACGCCGGCGACCTCGCGCACTGCCCCGTCGACGAGGCGACCCTGTGCGCGATCAACGTCGGCGGCTGCCAGATCGTGTTCCTCACGACGCTGCTGCTGCGCCGCCGCGCGCCGGCGGTCGCCGCGTTCGGCTGGGGCGTGCCGCTGGTCAACGCCCTGCTGCACATCGGCGGCTCGCTCGCCCACATGGCCTATCGGCCAGGCCTGTTCACCAGTGTGGTGCTGTTCCTGCCGCTCGGCGTGTGGGTGCTGCGAACGCTGGTCCGCGCGGGCGTGCTCCGGCCGGTCCAGATCGCGTGGATCCTCGTCACCGGCGTGGTGATGCACGCGGTGCTGATGGCCTCCCTGCTGCTCGTCGGGAAGGGCATGCTCTCGCACGATGCGGCGCTCGTCATCAATGTGCTCAACGGATTCGTCCCGCTGGCGATCGGTTTGTGGCTCGGCCGGACCCCGAACGCGCGCTGAGCACGTGCGAGAAACGTGGGCACCCGTGGAGGCCGTCATCGACGGCACGACGCAGGCCCAAGGACTGGACGAGCGTGAGTCGCTACCTGTCCGTCGCCTTTTGCTGGAGGCGCCGTAGTTCATGGCGGACCCCGAGCACGTCTGCCCACCGTTCCATGTAGACCCAATCGAGATTCGTCCCCCGGATCCGCAGGATCGCCGTCACATCTCGCTCTTGGCGCTCCGAGTCCGAGAGCGCCGCCCATTCGAGTTTGGCGAGCACCGTGTCCTCGGCCGTCGCCAGCCACACCTCGACCCCGAGGATCGCTACACGCTGGCGTCGCATCAGTTCTTCTACGCTGAAAGGCCGGGCCCTGCGTACGATCAGGTCCGCCTTCCAGCCCGTGCGGAAGTCGATGATATTGAACTGACTCCTGCGCCGTACGGCCTCGCGTACGGCGTCCTCGCTCACGTAGTACTCGTCCTCCGGAAAAGCAGCGAGCAGACGCGGGACGTCGTCCTGGCACAGATCGACGACCAGGTCCACGTCCTGAGTGGTCCGCGGCATCCCGTAATAAGTGCTGGCGATGGACCCGCAGAACATCGTCGGGATATGGGCACCATCAAGGACGCGCGTCAGCCGCGCGAGGAACTCACCGACACTCATGGGCTGAGCAGCGGCTTGTCGGGCCACGCCATGTGAAAGAGATGGGGACCGAGCAGCATCAGGCGCAAAGCGTCCTCCACGTGCACGTCGGTGTACTCGGGGTGGTGAGCGCGGATCCCCGCGGCCGAGATGAGGCGCGCCTCGTCGGACATTTGCAGGCTGAGCTCAAGGCGCCGTGCGTCGCTCATCCGGCGGTAGACGGCGAACTGGACGGCGTCGGCCTCCGGCGTTGTGTCTGCGGCGGGTGGCATGGGCCCACTCTATCCGGGGTCTCGCGTCCGCGCCAGCGGTCCGACATGTTCCGCACCTACGCCGTCCCCACCCAGGCCGACCTCTTCGCGGAGCTGTCCGCGTCGTCCGCGTCGGCTCGGCGAGGCGTGAGAGGCGCGCCACGGGCGCGTACAAGGCACAGGGAAACAGGCTCACCAGCCTCATGTCAAGGATCGCCGCTCCCTCGACCCCCCGGGGCCACAGCATCGCCGCCCGGTCGAGGATCGCCACGTGCGGGGCGACCCGATTGGGTTCGATGCCCATGTCGGGCATTGACCACGACGAGCCGGGCCCATTCGCAACCGATCAGCGCGCCCGCGCCGGCGCGCGTGACATCCAGCCGGTCAATGACAGGCGTCGCACCGCCGTCGGCAGCACCTCGTGGCGCAGGTCGGCGCTGCGAAACACCACGAGGCGGTCGAGCAGCGGCGCCACGTCGATCGAGGTCGCGCCGTGCAGGCGCAGGCACCCGCCGGAGGCCGCGATCCACGGGTCGTTCAAATAATAGCAGTAGCTGATGACGCGGCTGGTATCACCGAGGAATGTGTCCTTGTGTGCGCCATAAAATGCGCCGGGCTCGAAGCAGGCGGCGTGACACTCGAGGCGCTGCAATGCCAGGAAGCAGGTGCCGTTCAGGTGCTGGACCAGGAGGTCGAGCCGCGCGAGGAACAGCGCGACCTGGATCCCCGGCCGCACCCCGGCATCACCCGCGGCATCGAACCAGCAGACGCTGTCGCGGCGCACCCGCGAGTCGAGGATGCGCCCGCCTGCTGCCCCGATGCCGGCGGCGTGGAACTCCCGCGCGTCGAGGAGCGCGACCACCTCCAGCCGCAGCGCGTGGGCGCGGGCCGGGCCGAGCCAGGCGTCCATGACCACGGACTCGCCGCGGGCGAGGCCCTCGGCGGCCCGCTCGTCGACGGCCAGATCCTGCGCGGCGCTCGGCATCCGCCACAGTCGCCTGGATCCGCGAGGACCGCCACCATTCCTGTACATCCGTCCATGGGCCCCTCCCCTGGCCACGGGGACGGACTCGGCATTAACGAGCGCCGGGCCCGCTCCGCGCCGCGACCGGCTGGCGAACATTCACGGCAGCGGCTCCGCGCCACGCTGCAGCCGCCCGCACACGCCGGCCACCAGCGCGTCGATCGTCGCCTCCCCGAGCACGCCCTCGTTGTAGTTGAAGTTCACCGTCATGCGTCCGTGCACGGTGGCGACGGAGAGGCTGAGCAGGCTGCCGAACGGGTTCGATGTCGGGTTGACGTGGAGCTGTTCCAGGGTCAGCGGTCCGAAATGTCGAGCGATCGCCGGGGACCCGAGGTTCGTGACCGCGATCGCGCCGAACAGCGGATGATAGAGGTGCTTCGCCACGACCCGCGGCGTCGCGCGACGCGGCAACAACAGGCACTGGGTGACGAGCGCCGTGGCCGGTCCGTGATCCGACCGTGCCCCGTGCACGGCGTCGCGGACCTCGCGGGCGAGCGCCCAGAAGTCGAGCGATCCGTCGACCTCGTGGAAGCTGACGACGGGCCCGACGAACAGGCCGATCTCATCGTCGCCCAGCGGCGGATCGAGCTCCGAGCGCAGGTTCACCGGGGTGCAGCAGCCCAGCAACGCGGCGCCGCGAGAGCCTTGTGCGCGCTGAAGGTGCGCGTACACCGAAAGCAGCGCGGCCGCGGCCAGAGCCCCGTGGACCGTGGTCCGCTCCGCCCGGCAGCGCCCTTGCAGGGCCGCCGTGAACTCGGCTTCGAAGACGACGTGCCGCGTGCGGCTGCGGCGGCGATCGAGGGGGACATGGCGCTCCTCGGCGAGCTTGCGCGGCCGACGGAGCAGCGTCAGGAGCTGCCGCAGGCCGTAGGGGATCGCCCGACGCAGGCCCTGCCATCCGCGCGCCTCCCGGGACAGGAGTTGATCCACCCCCGGACGCGGGGGCAGCGACGCGAGGCGGTGATCGCTGCCCGCGAGCCACCGGCCGGCGGCGTCGAGCAGGTCACGCATGAAGTAGATCGCGGTCATCCCGTCGCTCATCACGTGGTGGGACGTCGCGAGGATCTCGCTGCGCTCCGATGAACGTACCAGCACGACACGGACGAGCGGGCCAACCGCGGCGTCCATCGGCGCCTCGCGCTCCCGGTCGACCTCTGCACGCCACGTCTCGTCATCGGCGCGAGGCACGACGCGGAGCTCGAGCGGCCGCGTCGTGTAGCGATATCGAGGCGGAGAGCCGGGCGTGATGCCGACGCGCAGGAGCGGATGCCGCGCCTGGACCGCGTCGAGCGCCTGCCGCAATCCGGCCTCGTTCACGTCGCCGACGACGTGCGCCACGGTGACGAACTTCAGCGGGCTCACCTGGTCGATCAGCCAGGCGGCGCGCTCGACGTCGGTGAGGGGACGTTCCTGCGAATGCATCGTGTTCGCCTCCAGGAGGTTCGGACTTCCGGTCGTGGTCACGCCCCGGCGTCGAGCGGTGCGCCAGCCGGTCGCGGGTTCGGCTGGTACTCGAGCGAGAGCGCGTCTTCACAGGCCGCCGACGCGGCCGCGACCATCTCCGGATCCAGCATCCGCGCCAGCACCTCGTGGTGGCCGAAGAGTCGCGCCACCTCGGGGATGTCCTTCAGCATCGCGCGAGCAATGACCGGCAGGAGCAGCCGCGCGAGGTACAGGCGCACAGGCCCGAGCCGGCTGCGGAGGTAGTAGACGTGACCGACCTCGTCGACGAGGAGCTGGGTGAGGAGATACTGCAATCGCTGCGCGGGCGCCGGCTGGTCGGCGAACAGCACCGCCGCGCGCTCCCGCATGAGCATAAAAGACGCAACGCCGATGAGCTCGCCGCACAGCACTGTCATGTCCGACAGGAACCGCGGCAGCCGGATGATCTGCCGGAGCATGAACCGGGTGAGGCGGG
>Ga0116158_10003510_pt1 | contig 13569 bp, 13 predicted proteins | sample AD_UKC052_MetaG_FD_89883 | JGI IMG/M metagenome (GOLD analysis project Ga0116158, IMG submission 89883) | Active sludge microbial communities of municipal wastewater-treating anaerobic digesters from USA - AD_UKC052_MetaG | ecosystem: Engineered > Bioreactor > Anaerobic > Digestate | place: USA... | reverse complement strand
GACGCGTATGCTCGGGAAGCCGAGGCTTAAGAGGAAGGATTCCCCCGGGTCGCGCGCGGCTCCAGGGGACGGCCTATCGTCGGGCATCACTCCAGGTCCTCCTCGTCGTCGTCCGCTAGGGGCAGGGCGCGCTTGACAGATACGAGGGCGGTGCCGACGCCGAGGCCGATGAGGCCGGCCGGCAGGAAGCCGCCGCCGAGCCTCGAGGCTACGAAGCGCAGGTAGTCCAGCAATGCCGGCAGCTCGGCGACCGCGATTTCCGGTGATAGCCTGAGCGCTTGCCCGGGGAGGATCAGCCTGGGTAGGAGGCCGATGGACAGGATTATGGCGCTCGGCGCGATGACGCGGGAGCCGAGCGTGCCCAGGCGCCGTCGCCAGTCCCCATCCGACACCATGACGCTGGCGAAGCATAGCCCCGCGCCGCTCAGGAGCAGCCATAGCGACGCCTGCGACGCGGCGAGCGACCAGGAGACCGATGGGATCTCCATCCTCGAGCCTGCCTCGCCGATCAGCGCCTGGTCAGGCTGCGCGGCGAGTGCGCCGAGCAGCACCGCCTCGACGGCGGCCTTGCCGGCGTCTCCCAGCGGTAGCGTGATCGGCGTCTCCGCCCGACCCGGATCGCCCGGAGCCCTTGTCACGGTTTCCGGTAGCGCGGCCTTGGCGACGTAGACCGAGGCGAAGGTCGGCGCGCCGGTACTGACGGCCGCCTTGAGCGGCCTCGCGTCGAAGTAGAAGAAACCGTCGCCGCGGCCGAAAGCCTCGTAGGCAGCGTCGATCGCGCCCGAGACGGTGTCGACAACGGCGCTCGTCGGCACGGAGGCCTGGAACGCCGCGGTCGCGGCCTTGCCGTTCAGCACGGAGCCGCCGAGGCGCATGGTCTCGGGCGCCATCGTCACCAGGTCCGGCGATCGTAGTAGCTCGGAGAAGCGCGGGTCGACGACCAGGGTCTTGAGCGCGGCGCTGTCGCCGGCCGCCGGCGCGAGCGAGGCTACCGCCAGGCCGCCGAGCATCAGCGGGAAAGCCATGCAGAGGTAGAGGGCGAAGCCCAGGAAGCGTCTGAGTCCCTTCATCGGGCGGTACCTCCGGCGAGAGCGACGTAGGGCCTGGCCTTGGGGGCGCCGAAGCCCATGGACTTGAACGGGTGGATATCGAGCGGGTTCTGAAACCAGCCGGTGACGGCGTCGAGGTCGATGACGTTGAACGATACCGAGTGGTAGAGCGGTAAGAGGGGAGCGTCGGACAGTAGCTTGGCCTCCGCCTGGGCAAGCGTCGCGAGTCGGGCCTTGCCCTCCTCTTCCATCGAGCGGGCCATCAGCGCGTCGTACTCGCGGCTGCGGTAGCCGCCCTCGTTCAAGCCGGAGTCGGCGGTCCACATGAGGAGGAAGGCCGCCGGGTCGGCGAAGTCGCCTATCCAGCTCGTGAAGGACAGGTCGAAGCCAGCCTGCCGGTGGTCGCGGATAGACTCGCCGGCGGGGACCCGGGCGCGCTCGACGCGCACACCTATAGCGTTCCAGGCCTCCTCTATGACGGCCAGGTTGGCTTCGTGGGTCTCCGACTCGTAGTAGACGAAGCGTAGCGCGGGCAGGCCCTCGCCGCCGGGGTGGCCGGCCTGAGCCAGGAGGCGCATCGCCTCCTCCTCGTCGCGGCGGTCGATGCCGGCTGGAGACTCGTAGCCGGCGAAGGGCAGCACGAGGGAGCTCGACGGCGCGTAGTAGTTGTCCTCGGTGCGTATCCTGTCCCAGGGTACGAGCAAGGCGAGGGCCCGGCGGAGCCGCGCGTCGTTCCAGGGCCGCCTGGACGAGTTCCAGAAGTAGTAGCCGGTGGCGAACATCGGGGCGAACTGGATGGCGTCGGTCGATACCAGCGCGTCCAGGTCCGCCATGTCGGTCAGCCAGTGGATCTCGCCATCGTCGTAGCGACGCGTCGCGTCCTTCTCCGAGTCCAGGAACAGCACCTTGATGGTCTGGACCGCCACGTTACCCGCGTCCCAGTAGGTAGGGTTCCGGCGCAGTAGCATCGAGCCCTCGTCCATGGCCTCGATGACGTAGGGGCCGTTCCCGACCACGGCCGCCGCTTCCCAGGTCCGCGTCCCGCGCAGCGAGCGGTGGACCGGCACGAAGGCGCTATGGCACAGGAGCCGCGTAAAATAAGCCGCCGGCGATGTGAGCTCGACGACCAGGGTCCTATCGTCGGGCGCGCGCAGCCCGACTGACTCGGGCGAGCTACTCTTGCCGGTCCGATAGTCCTTGGCGCCCTGTATTATATCGAAGAACACGGCGTACTCGGCCTTGGTCCTTGGCGACAGGAGATAGAGCCACGACTCGACGAAGTCGCCGGCCGTGACCGGCGTGCCGTCGGCCCAGCGGGCGCCAGCCCGCATTCTGAAGGTCCAGGTCTTGCCATCGGCGGACTTCTCGAAGGACTCCGCCTGGGCGCGTACCGGGTCCAGACTCTGCGGATCGTAGCTGAACAGCCCCTCGTATAGCGCGGTAAACAGCTGCATTTCGTGGGCGTAAATGGACTTATACGGGTTCAGCTCGACGTCGTAGGTTCCCATGCCCACGACGAGCTCCCGGGCGGCGCCATCGCTGAAGACGAGCGCCGGCGCGCATACGGATAGCGCAGCCATGCATAGCCAGGCGCTCTTGAGTCGATACAGCTTCATCATCGCTCCTCGGTGGGTCGGCGGAACGCGCGCCTAGGCTTCCCGGATGCCCAAGCGTTTCATCTGCTCGAGCTCTTCCTTCTGCGCTATGTACTCATGCCGCTTCTGGTTCGATTTGATTATAGCGTTCTTGATGGCGCCCAACTCGATTTTGACGCTACGGACGCGCCCCTTGAACTCGGGATCCTCGATCGCGCCTTGGAAGAACTCGTCGAGGGCTGATAGCTTGCGGTGGAAGGCCTGTAGCTCCTCGATGCTCTTGGACAGGAACTTGTAGATGACGTCCTCCGAGGAGCCTTCCATGCGCTTGAACGCGGCGCTCGACTTGGAGACCATCGCCGCCAGGCTCTGCGCCCGCTTGGCCGCCTCGCGGCAGAATGCCGTGAAGTCTATCGACTCGTTCTTGCGCTCGCTGGTCACCGGATCGAGGTACTCGACTTCATGGACCACGTGTTCGCCCTTCTTGCCGAGCATCTCGCGGATGGCTCGCTTGACCTTGGTCAGGAACGAGCGGTCCATCGATTCGAGCAGGGCCTGGTTCTCCTCGAGCTTGCGCACGGCGTCCTCGAGCTGAAAGCCGACGCCGATCAGCACCCGGGCGCCGTCGAGCAGGGCGGCCTTGTAGTTGCGCTCGGCCGACTTGTCCCCGCTCTTGGCCTCGGCTACTTTGAGAGCCGCCAGAATCCCGTCGCGCAGCGACTCGCCCTCGGCGCCGTAGTCTTCCTTGAGCGCCTCGGCGACCAGCTCCGCGTAGAAGGGGCGATCGCCGGCAACTTCAGTGAATTTCTGCCTGATTTTCCTCACGGCGTCGTCCTGGTGGGTCACCGCGTAATCACGGTCGAGGGCCAGGCCGTTCATCACGAGCCGCCTGAGTTCCAGCTTGTAGCGCTCCTTATGGATCAACGTCAGAGCCTTGAGGGTCTGGAATATCTTACGGCTCGCCTTGTCGAGCTGCAGGAGCCCCTCGTTGATGATACCGGTCGACAGCGGGTCGGTACCCTTCTTGACGAGCCCGACTATCTCCGCGAAGTAGCGCGTATTGATATGCTGGCTGTTTTCGGTGAACTGCGTGAACGCGAAGTACTTGGTCAGCGAAGCCAGGCGTTTGATGCGGCCCATCGTCAGGAACTCGACGCTGAACTGGTAGTAATTATTGAGGAAGTCCAGGTACGACTCGTACTGGGACAGCCGTATCGATATCTGGTCGATCTTCTCGCTCTCGGCGAAGGGGCTCTCCGAGGGGGTCGTCACCTCGGATATCTTGAGGTCGTACTTATACGGATCCTCGCTTATGAGGCCTTTCTTGAGGAGTACGTTATAGATAGCCTGAAACGCCGACTGGAACAGCTTGAAGTCGTCCTTGAGCTGCTTGAGTTCCGAGCCATCCATATGTTCGATCTTGGCGGACAGGGCCCGCTCGAGCCTGTCCGCGTACACAACGCTGTCTTCCATCGTTGCGCACAGTATGGAATAAAACCGCCGCGGAGGCAAGCTCCCATCGCCAGCTCGACGATATGCGGGTCGCAAGCGCGGAGGCCCGCGCCCGCGTGTACGCGGCATGGAACCAACGCTTTCGTACAGGCTATTCGCGGCTCGGTTTGCGCCGGCCCGCCTATTCGCCGTCGCGGCCGCCGCCATGGCCGCGTTCGTCGCTTGCCAGGCGGCCTCTGAGATGGAGGCGGCGATACGCTTGCCTACCATGCCGTCGGCCTGGGCCGGTTTCGGCGGAGCCCCTGGAGCCGGGCTCTGGGAGCTGTCCTGGCTGTCGGCCTCAGGCTCCGGGGGACCGTTCCCGGCGGCGCCAGGCGCGGTCGTCGCGCTTCGCCTGCCTCGCGGCGAGGAGGCAGCGGTCTTCTGCCGGGCCGTCCTGGGGGCGGAGCGGAGCCTGCCCTATGGGGCGGCCTGGCCCCAGGCCGGGGACGGGTCGGGCGGGCTGGCCCCGACGGCCGCGGGCGGCTTCGGGGCCGAAGCCGCCGCCCGCCTCTATGGGCTCGGGCTACGGTACTCCGGGCTGGACCTCGTACGGCTCGCCTCGGAGGCGGAGGCCAGGCTCGCCGATCCCTGGGACATGGATCCCGCCGAGCTGGCGTCGGCCGCGCTAGAAGGGCGCCTGCGGGCGGACCACCTGCGCGAGCCGGAACGTGTCGAGCTGACCGTGACCGGGCTACCCGGGCCGGCTTGGCCAGACAGCCCCTACGGACCCCGGGTCGAGCCGAGGCCCGACGGTACGGCGACCGTCTCGCTACCGGTCGGTCGCGTCAGGCGCTGGATTGGCGACGGTTACGAGCTCGTCCTAGCGGTATCGCCGTCGGGGGAGGCGGGCTGGACGCTGTCGGCCTCTGTAGCCTCCGGAGGGCGCCTCGGGACGCGCAACGTGAAGGCGCAGCCCGAGCCCTCGCGGGTGGCCACCGATGCGTCGCCACCATGAGCCAACGCGATGTGCCTGACTATGGCCAGCCCGAGGCCGGTGCCGCCGAGCTCGCGGCTCCTGGCCCTGTCGACGCGGTAGAAGCGCTCGAACAGGCGGGCCGCGTCCTTGGCAGGCACGCCCGGGCCATGGTCGCGTACCGTGAAGACCACGTCGTCACCATCGGACGCCGCCTCGACGTTCACCTCACCGCCCTCGGGGCTGTACTTCACCGCGTTGTCGAGCAGGTTGACGAGGGCCTGCTCGAGGAGGCCTTCGTCGGCCCGGAGCGATAGCCCGACCGGCGCGTCGACCGCGACGATCGCGCGCCTGCGGGCCGGCTTGTCGCCGAGCGACTCGATGGCGCGCTCGATGAGCGGCCCGGCCAGGACCTCCCGCGTCTCGAGCCGGCCGCGCTCGGGACCCTCGAGTCGGGCGAGGGTCAGGAGATCATCGACGATCGCGGCCATGCGGTCCGCGTGCCGCTTGATGATGCCGATGAAGCGGCCGGCCTCGGACGGGTCCGCCTCGAGGGTCTCGGCGAAGCCCTTGATCAGGGTGATGGGCGTGCGTAGCTCGTGCGAGACGTTCGCGACGAAGTCGGTACGTACCCGCTCGAGGCGCTTGAGCCTAGTAATATCGCTGAGTACGAGTACGGCGCCTGGGCGGTCGCCCTCGAGCGGTAAGGGCGCGCCGCTGACCAGGAGTTGGCGCGCCTCGGCGCCGTAGAGCGCCAGTTCGACCCTGTCACCGAGCTCGCCCGCGGCCGCCCTGAGAGCCAGAGTCTCGAGCGAGGCGTTGCCCGTCGCCTCGAGGAGGCCCCGGCCGGGTTGGGCGCCGGGGCCGAGCAACTCCCTGGCCCGGGGGTTGGCCAGCCGGATCGCCAGGTCTCCGTCGGTCGACAGTACCGCCTCGCCCATCGCGTCGAGTATGGCCCCGAGCTCGCGCTGCTGCCGCTCGGTCGAAGCCGTCCGCGCCGCCAGTTCGGCGGCCATCGCGTTCATCGCGTCGGCGAGCGGCTCGAAGGCCGGATCGCCGGAATGCCGGACGCGGCGATCGAGGCGGCCCGCCGACCAGTCGCCGGCGGCCTCGACGAGGGCGCGGAGCGGCATGGTGATCGCCGCGCCGATGCGTCGGCTCGCGACCGCCGTGGCGGCTATGGTAGCAGTCGCTAACGCGAGCGACAGCGCTAGGAAGGGCGCCAGCTCGTCGCCAAGGTCGGGCGCGCCCATCGCCACCCGGAGGGCGCCGGCTACCGACCCTCCGTATCGTATCGGGGCGGCGGCATAGGCCATCTCGAGGCCCAGTGTCGCCGATCTCCTGATGATCGTGGTAGGCCTACCGAGCAGGGCCTCGGCAAATTCTGGCCTGGTCGCGTGGTTATCCATCTTGCCGGGGTCGGAGCCCGAGTCGCCGAGCACCGAGCCATCGGCGGCAATGGCCGAGACGCGAAGGCTCGTGCCGGCCGCGGCCGCGTCACAGAAGCCGTCCACGGCCGCCGCGAAGGGCGCCAAACCGGCACTTCCTTGTAACCGGGCCCCGGACAGCGCGCCGGGCAAGGCGTTGGCCAACGCGGTGGCTGCCTGGGACAGCGCCGACAGGGTCGAGTCGCGCTGCAGGCGGCGCATGGCGACTACCGAGCTGGCCGCCATAATCGCGACCGCGGCCGCCGATAGGAGGAACAGCGCCGTGAAGGTCCTCGTCCCCGGGCGGGCGCGCCTCACGGCAGGTCCTTGAAGCGGTAGCCGACGCCGCGTATCGTCTCGACGAGCTCCGCATGGCGGCCGAGCTTGCGGCGTATCGATAGGATCTGCACGTCGACGGCGCGGTCGGTCACCGGGTAGTCGTGGCCGCGCACCCGGTCGAGCATCTGAGCGCGGGTGAACACGCGGCCGCTCTCGCGCATTAAAAGCTCGAGCATCGCGAACTCGGTCGCCGACAGGTCGACCGGCCGGCCGTCGATGAGCAGCTCGTGCCTGGCAGGGTCGATGGCGCAGGGGCCTCGGACTACGGGGCCGTCCTCGGGCGTATCTCCGGCCCGGTCGCCCGAGCGCCTGAGGGCCGCCCTGGCCCGCGCCACGAGCACGCGCGGGCTGAACGGCTTGGTCACGTAGTCCTCAGCGCCAAGCTCGAGGCCGGTCACCACGTCCGCCTCCTCGCCGCGCGCGCTGACCATCAACACCGGCACCCTGGCCAGGGCCGGGTCCGCCTTGGCCTTGCGCAACAGCTCGAAGCCGTCCATGCCGGGTAGCATCACGTCGAGCAGGACGAGGTCGGGCGCGCGCTCCCGCATCGCGGCGAGGCCCGCCTCGCCGGTCGCGGCCATCGTCGTCTCGTAGCCTTCCTTGCCGAGCGTGTAGCTCAGGAGCTCGAGGATGTCGGGATCGTCCTCGATGATGAGTACTATAGCCTTGGCCATGCGGCGCTCCTAGTCGTTCAGTTCGGTATGCGCCCCGGTCACCATGAAGACCACCGCCTCGCAGAGGTTCGTGACGTGGTCGCCCAGGCGCTCGAGGAAGCTGGACGTGGCTATCAGCTTGGTCGCCTGCTGCGCCTTGTCAGGATGCTCGGTCAGGTAGTCGAGCACTTCCCGCACGAAGGCCTTATGCTCGGCGTCTACCTGGTCGTCGCGCGCTGCCGCCTCCCTGGCCAGCGCCTCGTTCTGATCGAGATAGGCCGTGACGGCGTCGTGTAGCATGGCCACGCCGGTCGCCGCCATCAGCTCGAGCCGCTCCAGGGTGCGCGGGTAGGGGTCGTTGGACAGGCGCTTGGCGGTCTTGGCCAGGTGGACGGCATGGTCGCCTATACGCTCCAGGTTGTCTGTTACTTTGAAGATGGTGATGAGCTCGCGCAGGTCCCTGGCTACCGGCTGCTGGGTCGCTATGAGCATCGCGGCCTGGTCTTCTATCTTCATCTGCATGGCGTTGACCAGCTCGTCATCGGCCTTGACCTCGTCGGCCAGGGCCGCGTCCGACGTCTTGAACGCGATCAGGGCCTTGCGGAGATCCTCTTCGACGCGGCTACCCATGGCCAGGATGTCGTGGTGCAAGCGGTTCATCTCGTCGTTGAATTGCATGCGCATCATGGAAGCCTCCGTTATCAGCCGAAGCGACCCGAGATGTAGTTCTCGGTGCGCGGGTCCTTGGGATTGAAGAAGAGCTCTTTGGTGTCGGAGTACTCTACGAGCTCCCCGAGGAGCATGAAGCCGGTCTTGTCCGAGACCCGCCCCGCCTGCTGCATGTTGTGCGTTACGATGATGATAGTATAGCGCTTCTTGAGATCGTCGAGCAGCGATTCTATCTTGGCGGTCGATATCGGGTCCAGCGCGCTCGTCGGTTCGTCCATCAGGAGGATCTCCGGCTTGAGCGCGACGGCGCGCGCTATGCAGAGCCGTTGCTGCTGCCCGCCCGATAGCGCGTAGGCGCTCTCCTTGAGCTTGTCCTTGACCTCGTCCCAGAGCGCGACTTGCTTGAGGCTGTTCTCGACGAGCTCGTCGAAGCCGCCCTGGTAACCGTTAATCCTGGCGCCCCAGGCTATGTTCTCGTAGATGCTCTTGGAGAAGAGGTTCGGCTTCTGGAATACCATGCCGATCCATCGGCGCACCTGGACCGCGTCGACGTCCGGGGCGTATACGTTGACGCCGCGGAAGCTGACCTCGCCTTCGGTCCGGACTCCGCGTATAAGCTCGGTCATCCGGTTAAAGGCGCGGAGAGCGGTGCTCTTGCCGCAGCCGGATGTGCCTATCAGCGCCGTGACCTTCTTGCGCTCGAACCCTATCGACAGGCGCTTGACCGCCTCGAACTCCCCGTAGAAGATGGAGAGGCTCTTCGCCTCGAGCGCCTGCCCGGAGTCCCCCGATCCTATCGTCGCCTCGAGCCGGTTCGCCTCTGGAGCGCTCTTCTTGAATAGTCTCATCAGCCGAACCTCTTCTGTCTGCGCAAGCGGTTGCGCGTGAATATCGCGAAGGCGTTGAGCGACAGCATGAGCGCCAGCAGTACGACGATGGCGGCCGCGGCTATATGCCTGAACTCGGCCTGCGGCCTGCTCGTCCACTGGTAAATCTGTATCGGCAGGGTCGTGAACTTCGAGAATACGCCCGTGGGGTCCTGCGTCAGGAAGGTCGACGCGCCGACGACGACCAGCGGCGCCGTCTCGCCTATGGCGCGCGAGACCGCCAGTACGGCGCCGGTGAGTATTCGGTCGAAGCTCGCTGGCAGCACGTGGTGCCATATCGTCTGCCACTTGGTCGCGCCGACGGCGAGGCTCGACTGTCGAAGCGAGCCGGGTATCGCGCGTATCGCCTCCTGCGCGTTGATGATGATCACCGGCAGTATGAGGATCGCGAGCGTCAGCCCGGCCGTGAGGATGGTCCGCCCGTTGGCGACCCGCCGGATGTCGACGCGCCGAAGGCGCTGCCCGAGGTGAACCGCTCCAGGCCGCGGACGAAGATGGCGAGGCCGAGCATGCCGTAGATGATCGAGGGCACGCCGGCCAGGTTGTAGATGTTCACCTGGATGAAGCGGTTGAGCCGGTTGTCGCCCGCGTATTCCTCCAGCCAGATCGCAGCCGCTATGCCGACCGGGAACGAGAAGAGTATCGTGATCGATATCGTCAATATGGATCCCTTGACCGCCGTCAGCACGCCGGTGGTCAGCGGCCTGGCGGTCTGCGACGTTGACAGGAAGCGCATGTTCACCCAGGAGCGGAAGACCAGCTCCCCATCGGGGTGGGCTAGAGTCGTCTCCTCGACGATGCTCCTCCTCGCGAACAGGGATTCGAACAGGGTGTACGTCTCGGCGACCCGCGGCTTGACGATCTCGTACAGCACGATGTCGTACAGATCGGCTGCGGTCCGCTCGTCGAACGGCCGCTCCCTCTCGATCGCGCGGTAGCGACGGGGGCTCAGCCGCTCGTCGATGACGGCGCGCAAGGCCTCGGCGTCCAGGCTTTCGAGCCTCTCGCCGTCCGGTACGAGGCTCCGCTGGTCGACCTCGTCGACCATGACCACGTAGCCGAACGCGTCGTCGACGATGGTCAGTATCAACGCCCCGAGGAACACAATGGCGAGCAGGGTCGACAGCATGAACATGAGCCGCCAACGGTCGCCCCTCGCGTGCCTCGAGGCGAGGTTGACGGCGAAGTCCTCGCGGCCGCTCATTCGTACACCTCGCGGTATTTCTTGACTATGCTCCTGGAGACCATGTTGAGCGCGAGCGTCGCGAGGAACAGCACGAGCGCTATCGCGAACAGGCTGCGGTAGTCCATCGAGTCGTAGGATATGTCGCCGCCGGAGATCCTGACGATGTGGCCGGTCATCGTCTCGGCGGCCTTGAGCGGGTTGAGCGTGAGGTTCGGCCCCGCCCCGGCCGCGAGCGCGACGATCATCGTCTCGCCTACGGCGCGCGACAGGCCGAGGATGAAGGCCGCGGCGATCCCGGAGAAGGCCGCCGGCACGATGATCGTCACGCTGGTCTCCAGCTTGGTCGCGCCCATCGCGTAGGCCGCCTCGCGGAGGCTCCGCGGGACGGCGGAGAGCGCGTCCTCGCACATCGAGCTGATCAGCGGCAGTATCAGGATGCCCATCACGAGCCCGGCCGATAGGGTGTTGTAGACCTCGATCGACTCCTGGCCGAACAGGCCGCGCAACGCGGGCGTGACGACCGTCAGGGCGAAATACCCGTGCACGACGGTAGGTACGCCTGCGAGCACCTCGAGTATCGGCTTCAGCGTCTCGCGGACGCGCTCGGACGCGTACTCGGCCAGGTAGATGGCCACGCCAAGGCCCAGGGGCAGGGCGACGAGCATCGCCGCGAGGCTGGTCATCAGCGTCGCGTTGACGAGCGGCAGGATGCCGAACTCCCCGATCGTGGGTTGCCAGGACGTACCGCTGACGAATTCCCAGAGGCTCACTTCCTTGAAAAAGGCCGACGACTCGGCGCCCAGCACCACGATGATGCCGAGCGTCGTGAGGATGGATACCGCGGCGCAGAAGAACAGGAGCGCCAGGATGACGGCCTCGTGGGGCCGGAAGCGCTTCCCGAAGGAAAGCGCGCCGCGCGCCTCCTCCGGGTACCTCGCCGTCTGGACTGGTTTCATCGTTCTCGCTTTCAGCTGGAGCCGCGCGCCCTCGCTATGAACGGGGCTTCGTTTTAGTAGCGGCCCTTGACGGCGTCCAGCCATGCCTGCTTGGCCTTCTTCTGCTCCGCCGCGGGGGCGGGGAAGTAACCGACTTCCTTGAGCGCCTCGTTCACGTAGGTCAGGTAGTAGGCGATGAAGGCGGCCACCTGCGGCTTGTCGTTCATGATCTTCGCGTCGCTGTAGATGAAGATCGGGCGGGCGAGGGGGTAGGTGCCGTTGTCGACGTTAGCCGCGTTGGCCTCGACCGTGTCGATCGACAGCACGGTTAGCTTGTCCTTGTTCTCCTGGTAGTACGCGAAACCGAAGAAGCCTATCGCGTAGGCGTCGCCTGAGACGCCGCGGACCAGCACGTTGTCATCCTCGGAAAGCTGGAGATTCTTCGCGTCGAGGATCGGCTTGCGGTCCTTCCTGTACAGGTGCTCGACGAAGTAGTCGAAGGTGCCGGAATCGGTACCGGGGATGAAGCGCTTGATCTCCTTCTTGGGCCAGCTGGCGCGGACGTCGGACCAGTAGACCGCCGTGGAGAACGCGAGCTTGAGTTCCGCCTGGGTCATATCCTTGGCGAAGGTATTCTTCTTGCTGACGACGACGGCGAGGGCGTCGGTGCCGAGCCGGAACGCGATGGGGGTGCGGCCGATCGCCTTGGCGGCGTCGATCTGGCTCTGCTTGATGGCGACCGAGGCGTTCGCTATGTCGGTCTCGCCGGTCTTGGTGAAGCGCTCGAAGCCGGCGCCCGATCCGATCGAGTCGATCGTGACCTGCCCGGCGAACCCGTCTTCCTTGAACATCGACGCGATCAGCTCCGATACCGGGAATACCGTCGAGCTGCCGGCGGTGATGATGGTGCCGACGACCTGAGCGGGGTCGACGCCGGGGAGCATCTTGTCCGGATCGTCGCTGGTCTTACCTAACCAGACGAACTTGCCCTGCGCGAAAGCGCTAGCCGCGACTAGGCTCAGCGCGACCATCATAGCGACCTTCTTCATCTGTTCCCTCCAGTGGCGTAGATTGCGGTGTTCATTCTCCGCATCGGGCCTGAGGATACGGCCGTGCCGTTCGCCTACGATGAGGCCTTTGTTAAGAAACGGTTAATCGCGCCGCGGAACGGCGGTGGGGCCCCGGGGCTTACGCGTGATTGACAACGGGCTAAAACGGTTTACTCTAGTCGTGGCTCGCTAGAAGCGATCCGCCGTTGGCGATCCGCCGTTGGCGATCCGCCGTTGGCGATCCGCGCTCCTGGGCCTATCCAGTAAACGGAGGAAGTCCATGAAGAAATGTATGATCGCGGTCACGCTCGCCGCGGCAGTCATGCTCGTAGTGGCCTCGTGCGCCGTCGAGGCGCCCGTAGACGAGCTCGCCTACGAGGCCCAGGTCGACGCCGACTTCGAGGCCGTCGTCGCGACGCTCGGCACGGCCGACGCCGCCCGCGCCTTCGCCGGCTTCGACGAGAAGTACGGTACCTCGCTGTCCGTCGACTTCGCCGAGCAGCTGTCGGCCCCGCGCTTCAGCTCGGGCGGGACGAACTACGCCGAGCTCCTCGACATGCCGTTCGCGGTGGACGGCGCCGTCTACCTGTCCGGCGGCGGAGAGGGCCTCGTCAGCTCCGTGATAGGCTGGGTGGCCCCGAAAAGTCTGCCGGGCGGCTACTACCACGGCGCCGTTCTCGACCTCGATAAATTCGACCCGAACAACCTCGAAGCCGCGAGCCTCCAGACCGCCATCGCCAAGGGCGCCGGCTACGAGAGCGCCTACGACTGGCAGCGCCAGGTCAACGCCTGCGTGCTCGACCCGGTCTTCACCGTCAATCGGGCCCGCCTCAATTCCGCCCAGTCGGCGATCGATTACTACTGCGACCCGGACAACACCGACATGTCCTACGGCTTCTTCGAGGGCTACGTCAACATCTTCAACCTGGTGGAGAAGGAGTCGAACGACTGGTGGTACTGCACCAAGACCGTCTGGCGCATGTACGACCGGTACGGCATCGACGTCGACTCGAACTCGCCGCGCGTCGACTTCAGCGACTCGGGCCTCTATAGCCTGGTCAAGGCCTACTACAACGCCCGCTACTTCTATAGCTCCAGCAAGGCCAAGGCCGCGATCGCCGCGTACATCGCCGACGCCCGTCGGACCATCGTGATGGCCGAGGAGATCATGCTGTCGCCGTACCTATCCAAGGTGTACGAGGCCATCAGGGCCGAGTGATAGGGGCTTGAGGCCGACGATAGACAGTTCAGGAACGGCGGGTCGGCGGAGCCGCCCGCCGCGCCGCGGCCTGAGGGCCGCGGCGTCCCTGTCATGGTCTATCGTCGCGGCCGCTACCGCGGCCGCGCTCTTCATAGGATGCTCCGCCGCCGCT
>Ga0116158_10003507_pt1 | contig 13575 bp, 9 predicted proteins | sample AD_UKC052_MetaG_FD_89883 | JGI IMG/M metagenome (GOLD analysis project Ga0116158, IMG submission 89883) | Active sludge microbial communities of municipal wastewater-treating anaerobic digesters from USA - AD_UKC052_MetaG | ecosystem: Engineered > Bioreactor > Anaerobic > Digestate | place: USA... | reverse complement strand
CTGCGCGCCCAGCACGTTGGTCTTGATGCACTCGAACGGGTTGTACTCGGCCGTGGGCACCTGCTTCAGCGCAGCGGCGTGCACGACGATGTCGATGCCTTCCAGCGCGCGGGTCAAACGGGCCTGGTCGCGGATGTCGCCGATGAAGTAGCGGATGCCGGGGTGCGGGCGGCTGGCCAGCTCTTGCTGCATCTCGAACTGCTTGAGTTCGTCGCGCGAGTAGATCACCAGGCGCTTGACGCCGGGGTAGCGCGACAGCACCGTGTGCACGAAGGCCTTGCCGAACGAGCCCGTGCCGCCGGTGATGAGAACAGATTGGTTGGTCAGCATGGTGTCACGCTCCTTGGGGTGAATGGGTCAGGGAAAGAAATCGGGGAATGAAGCTGGTCATGGCTCACTGCGGCCGTCAATTCAGCCAATCGCGCAGGCCGCGGCCCAGGGACAGCAGCAGTGCGTTCATCTGTTGCCCGTCATGTCGGGCGTTAACTTCTGCAATGCGCAGGTTGTAGTGCTCGGCCTCGGCGGCCATCACGTCAAACAGCGAGCGGCGGCCCAGTTGCTGCCACTGCTGCAAGGTGAAATCGCGCACGCGGTTGCTGTCGTCCAGCACGGCGTGAACGCGGCGGGCGCGGTCCATCGCGGCGCGGGCCTGTTCGTGCAGATCGGACAGGCGCGACAGGCGTTGCTCCAGCACCTCGTCGCGGGCCAGCTGGGCCGCATCGGCGCGCTTGCGTGCGGCATCGGCCGCCGCGCCCACGCCGGGCGACAACAAGGGGATCGACACCGACAGCCCGCCCGACAGGTTGGCGCCGCGGTTGGAGCCGGCGTTGCCACCGGCCGCGGCATTGGTGTTGGCGGACACGTTCCAGCTGAATTGGGGCTTGAGCGACGCCTCCACCGACCGGGCCAGCTGGCGCGCGGCCTCGGCCTGCGCATCGAGCTGGGCGATTTCGGTGGAGCGCAGCACTTCGACCTGCAGCGGGCCCAGGTCGGGCACCTGCAGCAGCAGGCCCAGCAGGGCATCGGCATCGGGCAAGGCGTCGCCGGCCATGCGGCGCAGCTTGCCCTCGGCCTGGCGGCCCTGCGAGGCGGCCTGCTCTTGCGACAGCTCGGCCTGGCTCATCGACTTGCGGGCCTGCACCAGCTCGCTCAGGCGGCCGCGGTCGGCGTCCACCACCTGGCGCAGCGAGCCGACCAGGCAATCCATCTGGCCCACATACTGGGCATAGACCTCGGCCTGCTGCAGGTAGCGGCTTCGCTCCAGCGCCAGCGAGACGGTGTTCAAGGCCACCTGCTCCTGGCTGCCGATCCAGCCCAGGCGCGCGGCCTCGGCCAGGCGGTCGCGCCAGTCCACCACGCGGTCGGTGCGGCCGCCGTCGGCGATCAGTTGGCTCAGGCTCAGGCCGGCGCGGGCCTGGGCCAGGGTGCTGCTGGTGCTGCCGTCGGCGCGCACCGCGGCAGGGCCAAAGCCCGCACTGGCGCTGACCTGCAGGCGGCGCGCGGCGCGTGCTTCATCGGTGTCGTGCAGGGCCGCGTCGGCGGTCATGCGGGCCGCGCCCACGGCGGCGCTGCGCGACAGCGCTCCGGCCACCAGGCGCTGGGCCGCGTTGCGTGACAGGTTGGGGTCGATGGCCTTGGTGGCGGTGCCCGAGGGGCTGTCCACGCACGAGGCCTGCAAGGGCTGCGGGCTGGCCAGCCAGGCCAACGCCAAACACGCCAGGGCCAGGGTGCGGGCTGCACTGGCGGGGCGATCGTGCTGAGGGCGGAAGCGCATGTCGGGCTGGAAGCGGCGGGCTGGCCACGGGAGTCGTGGCGTCTTCCATGAAGTAGACCGCCGACCGCCCTGCCCCAATCGCCGAAATCCCGGCGCTTTTCCGGCTCAATACCGCGCACCGGGCGCCGAGCGCGGCGGGTTCACGGCCTGCATGAGGTCCTGTGCGGTGTGCAAGCGCTTGCCCGGCCCGCCCGGCCGTGCCGGGCGCCAGGTGATGGACACCAGGTTGCGCTCGTCCTCGGTCGCCAAGGCCGGGATGTCGATGCGGACCTGGAGCCCGCACAGGCCTCAGCGCTCCTGGAAAGCTTCGCGTGCCTTGAGCATGGGGCGCAGCAGGTAGCTCAGCACCGAGCGCTCGCCGGTGCGGATCTCGGCCTGGCCGGTCATGCCCGGCAGAACGGCCAGTGGCTTGCCACCGGCGGTGAGCGAGTTGGCATCGGCCACCACCTGGGCGCGGTACCAGGTGGCCTCTGCCGAGGGTGCGCGCTCGGTGTCACCCAGGGCGTCGGGGCTGATGCTTTGCACGGTGCCGTGCAGGCTGCCGTACACGGTGGACTCATAGGCGCTGAGCTTGACCTGCACCGCCTGGCCCACGTGCACGAAGCCGATGTCTGCCGGCCGCACGCGCGCTTCCACCAGCACCCGGTCGCCGATGGGCACGATCTCCATCACCGGCGCCCCCGGGGCCACCACGCCGCCCAGGGTGTGCGACTTGATGGCCTTGACCAGGCCGCGTACTGGTGAGGTTAGCGTGGTGCGGCGCAGCGCGTCGTCGCGCACCACCATCTGTTCTTCCAGCTGCGACAGCTCGGTCTGCAGGCGCACCAGTTCGGCGCTGGCGTCCTGGCGGAAGCGGTTGATGCGCTCCTGCGTCTGCAGGTTGAGCTCGTTGACCTGGCGGCGCACGCGCATCACCTCCACCTCGCTCATCAGGCCCTTGGCGGACATGGATTCGGCCACCGCCAGCTCGCGCTCGAGCAAGCCCATGCTGCGCTGGTTGGTGGACACGGCGTCTTGCAGCGCGCGCTTGCGGGCGTGGAAGCTCTCGGTCTCGCCGGCGATGACGCGCGGCTGGGCCTTCAACTCGGGCGGGAATTGCAGCTCGCGGCCTGCGGCCTCGGCCTGCAGGCGCGCCACCGCAGCGCGCAGCGCCAGGCGCTTGGCCTGGCCCTCGTGCTGCTGGGCTTCAAACCGCGTCGGGTCCAGCAAGGCCAGCGGCTGGCCTTTGTCGACCGCCTGGCCTTCGCGCACCATCAGCTCGCGCAGGATGCCGCCTTCCAGGCTGGCGATCACCTGCTCACGGCCATCGGGCACCACGCGCGCATCGGCACGGCTGATCATGTCCACCTGGGCCATGGAGGCCCAGGCCAGTGCACCCACCACCACCGCCAGCATCAGGTACAGCGCCCACACGGCGCCGGGCGTGCCTTCCACATGGCGTGCGGCCTGCACCGCGCTGACCAGGTGCAGTTCGTCGCGCCGCAAGCTGCCTGTTCTGCCCCAGCTCATGACACGGCCTCGGCAGGGGCTGCATCGGCAGCGGCGGGCGTGGCCGCCGGTGGCGGCGCAGGCTTGGCTGCAGGCGTTGCGGGTGCTGCGGCTTGCCCGGACAGCGCAGCCAGCACCTGCGCCTTGGGCCCGTCCAGCACCACGCGGCCGGCATCGACCACGATCACGCGGGTCACCAGATCCAGCACCGCCGGGCGGTGCGTCACCATCACCAAAGTGCAGTGGCCACAAGCCGATTGCAGTTGTCGCAGGAAGGCGTTTTCGGACTGCGCGTCCATCGAGCTGGTGGGCTCGTCCATCAGGATCACCTGCGGCTGGGTCACCAGGCAGCGCGTCAGCGCCACCAGCTGTCGCTGTCCGCCCGAGAGCAGGCCACCGGCCTCGCCCACGGGCAAGTCCCAACCCATGGGATGAGCGGCCACCACGCGGGCCAGCCCGGTGAGTGCAGCCACCTCGGCCAAGCGCGCGGGGTCGGCCGCGGCGCGGCCCAGCAGCACGTTGTCGCGCAGCGTGCCGGTGAACAGCCGCGGCTCCTGCGAGACAAAGCCCACCTTGGCGCGGTAGTCGGCCGGGTCGATCTGGCGCAGATCAATGCCGTCCACTTCCACCCGGCCACCGGTCGGCTGGTACAGCCCGGCCAGCAGGCGCAGGATGGTGGACTTGCCGCTGCCGATGCGGCCCAGCACGGCCACGCGCTCGCCCGGCTCGAATCGAAGGTTGATGTTTTGCAGCACCTGCGGCCCGTCCTCGCCGTGCACCGCCGGGTAGGCAAAGCCCACGCCGTGCAGCGCCAGCCGGCCTTGCAGGCGGGGCTGCGGCAGGTAGCCGCGTGCGGGGTCGCGCTCGGCGGGTTGCGCCATCACGTTGTCCAGTGCGCGCATGGCGGCGCGTGCGCCCTGGTAGCGCATGGCCAGGCCCACCAAGGCGTTGAGCGGCATGATGGCGCGGGTGCTGAACATCACCGCGCCGATCAGCATGCCGCCGGTGATGGTCTTGTCCTGGATGAGGTGCACGCCCCACACCAGCAACGCCAGCGTGACGATCTGCTGCGACACGCCCGAAAGGTTGCTGGCCCAGCTGCTGATGCGGCGCGAGCGCAGTGACGATTCGGCCATGGCCGCGCTGCCCGTCTCAAATTGATGCAGGAAGCGGCCCTGCGCTCCGGCGGCCTTCAGGTCTTCCAGCCCGTCCACCGATTCCACCAGCACGCCGTGCAAATCGGCATGCTGCTGCATGTTGGCCGACATGGCCTTTCGCAGCGATCCCTGGATCACCAGCGCGGTGGCCAGGATCAGCGGGATGGCCAGCACCAGCACCCAGCCCAGCGGGCCGCCGATCACGAAGGTCATGGCCACGAAGATGACGATGAACGGCAGGTCGGTCACCGCCGACAGCGTGGCCGAGGAGAAGAACTCGCGCACCATCTCCACCTGGCCCAGCACGTGGGCGTAGGCGCCCGATGAGTCGGGGCGGTTTTCCATGCGCACGCCCAGGCTGTGGCGGTACAGCGAACTGCCCACCAGCAGATCGGCCTTGCGGCCGGCCAGGTCGATGAGGTGCGCGCGCAGCTGGCGCGAGGCCAGGTCGAACACCACCGCGAGCATGCCCACGCTGGCCAGGGCCCACAGCGTGGTCATGGCCTGGTGCGGGATGACCTTGTCGTAGATGACGGACGTGATGACGCCGGTGACCAGCATCAGCGCATTGCTGAGCAGCGCGGCGATCATGGCCGAGCGGTAGTACGGCACGAAGCGCCGCATGGTGCCCCACAGCCAGTGCAGGCCCGCATCGGCATCGCCCTTGGCGGCGCCCTTGGCCGCCACTTGCGGCGTGGCCACCAGCAGCTGGCCCGCGTAGCGCGCGGTCAGCTCGGCCGCGGGCATGCAGCGCTGCACGGCTTGCGGGCCGGGCAGCACCACGTCAAAGGCCAATGCGTCGCCCTCGCCTTGCCGCCCAACCAGCACACAGGCCTCGCCGCCGTCCAGCAACAGCACCGCCGGCAGCAGCAGGGTGTGGATCTCGCCCAGCTGGCGCGTCAGCAGGCCGGCCTCGTAGCCGGCTTCGCGCAGTGCGCGCAGGGCCTGCTCGGGCTGCAGTGCGCCGTCGAGCGTGAGTTCGGCCAACAGGGACGCGACCGAGCGCTCGCGCCCGTGGTGGCGGGTGAGCCAGGCCAGGCTCTGGGCCAGGCTGTCGTGGTCGATGTTGGAAGAGGACATGGGGCTGGCAACGCCGTCGCACAGGACGCTCAACGCTTGCGGTACTCCAGCGCCAGTCGTTCAAATTCGGTTTCGATGTCGCGCACCAGCTGCGGCAGGTCAAACAGTGGCGAGCTGCGGCCGTGCTCGGCCAGGTAGCGCTTGTACGAGGCCACCCGCTTGGGCTGGCGGCCCAGCAGCACGGCCTGGCGCTCGTAGTCCTCGATCGATTCGGTCACCAGGTCGGGCAGGCCCACGGCATTGAGCAGGCTGCCGGCCATGCGCGAGATGTAGCTGCGCCCGGCCAGGGTGAGGATGGGCAGGCCCATCCACAGCGCATCGCTGGCGGTGGTGCCGGCGTTGTAGGGGAAGGTGTCCAGCATCAGATCGGCCAGCTGGAAGCGCGCCAGGTAGTCCGGTGGCGCCGCGCGGCCGGCAAAGATGAGCCGCTCGCGGGCCACGCCCATGGCGTCGGCCTCGCGCAGCAGGTTCTCGCGGCTGGTGTCGTTGTCGGCCAGCAGCCACAGCACGCTGTTGTCCACGGCGTGCAGCACGCGCATCCAGCTGCGGAAGACTTCGGGCGTGAACTTGTGGTTGTTGTTGAAGCTGCAGTAGACGAACGCGTCTTCTGGAAGGTTGTTCGCGGCCCGCGTCGGCATGGGACCGACGAGGCGCTTGCGGTCGCTCACCTGGTAGCAGTGGGGCACGTACATGGGCCGCTCGGTGCAGTACTTCAACAGATCGGGCGGCATCACGAAGCGGTCGGCCAGGATCCAGTCCACGCCGGGCAGCGCGGCGGTGCCGGGCAGGCCCAGGTAGCTCACCTGCACCGGGGCCGGGCGCTGCACCAGGATGCCGGGGCGGGCGCCGCTGGTCAGGCCTTGCAGGTCCACCAGCACGTCGATGCCAGCCTGGGCGATCAGGCGCGCGGCGGTGTTGTCGTCCACGCCGGCCAGGCGCACGTGCTGGTCCATCGCGGCCAGCAGGCGCTGGCGTTGCGGGTGGTTGCCCTCGGGCGTCCAGCAAAAGCCGAACACCTCGAAGCGGCTGCGATCGTGCAGCTCCAGCAGCTCGGGCATCAGCAGGCCGACGGCGTGCATGTGCAGGTCACCGGACAGGTAACCCACCTTGATCTTGCCTTCGCGCTTGGGGAAGGCGGCAAACATGGGTTCGGCCGGCGGCTTGGGCACGCGCTCGTGCACGAAGCGCTGGGCCGACAGCAGCTGCAGCGCCGGGTCGTCGGACAGGCCCATCATGGCCAGCAACGAGGTGCCGGTGAGCAGCATGTTGGGCGTCACCTCGCCCACCGGTTGGTAGATGGGCCAGGCGCACTGCTTCTGGCGCAGGTGCACGTAGTGCTGGATCACGTCGAACTGGCGCGGCTTGATCTCCAGGCTGGCCTTCAGGCTGCCTTCAGCCTCGGGGAAGCGGCGCAGGGTTTCCTGCAGGCGGCCCAGGTTGTTCCAGCCCAGCACGCGCAGGTCGGCGGGCAGGGCCTCGTTCTCGGCCACGGTGCGCCACTGGGACAGGGCGGATTCGTGCTCGCCCTTGCGCTCGAACAGGTTGCCCAGGTTCAAACGCGCCTGGGCGAAGGCGGGGCTGAACTCGATGGCGCGCAGGTAGCACTCGGCCGCTTCGTCGCGGCGCTCCAGCGCCGTGAGCAGCGTGCCGCGGTTGAACAGCGCCACGTGCAGCAATGGCGAGGCGGTGTGCGCAATCCAGGTGGCGTAGAGCTGCTCGGCCGCCGTCTGGTCGCCGGTGGACTGGTGCACCTGGGCCTGGGACAGCAGCTCGGACAGGGGCATCTGGCCGCTGGCCGCACGGGCGACAGCGGCATCGGCGTGGGACGCCGGGACGGTGGTTTGAACAGACATGGCGTTGGGCGGTCGATCAGAGCGACGAAGCGATGCACTGATCGTAGGCCGGGGGCCGTCGAAGCAAGGCCGCCAAAAGCCCGGCAAAGGGCCCACTGTTCGCCCGCTGCGCGTCGGGCCGGGCCCGGCGCGCCGGGTCAGAGAAAGCCGAGCTTGCGCGTGCTGAAGTTGCCGATGTTGGGCACCACCAGCGGCAGGTCGGTGTCGCTGACACCGAACCACGAGGCCAGCGTCGCGCCGAACTGGTCCACCGACGTGCTGGGCAGCAAACGGCCCTGGCCCACATCGTCGGGCCCGTTCACCGCCACCGCCGGCGCGTTGCCATAGAAGCGCTGGCCCTTCACCGCGCCGCCCGACACAAAGTGGTGGCTGCCCCAGCCGTGGTCCGAGCCATCGCCGTTGCTGGACAGCGTGCGGCCAAAGTCCGACGCGGTGAACGCGGTCACCTGGCTGTCCACGCCCAGCTCCACCGTGGCGTCGTGGAACGACTTCAGCGCGCCCGCCACCTGAGCCAGCAGACCGGGGTGGTTGTCCACCAGGTTGTCGTGCAGATCGAACCCGCCCATCGACACCATGAACACCTGGCGCTTCGGCCCCAGCGCCGCGCGCGCGCCGATCATGCGCGCCACCATCTTCAACTGGTTGGCCAGGCCGCTGGTTGAGTCAAACGTTGTGGCCAGCGTGGGCAGCGCCGCCAGCGCACTGCTCACCTGGGCCTCGGCGTCGATGGAGCGGCGGGTGATGCGCGTGTACTCGTCCTCGAACAAATGCGCGCGTGCCGGCGTGATCAGGCTGCGCAGCGCCGCCTGCGCGGTGCCGGACCCGTACAGCGCCCGCCGGATGCCATTGATGGCCACCGCACCGCTGGTGCTGATCTGGTATTGCACCGCTTGCTGGCCGCTCAAGAACACGGCGTTGCCGGTGACCGAGATGCAGGTGAACACGCTGCCGCCGTTGCCCGACAGCACCAGGTCGCCCACGCGGCCGCCCCAGCCTGAGCTGGCGCCTTCGGGCAGATCAGACTGCCAGATCGATTGCTGGTCATTGTGCGAGAACAGCTTGGGCGGCAGCGGCACCGAGCGCGCGTTGTACTGCGCCAGCGTGGTGGGCTGCACCAGCGGCCCCACGTTGAGCTGCACGGCCAGGCGGCCGGCATCGAACAAGGTCTTCAGCGGCGACAGGGTGGGCGCCAGCGCATAGCGCAGGCCATCCGGCAGGGCCACGCTGGGGGCCAGTGTGGTGCCGGCCAGATCGGCCTGTGCCGTGGCAATGGACGCTCTGATGGTTTGATAGGCCGCGTAGTGCGTGTTGTCCACCGGCACCAGGGTGTTGCCGTAGTCGTTGCCGCCATAGAGGAACACGCACACCAGGGCCTTGTAGTCGGCGGGGTTGCCGGCGGCGGCCGCTTCGCCCATCAGCGACAGGTTCAGCGCCCAGGGCGCGGCGGCACCGGCCACGCCGGCCAGGGCGCCACGGCGCAGGAAGGCGCGGCGCGCCAGATCGATTGCAGAACTTGTGGTCATGGTGGGGCCCTCAGCGTTGCACCAGGTACTCGGGGCAGGCCATCACCAGCAGCACCGCGGCGTACACGCGGTTGGCCTTGCCGGCGTCGGTGGCCGCGGCGATGCTGTTGATCGCACCCAGGATGGTGCTGCGGCTGGACGCCTGCAGTTGGTTGGCGCACAGCAGCAACTCCACGCGCGCCAGCAGCGCCGTGGCGTCCGTGGCCAGGGCCAGTTCGGCCCGGTAGTCGGGCTTCAGATCGGTGTGGCCGGAGCCGACCACCGACTGCATGAAATTCAGGTACCCGGCGATGCTGCTTTCGTTGGCCAGCTGGAACTCTGGTGCCTGCAGCACCGCGCCCGCAATGGCCGTGCCGGCCGGCACATAGCCCGGCCGGAAGAAGTTGAACACCGAGGGCGAACGCAGGGGACTCTGCCCCAAGCGGGTGGATGCGCTGCTGAGGTCACCCACGGTCCAGTCGGTGCTCAGCGATGAGGCCTTGAAAGCGCGCCCCCACTGCAGCAGGCGCAGCACCGGCTCGCGCAGCTTGCCAAACTGCGGGTCGGTGAGGCCCCGGGCACTGCGGGCCTCTTCATCGGTGAGCACGGCGCGCACCACGGCCGCCAGGTCACCGCGCGCGCCCTGCCCGTTGTCGGCAAAGCGCGCGGACACCCGCGCCACATAGGCCGGGCTGGGGTTGCTGGTCACCAGCTTCTGGATCAGCTGCCGGCCGATGAACGGGCCCACGTTGGGGTGATTGGCCAGGGCGTCCAGCGCGATGCGCAGGGCCGATGTGCCGTCGGTGTTGGCCGGCACCGTGGTGCCCAGGAACTGCGCCTGCAGCGTGGAGTGCAACGCCGGGTTCAGCACCATGGGCCGGCGCGCCAGCTCGGGCGTGCTGTCACCACGTCGCGCATCCACGGCCCAGCCGGTGAACACCCGCGCCAGTTGCGTCACCGTGTCCTGGGTGTAGCTCTCGATGGCGCGGCCTGCGGCGTCGCGCTGCACGCTGCCATCGGGGTTCAGCGCCTGCAGGCCGATCGAGAACAGCTGCATCACCTCGCGCGCATAGTTCTCGTCGGGCAGGCGACCGGTGGCCGCGTTCTCCTTCTGGCTGCCGGACATGTTGAGGTACAGGCCCATGGCCGGGCTAAGCGTCACGCTCTCCAGCAGCGCGCGGTAGCTGCCGAAAGCGCCACCGGCCAGCAGGTCCCACCAGGCCGCGAGCTTGAACTGCTTCCATGGGCCAGTGAGGCCGTCCAGCCCCACCACCAAGATCTCCGACAAGGCCAGTGCCACGCGTTGGCGCAGGCCATCGGGCGCGGTGAACAGGCGCTGCCAGATCTGCGGGTCGGCGGCGATGGCGGCGGTGCTGGCCACCACGTTCTGGTCCACCCCCTTGCCCAGCAGCCACGACCAGTTGCTGGCCGACACGGGCTTGGCGAACTCGCGCGACAACCAGGCGTCGTAGCCCAGGGCGCGCACGTCGGCGATGTCGGCATCGGTGAAGCCCAGCGTGGCCTGGGCCAGGAAGCGTGCGGCCTCCGCGTCGCTGCTGGCCACCTGCCGCGCGAATACCTGGGCCGAGAAATCGGCCAGCCGGCCCACGGCCACCGGCACGTCGGCACTGCCGAACGCCAGGCCCATCACGTACACGCTGCCATCGGCCACCCCCAGGTAGATGGCGGTGCTGGGGTAGTAGCGATAGACGTAGGGGGCGGAGACCTGATCGGCCGAGTGCCCGGCAAACCACTGCGGGTAGGCCAGTTCCGCCCAATCCATCAGTTGGGTGGCCGTGGGCACCGGGGCGCCATCGATGGCGGTGCCGGCCGCCAGCAGGTGGCGCTGCGTGCCCGCCTCGGCACTGCGGGCAAAGGGCTGTGCCAGGGGCTCGGTGCCCCCATCACTCCCGCCACCACCGCCGCACGCGGCCAACGCCAGGGCGGCGCCAACGGCGGCCGCGGCGCTGACCGGCGTCATGACAGGATCAGCGCCCTGCCCGGGCACACCGGCCATCACATCCGGTTGCTCTTCAATGCTTTGCACGTCTGGCCCCTCTCGCATCATGGTCTCGCGACCATTGTGCGATGCCGACCGCGCAACGGCCGAGCAGGTTTACCGCGCGACATCCAGCTTTACCTGGCGGCAACCTGCCATGGCCCCAAAACGAAAAACGGCTCCCGTCGGGAGCCGCTTGTTTAATGAGTTACTTTGGCGGATAGGTCAGAAGCCCAGGCTGGCCAGGAGGTCGTCCACCTCGCCCTGGTTGGTGACCACATCGGTGCGGCCTTCGGGGTTGACCACGGGGCCAGCCAGCACGTTCGGGTCGACCTTCTCGCGCTGGTCGGGCGGCACCACCTGCACCAGCAACTTGAGCAGGCTGTCTTCCAGCTCGTTGGCCAGGGCCACCACCTTGGCCACCACCTGGCCGGTGAGGTCGTGGAAATCCTGCGCCATCATGATGTCGGTCAGGTGCGAATCGATGCGCTGGGTGCGCGCCTCGACGTCGTTGACGAAGTTCAGCACCGCGCCACTGGCCACGGCCTTCACCGGGTCATTGGTCAGCGCATCGGCCAGCTTGCGGGTCTGATCAGCGATCTGCGCATGTTCTTCCTTGGCCTGGTCCACCGAGGTCAGCACCTTGTCGGCTGCTGCAGCGGTCTTGCTGGCGATGTAGGTGAGGCGGCTGCGCGCATCGGGCAGGCCGTCGGCAGCGATCTGCAGCTGCGGCATCACGCCGAGCTTCTGCATGGTGTCGTGCAGCAAACGGGTGATCGACCCGATCTGCTGAAAAACCTCGGGCGAGGCCATGAAGCCTTCTGGGGGGACCATGGCGGTCAAGTCTTCCATTTTCATGTTCGGCTCCGGTGGGCTTCAGGCGGTGGCCGCCAGCTTTTGCATGATCTTCTGCACCTTCTCTTCCAAGGTGGCCTTGGTGAAGGGCTTGACGATGTAGCCTGCCGCACCGCTCTGGGCCGCCAGCACGATGTCTTCCTTGCGCGCCTCGGCCGTCACCATCAGCACCGGCAGGTGCTTGAGGTTCTCGTCCGCCTTGATGGCCTTGAGCAGGTCAAAGCCGTTCATGTTGGGCATGTTGATGTCGCTGACCACGAAGTCGAAGCGCTGCTGCTTGAGCATCTGCAACGCGTGCGCACCGTCTTCGGCCTCTTCAGCGTTGTTGCAGCCCATTTCCTTGAGCAGGCCTCGCACGATGCGGCGCATGGTGGAGAAGTCATCAACGATCAGGAATTTCAGGTCGGATGGAGTGCTCATGACAGTCCTTGGGGCAAAGAGGGTGGCGGTGGATGCGGGTGGCTGCGGGGTTCGCGTGACAGCAATTTATCGGCCCGATGGCGTCTGACTTGACACCAGTTTGGGCTTTTCGGGGCGAATGCTGGGTTCGGCGTCCTCGCCAGGGGCCACGGGTTCGGCCGGCACCACGGGGCGGAACAAGCGGTCCTCGGCATCGCGGTTCATCACGATGATGCTGATGCGGCGGTTCTGCGGGTCCAGCGGGTCATCGCGGTTGAAGGGCGAGCTCGCCGCCAGGCCCTGCACGCGCAGCACGCGCTCCTCGGTGAGGCCGCCACTGACCAGCTCTCGACGTGACGCGTTGGCCCGGTCGGCCGAGAGCTCCCAGTTGCTGTAGCCGCGGTCCCCGCCGGGGAACGGTTGCGAATCGGTGTGGCCTTCGAGCGTGAGGTGGTTGGGCACCTCGATCAGCACGCTGCCGATGGCACGCAAGAGCTCTCGCATGTAAGGCTTGACCACGGCGCTGCCGCTGTCGAACATGGGCCGGGAGAGCTCGTCGACGATCTGGATGCGCAGGCCGTCGCGGGTCATGTCCAACTTGATCTGCGAAGCGAACTGCGAGAGCTTGGCGTTGTTGCGCAGCTCGCTTTCCACCTTGTCCTGCAGCTCCTTGAGCTTGGCGGACTCGGCGCGCTGCTGTTCTTCCTTCAGCTTGCGCAGGTTGATGGTGTTGCGCTCGGCCTGCACGTCGCCTTTCTTCACCTGGCCGCCCTGGCGCGTGAGGTCGTCGCCCCCGCCCTTGACCAGGCTGGACGAGTCGCCCGAGCCGCTGCCGCCGTTGAGCAGGGCCACCTTCAATGGCGACTGGAAGTAGTCCGCAATGCCCTTCTTGTCGCCCTCGGTGGTGGAGCCCAGCAGCCACATCAGCAGAAAGAAGGCCATCATGGCCGTCACGAAGTCGGCATAAGCGATCTTCCACGCTCCGCCATGGGCAGCATGCCCATTCTTCTTGACCTTCTTGATGATGATCGGTTGGAGCTTTTTCGCGTCGCCAGCCATGGCGTCCTCTTATTTCTTCTTCACGTGCGATTCGAGTTCGCTGAACGTCGGGCGGTCACCGCTGTACAGCACCTTGCGCCCGAATTCGATGGCCACCTGAGGGGCATAGCCCTGCATGCTGGCCAGCAGCGTGGTCTTGATGCACTGAAGCTCCTTGCCGGCGTCTTCCACCTTCTGCTCCAGCAGGCCGCCCAGCGGCTCCACGAAGCCGTAGGCCAGCAAGATGCCCAGGAACGTGCCCACCAGGGCCGAGCCGATCATGCCGCCCAGCACCGCCGGGGGTTGGCCCACCGAGCCCATGGTGTTGACCACGCCCAGCACGGCCGCCACGATGCCGAAGGCCGGCAAGGCGCCGGCCATGCGCTGTATGGCCGCCACGGCGGCGTGTTCTTCCTGGTGGTGCGTTTCG
>Ga0116158_10003502_pt1 | contig 13582 bp, 6 predicted proteins | sample AD_UKC052_MetaG_FD_89883 | JGI IMG/M metagenome (GOLD analysis project Ga0116158, IMG submission 89883) | Active sludge microbial communities of municipal wastewater-treating anaerobic digesters from USA - AD_UKC052_MetaG | ecosystem: Engineered > Bioreactor > Anaerobic > Digestate | place: USA... | reverse complement strand
GCTTTTTTCAATGCACTTTCAACCACACCGCGATCGTGATCAGAAGCTGAAGTTGCTTTTGCAGTAGTTGTGAAACCAACTCCTTGTCCGAAATCTTTCAACTGACGTGAACCAATATTCGAAGTCATGATGATGATGGCATTCTTGAAATCGATTTTACGACCCAAGCTATCTGTCAATTGTCCATCATCCAAAACCTGTAATAACAAGTTGAATACATCCGGGTGAGCTTTTTCAATCTCGTCCAATAAAACAACTGAATACGGTTTACGACGAACTTTTTCGGTTAATTGTCCGCCTTCTTCATAACCCACATATCCTGGAGGCGCTCCAATCAAACGAGAAACAGCAAATTTCTCCATGTACTCACTCATATCAATACGAATGAGTGCATCATCACTATCGAATAAGTACTTCGAAAGCACTTTAGCTAATTGAGTTTTACCCACACCAGTAGGTCCCAAGAAGATAAATGAACCAATCGGACGATTCGGATCTTTCAATCCAGCACGATTCCGTTGAATGGCTTTTACTACTTTCTTAATGGCCTCATCTTGTCCGATTACTTTCCCTTGGATTTCATCGTACATCTTAACCAAACGAGAACTTTCGTTTTGAGCAATTCGTTGCGTTGGAACACCCGTCATCATCGCAACAACTTCGGCAACATTATCCTCTGTAACTGTTTGTCGATTATTTCGGGTTTCTTCTTCCCAAGCTTTTTTCGCTGCATCGAGTTGTTCAATGAGCGTTTTCTCTTTATCGCGAAGTCGGGCAGCCTCTTCATATTTCTGGCTTTTCACCACCTGAATTTTCTCAGCTTTTACTTCTTCGATTTTAGATTCAATATCGAGGATGTTTTGTGGTACATGTATATTAGTAATGTGTACACGTGAACCTGCTTCATCCAAAGCATCAATCGCTTTATCTGGTAAATGACGATCGCTTACATAACGTTGAGTCAATGTTACACAGGCTTTTAAAGCTTCAGGAGTGTAAATTACGTTGTGGTGATCTTCGTATTTTCCTTTGATGTTATTGAGAATCTGGAAAGTTTCTTCTTCCGAAGTTGGATCAACTATCACCTTCTGGAAACGACGTTCTAACGCTCCATCTTTCTCAATATACTGACGATATTCATCTAGCGTAGTAGCACCAATACATTGAATTTCTCCACGAGCCAATGCTGGTTTGAACATATTAGATGCATCTAATGATCCACTTGCTCCACCAGCGCCAACGATTGTATGAATCTCATCAATGAATAGAATCACATCTGGCGATTTCTCTAATTCATTCAATACCGCTTTCATACGCTCTTCAAACTGACCCCGATATTTGGTTCCAGCAACTAAAGAAGCTAAGTCTAATGTGATTACTCGCTTATCGAATAAAACACGAGATACTTTCTTTTGAACGATACGAAGTGCAAGTCCTTCAGCAATAGCCGACTTACCAACACCCGGCTCACCAATTAAAATTGGATTGTTTTTCTTTCTACGAGAAAGGATTTGAGAAACACGTTCGATTTCTTTTTCTCGACCAACAATTGGGTCAAGTTTTCCTTCATCGGCAGCTTTTGTTAAATCGCGACCGAAATTATCTAGAACCGGAGTTTTCGATTTTGTATCAGTCACTTTTTTGGTTCCGCCGCCACCAAATGATCCAGCATCGTCGTCATTATCATCGTCGAGCGGATTGTTGGAAGCTTGGGCACGTGGTTCTTCTGTGAGCAAATTCTTCAGCTCATCTCGTACAGTTGTATAATCCACATTAAATTTTTCTAAGGTTTTTGTGACAATATTGTCTTCATCTTTTAAGATGGCTAGCAATAAGTGTTCAGTACCTATTAAACTAGTCTTGAATAACCGAGCTTCTAAGTAAGTTACTTTGAGCGCTTTCTCGGCTTGTTTTACTAAAGGTATTTGATTCAAATTCAATGATTTACCAGAAGACACTTTGATTGAAGATTCAATTTGCTTTCGAAGATCCGCAATATCTACTCCTAAGCTTTTCATAATCTTTATCGCCATTCCTTCGCCCTCACGAATAATACCGAGTAATAAATGCTCAACGCCCATGTAATCGTGGCCTAGGCGTAAGGCTTCTTCCCGGCTGTAGGAAATCACATCTTTAACTCGTGGTGAAAATCTCGCTTCCATAGATGGTTTGTGTCTTTGTTAAATTCAGTCCTATTCAAAGATAGAAAATTGGGACTAAGCTTCGGTTACAAATTTATTGGCAAGTACCAACGTACTTCAGTATGGAATTGTTAATTACAAACAGAAATTTGTTAATACAAACGGCTTAAAAAACAGCCCCGAATCGCTCAAAAGGCTATATTCGCAGCTTGATTTTGAATTCCCAATTTAACAACAACCATACACTTCCGGTTTAACTGATTTTATGGCAGAAGGAGAGAAGATAATTCCGATTAACATCGAAGAAGAAATGAAAACGGCTTACATCGATTATTCGATGTCGGTCATTGTGTCACGTGCATTACCTGATGTACGCGACGGATTGAAACCTGTACACCGCCGAGTTCTGTTCGGAATGCAAGAATTAGGTGTATCAGCTTCACGTCCACATAAGAAATCGGCCCGTATTGTTGGGGAGGTTTTAGGAAAGTTTCACCCGCATGGAGATACTTCCGTTTACGATGCCATGGTTCGTATGGCTCAGGAATGGAGTTTACGTTATCCATTGGTAGACGGACAAGGTAACTTTGGATCAGTCGATGGCGATAGTCCGGCTGCTATGCGTTATACCGAAGCACGTTTAAAGCGTATAGCTGAGGAAATGCTAGCTGATATCGACAAAAACACAGTCGATTTCAAACTCAACTTTGACGATTCCCTAGAAGAACCAACTGTACTTCCTGCGGCTATCCCGAATTTGCTGATTAATGGAGCATCGGGAATTGCTGTTGGTATGGCGACTAACATGCCGCCGCATCAATTGGGTGAAGTAATCGACGGAACGGTAGCATACATCGACAACCGCGAGATCACGATTGAGGAATTGATGAAGCATATTAAAGCTCCCGATTTCCCAACAGGTGGTACCATTTACGGGTATGAAGGTGTTAAAGAAGCTTTCGAAACGGGACGTGGACGTATTGTAATGCGTGCCAAATCTTCTATTGAACAAGCCGATAACGGTCGCGAGCGCATCATTGTAACGGAAATCCCTTACATGGTGAATAAAGCCGAAATGATTCGTAAAACGGCTGAGTTGATCAATGAAAAGAAGATAGAAGGCATCAGCGACATGCGCGACGAAAGTGACCGCGATGGGATGCGTATAGTATATGAGTTGAAGAAAGATACAATCACCAGTGTTGTATTAAACAATTTATATAAGCATACACAGCTACAGTCTTCATTTTCAGTAAATAACATTGCTCTTGTAAATGGTCGTCCAGAGATGTTAAATCTCAAAACGCTTATTAGCCATTTCGTAGAGCATCGTCATGACGTTCTCATTCGTCGCACTAAATTTGACTTGGAGCAAGCTGAAAAGCGTGCCCATATTTTAGAAGGTTTCCTAATTGCTTTGGATAATCTTGATGCGATCATCACCTTGATCAGAGCTTCAAGAACTCCAGATGATGCACGTGAAGGTTTGATGGAAGGCTTTAGTCTTTCTGAGATTCAGGCACGAGCTATTTTGAATTTAACACTTCAACGATTAACAGGACTTGAGCGCGATAAGATTCGTGATGAGTATGCTGAATTGATGAAGACTATTGAGCATTTGAAAGAAATCTTGGCTAACGAGACGTTGCGAATGACAATCATCAAAGACGAGCTTCTATTAATAAAGGAGAAATACAATGATGAGCGTCGTACGAATATTATCTACGCAGCTGATGGTGAACGTATTGAGGACTTTATTGCGGATGAACCTTGTATTATCACGGTTTCGCATATGGGTTACATCAAACGTACAAACTTGAATGAATACCGTACTCAGAAACGTGGTGGAAAAGGATCTATTGGTTCAAACACGCGTGATGAAGACTTCTTAGAGCATTTATTCTCAGCAACTACGCACAATTATCTGTTATTCTTCACGAAAAACGGACGTTGTTTCTGGATGCGTGCTTTTGAAGTACCAGAAGGTTCTAAAACATCGAAAGGACGTGCTATTCAGAACTTGGTGAATATGCCACCTGATGATAAAGTGGTTGCTTATGTGAATGTAACAAGCTTGAGCGATCCTGAATACATCAATAACAACTACATTATAATGTGTACGAATAAAGGAACGATTAAGAAAACGTCCCTTGAAGCGTATTCACGTCCGCGCCAGAATGGTATTAATGCCATTACAGTAAGAGAAGGCGAGGAGTTGTTAGAAGCAAAAATGACAAACGGAACTAGCGAAATCATGATGGCTTTAAAAAGCGGTCGTGCGATTCGTTTCCCTGAAGAGAAAGTTCGTCCAATGGGACGTAATGCATCTGGAGTTCGTGGTGTTACGTTAAAAGATGAGCAAGATGAAGTAGTGGGAATGGTATGTGCTGAAACGGTGAATACACAAGTTTTAGTTGTATCTGAAAACGGCTACGGAAAACGTTCTGATATTGAAGAATATCGTGTAACAAACCGGGGTGGAAAAGGAGTGAAGACCATTAATATCACAGAGAAAACAGGTTCTTTAATTGCTATTATTGGTGTGAAAGATGAGGATGATTTGATGATTATCACTCGTTCGGGTGTTACGATTCGTACTCCAGTAGAAGGATTGCGTGTGATGGGACGAAATACTCAAGGTGTTCGTTTGATAACATTAAAAGGTAGTCAAAGCATTGCTGCAGTTGCTTGTGTTGAAAAAGAAGAAGAGGTTGAAGAAGAAATGGGCGAATCAACCGGAGAAGAAGGCACGATAACTGGTAGCGACGAAACTCCTGAATCATCAACTGAAGAATAATTTAAAACATACGTGTATGAAACGAATTACCCTGATGTTCCTGGCAACTTCACTGGGGCTGCATTTACAGGCACAACCCAATAAAGTTGTTAGTGCATACAACTACCTCAATTACTATCTAAAAGATAAGGAAATTGAGAATTTGAAAAATGCTCGTCAGAATATCGATGAAGCAGCCGAAAACGCTGGTACTGCGGCAAAGCCAAAAACTTGGTATTATCGTGGAAACGTGTATTGGGCGATTCAGGAGAGTAAAGATCCAGCTTTGATGGAAGCAGCTGTAAATCCGTTGCTTACAGCGGTTGAGTCGTATAAAAAAGTGTACGATTTAGATCCGAAATATGAATATGCCGAAGAGTCGTATCAAAAAGCGTTGGTAGGATATCGTAATCTCGGGATTATGGCGTTTAATAAGAACGATTTCAATGGAGCATTAGGTTTCTTTGAAAGTACAACCGAGTTATCTGCTAAAAAAGGAGTAGTTGATACATCAGCGATTGAAAATTCATCGATTGCAGCTATTCGTGGGAATAATTCAGCAAAAGCACAGCAATACTTGAAACAACTGATATCATATAACACCGATAAAGACGGAACTCGTTATTTACAGTTGATTCGCGTGCAAAAAGAAGCTGGAGATACTGCAGCATCTGTAAAAACGTTGATGGAAGGTCGTCAGAAGTTTCCTAATGACCAGAAGCTTTTAACCGAGGAGTTGAACAACTACTTGCAAGGCGGAAAATCAGCAGAAGCGGAGAAATTGCTAGCTATTGCCATTGAAAAGGATCCAACTAATCATTTGTTGCATTACGCATCTGGAACCATTTTCGAAGATTTGGGTAAACGTGAGCAAGCTATTGCAGCATACAAGAAAGCAATCGAGATTAAACCTGATTTCTGGGAAGGTTATTTCAACTTAGGAGCTTTGTACAACAACGAAGCGAAACGTTTGCAGGATATTGCCAACAACGAGAAGGATAACAAGAAATACGAAGCAGGCAAGAAACTAGCAGAAGCTGAATTTAACCAAGCATTACCAAACTTGGAGAAAGCGTTAGAGTTAGCACCGAAAGACAGTCCGGATTTACAACCGCTTCTCAAAACATTGAAACAAATTTACAGTCTGTTAAACATGACTGATAAGTACAATGAAATGAAGAAACGATTAGGACAATAATCTCAACCAAGATAGAGGACCTAAAAATCCTCTTTTCTTGTATATTTATATTTAACATAATATTAATTATATAACAAATAAATATTCGAGAAATCCATTGTTTATGGGCTTTTGGGAAATTACCTTGATTGATGTCGATATGCATAATTTGGGAATTAGCTACTTGCTGAGAATCGTATCGTTACGTATGAAAAAAATGAACTCGCAGATTTCGTCAGGATTTTACCGTATAGAATATTGATTCAAATTCGTTTTGATTTTCATGCTCAAGAATTCTGTTGATTAACAAATTGTCTGTTTAACAATTAGATAGATCATCATCCTATATAAAAGCATTTGCTGTTGTCCCGAAATCCATTAGGTTTGTAGCCCTCAATTGATTGATGGATTGAAAAATTCGTTTAAGTAATCAATTACAACTTATTGTGAATGAGCTGGTTTAGTCGAAAAAACAAAAACATCACCACTTCCACACTGGAGAAAAAAGAAACTCCAGAAGGATTATGGTACAAATGCCCATCCTGCAAGAAGATCTTTGCATCGATTGATCATGAAGCCAATCTTTGGGTTTGCTCGAATTGTGGTTTCCACGAACGCGTGAATTCTAGGGAGTATTTTTCGGTTTTGTTTGATGACAATAAATACGAAGAGATTCTCAATAACATACGTTCAGCTGATCCTTTGGTTTTTGAAGATACCAAGAAATACAAAGATCGCTTGGTGGCAAGTATGGCTAAATCGGGTTATAAAGATGCTATTTCGGTTGGTGTTGGTCCGGTCGATGGTGTTAAGATGGTTATCGCCTGTATGAATTTTGAATTTATTGGTGGTTCTATGGGCTCTGTCGTTGGGGAAAAGATTTCCCGATCGATTGATTATAGCATTAAGCACAAGCTTCCCTTTATGATTATCAGTAAATCGGGAGGTGCACGTATGATGGAAGCCGCATATTCATTGATGCAGATGGCAAAAACATCGGCCAAGCTTACCCAATTAAGCGACGCAGGTCTCCCCTACATCTCTCTCCTCACCGATCCAACAACTGGTGGAGTTACTGCTTCGTATGCCATGTTAGGAGATTTGAACATTGCTGAACCGGGCTCTTTGATTGGATTTGCTGGTCCACGTGTAGTAAAAGAAACCATTGGTAAGGATTTACCGGAAGGATTTCAAACAGCTGAGTTTGTTTTAGAGCACGGTTTTCTAGATTTGATCATTGAAAGACGCGATTTAAAGTTTAAAATAGCTCAGATTGTACGCCTTCTTATGAAGCAAAACTGTACTCCTGTGGTTAAAAACGCATTCTCCTAAACATGAAAACGCCCGTGAAAAGTCAAATTCAGACTTATTCACATAGAGATTGTTAATTTTTTAGGAGTAGTTTATTCAGGCACAGATTTTTTACTTAGCTTTGCGCTCCTGTAAAAGAAGACACATAAAAATGGCATTGACGTCAGAATTAAAAAAAGAAATCTTCACCAAATTTGGTGGATCAGAGACCAACACAGGCTCTACAGAAGCGCAGATTGCGATGTTTACTCAACGCATTTCTGATCTTACTGAACATTTGAAAGTCAACAAGAAAGACTTTGGAACACAACGTTCACTCATTCGTCTTGTAGGTAAACGCCGCAGTATGCTGGATTACCTTAAAGCACGCGACATCGAAAAATACCGGGCGATTCTTAAAGAATTGAATATCCGGAAATAAGTTTCTGAAAAAGGCAATTCACGGATTGCCTTTTTCCTTTTTTACACTACACCTAATAGCCTCTATATGAATATTGGAGTGCGCAAGACATTTGCTATGCCCGATGGTAAGGAAATTACCATTGAGACAGGTAAACTTGCCAAACAAGCCCACGGCTCTGTCGTGATTACCATGGGTGGCACCATGTTGTTGGCAGCTGTTGTCAGCAATGAAGACGCTAAAGAAGGCGTTGATTTTCTTCCATTAACTGTTGAGTACCAAGAAAAATATGGTTCAACAGGTCGTTTTCCTGGTGGTTTCTTTAAGCGAGAAGCTCGTCCATCGGAAAACGAAATTTTGATTTGTCGTTTGGTAGACCGGGCTTTACGTCCGCTTTTTCCAGAAGATTACCATTCTGATACAACTATCACCATCAATCTGATTTCTTCAGATCGTACTCAATTACCTGATTCATTAGCTTGTTTGGCAGCTTCGGCAGCTTTAGCAATGAGTAACATTCCATTTAACGGACCTGTTTCGGAAGTGCGTGTTGCTCGTGTTGAAGGTAAATTGATCATTAACCCAACAATCGATGAGCTGAAAAATGCTGATTTAGATATTATCGTTGCTGCGTCAACCGATAGTATTGTGATGGTTGAGGGTGAAATGAAAGAAGTTCAGGAACATGATATGTTGGAAGCAATTAAGCTTGCACACGAAGCTATCAAAGTTCAAATCAATGCAATTACTGAACTTGCTGCTTTAGTACCTGCTTCTCAACCTAAACGTGTATATTCTCACGAAACACATAATGAGGAAGTTCGTGCAGCTGTTCATACATTTTGCTATGACAAATGTGTAGAGATTGCTCGTTCAGGAAATGCAGACAAACACGCTCGTTCAGCTGCTTTCAAAGCAGTTAAAGAAGAGTTTGTAGCTTCACTTTCTGAAGAAGAATTAGCAGTAGCTAAACCATTCATTGGTGTTTACTTCCATGATGTTGAGAAAAAAGCGGTTCGTCAAGTTATCCTTAATGAAGGAAAACGTTTGGATGGCCGTAATACAACTACCATTCGTCCAATTTGGGGCGAAGTAGATTACCTTCCATTTGCTCACGGTTCTGCTATCTTCACTCGTGGAGAAACACAATCGTTAACAACTGTTACTTTAGGTACCAAAATGGATGAACAAACCATTGATGGTGCTGTGTTAGAAGGAAAATCAAACTTCCTTTTACATTATAACTTCCCTTCTTTCTCTACTGGTGAATCACGTCCAAATCGTGGTACTAGTCGTCGTGAAGTTGGACATGGTAATCTTGCATTACGTGCATTGAAACCAATGATTCCTCAAGGAACAGATAATCCATACACGATTCGTGTTGTATCTGATATTCTTGAATCGAATGGTTCCTCTTCTATGGCAACTGTTTGTGCTGGAACATTAGCATTGATGGATGCCGGAGTGAAAATCGCAAAACCAGTTTCAGGTATTGCCATGGGATTGATTACCGATGATGGTAGCAAATACGCGGTATTGAGCGATATCTTAGGTGATGAAGATCATTTAGGAGATATGGACTTCAAAGTAACCGGAACACGCGATGGTATCACTGCTTGTCAGATGGATATTAAAGTTCAAGGTTTGAGTTACGAAATCATGCTCAATGCATTGAATCAAGCGAAAGAAGGACGTCTTCACATTTTGGGTGAAATGAACAAAGTTCTATCGGCGCCTCGTGAAGATTACAAACCACATGCTCCTCGTATTGTTGAAATCCGTATTCCTAAAGAATTCATTGGTGCCGTAATCGGACCTGGTGGAAAAATCATTCAGGAAATGCAGAAGGATACTCAAACGGTTATCGTGATTGAAGAAGTAAACGAGCAAGGTGTTGTTCAAATTTCTTCTGCTAACAAAGCGAACATCGATAAAGCCTTGGCTCGTATCCGTGCAATTACTGCCACACCAGAAGTTGGTGAAGTGTATTCAGGGAAAGTGAAAACGATTATGCCATTTGGTGCATTCGTAGAAATTATGCCTGGTAAAGACGGATTACTTCATATTTCTGAAGTAGAACATCGTCGCTTGGAAAACCTGGATGGTATTCTTAAAGAAGGCGATATTGTTGATGTAAAACTGATTGAAGTAGATAAGAAAACAGGTAAATTGAAATTAAGCCGTAAGGTTTTATTGCCAAAGCCTGAAGCAGCAGCAAACTAAACTCTGCTTAATACTATTGAAAGGGCTGCCCAATTGGGCAGCCTTTTTTGTTTTGCATGTATGTTGAATCAAGATTTCCATTTCATTACACCATAAAAAAAGGCTGTCGATTGACAGCCTTAAATTTTATCGAAATGATTGTTCAGCTTCTTTATTGAATGATCAATTTACCTGCATCAATCTGTTTTCCATTGCTAGAAACACGATAGAAATAAAGTCCATTCGCCAAGCCTTCGCTTGATAATTGGATTTTATCCGAATTAGTATTCAACGATTTAACCGTTCTTCCTAATGCATCACTTATTACTAATTGTGAAGGTGCACTGTTGGGAAATTCGAATGTAGTTAAGGATGTGAACGGATTAGGATAGATTTTCACTCGATTCTCATTTGTAGCATTTTCAGAAATTGCTGTAATGACAATACTTTCGAGGAAGTCCTCCCCTATTGTATGGAAAGTTGTATTGGTAAACACGGGCTCATTAAAATCGAAATAAATAGCTGCTGTATTTTGGATAATACTTCCCAACGAATTCGAACGCTTTTGATTGATTCGGTATTTGATAAATCCGTGTGATGCGACTTCATTTACAAAGCTATCCGGCAATTGAATATTGTTAAAGGTGAACTCAACGGCTTGTACATTGTCGCCATAGATTCTCCAAGTATAAGAATGACTTGAAGCTCCAGGTTGAATACTAGTTAAATCGAGATAATTCGAAATGGTATCTCGAACAACAATGGTAAAAGCAGTATCCGTTCCTGTATTTTGAAAACGGATTAAGTATTCAAGTTCCGTGTTGTCATAAATGAAATGTTCCGCACCAACTCCCTGAGGTGAAGGTGTTTTATCATTTGGATCATAAGCTCCAATATTCATTCTACAATCGATATCTAAGGATGGTGCTCCATCGTAATTATCAAATTGAGTAATCCAAGCACCAGTGCTACTATCACCGCATGCTGCAATGGCAATCGACACAATCGTATCTCCTAAGTAAGCTGGATAAGAAACTGCTTGATTAACTTCCATGCGATACGCTGAACCTATACTTGCAGAAAAACCAATTTCTTGCGTTTCTCCACTTTGTAGTAAAATACTTCCCGTTTGAGCAATTAAAGTATCCGCATAAATCACATAAGATTGAGCTACTTGCATGGCGCCATTGCTATTATGAAGAATGAAAATGGCACTATCGTTTCTACATTCAGCATTCAAATCCACAGAAGGACCAGTCCATTCAGGTAATAAGCAGCTTTGATTTGGGAAAATCTCAACTTCGCTGCAGTGTGTTTGTCCAATATAGGTAGTACACGAAACAGTTACTGGAACAGCTATTGAACCGCATTCTCCGATTGCAATGTCACCAATTGGAAAGCGATAGGTAACAGAATCAATTTGAGTATATGGAACTTGAATGGAAGTGGCATTTACAATTATAAAATCGTCGAATGTGGCGTCAATGTAAGCGTTAGTTGCATCTGCAGTACCCGTGTTACAGTAATGAATCATGTAGGTATTATCGAAACATCTTCTTAGAAAAGTAGTTCCCATATCAACAGTGAGTAAAGGGCAAAATGCTTCTGTTGTTTGGGCAAACGAGGTGTCAATTGTTGTCAGATTTTGAGGAATGGAAATCTGAAGTGTATCGTTTGTGCAGGAAGTTGACCAATAAATATTATCAGCAGCTGGATGAAGTGATACTTGATAATCGCCAGTATCTACTCGCATCCAATAATGTCCATTATTGTCGGTTGAAGTATAGAATGTTTGTAAGCCACTGGCTTTTACCATCCAATTGGCAAACGGATGTTCTCCAGAAGTATTTGCACAATCAGCATTGGAATCAGCAAACACATAACCTTGCAAAGTATTCCCGTAAATCTCACCTAAATCATCCGTTTTAATTAAATACATATTTGTTCGAGTATATGCTGATTGAATTTTCGCACCTCCAACAATATATCCTCCATCGGTTGTTTGTCGAACACTAAACGATTTCCAACTACCTACTCCAGTCCCTTGATAAAATTTAGTCCAAAGTTGATTCCCGGTATTATCAGTTTTAGCAAGTAGAATGCGATTTGAACCACCAATTGTTTGATAGCCGGTGATGATAAATCCTCCATCACTGGTTATATCGATATCGGATCCAAATGCATTTGTTTGTGGAAAATGGCGCTCCCAAATTAGCGTTCCGCCTGAAGTCGTTTTAAACATAAATACATTTGTATTTCCAAAGCTTAATGCATCATTACTAGCGACTACAATACTTCCATCAGATAATTCAACTAATCCTCCCAAAGCTTCAGGATAGTTAGATTGGATACCATAGGATTGTTGCCATAATGAATCTCCTGAAGCATTCAATCTCCAAAGGAAATTGTTGCCACCAAAACCAATATCTTTATAACCCATCATAATTAAGTCACCGTTGTTGGCTTCCATAATAGCAATAGGAATTCGCTCTATTCCAGTTCCTGTATTGGGGTATTTTCTTAACCATTCTACCGAACCATTTGCAGCGGTTTTGACAATGACAAGTGTATCTTGAATACTATTGTTGTCATAATAACCAACTTGAATATAACCCCCATCACTAGTCAAATCTCCGCTATATGAGTTTTCGGCTTCTGGGTAAATATTTAACCACAATTGATTTCCATTTTCATCAATTCGTTGCAAGTAAACTTCGCTAGCGTTAGTAGATGGATTATTGCGAGAGCCTTCAATGATGTATCCACCATCTGAAGTTATTTCAATATTGTTTGCACTCGAATGCATGCCCATGTTAGGATATGACTGAGTCCATTGAATGTTACCCATATCATCCACTTTGACAATTCGATTATTTCCACCTGAAGTGGCGTATTCACTCACGCCAGCAAGAATAAATCCTCCATCGGCTGTTTGACGAACGGCCTCGATTCCATCACCGGTTGCGCCACCCAAAATTGGAGGATAAATCTTTTGCCAGCCGCCTTGAGCAAGAGCATTAAAATGAAGCAAAAAGAACGCAACAATCAGTGTAAATGTGGATTTCATAATTTATGGGTTTGATACTAAAAGATTGAAAAATAAGGCATTTACCATGTGCACTTATAATCAGTTTTTCAAATTTAGTTTATTAGGTGAATTAAAATGGAATGAAAAGAAATGAAATTCAATAAGTTATTTCATAAACTTCAGATGCTTATGAATAATCACCTATATAAACTGAAAAACGCGCTACAATTGAGTTTGCAGCGCGTTTTAGAGTATAAGATTTCAATTTTACTTTTGAATTTTCTTCGCTAAATCATATTCCCATTTCTGCTGTGCGTTCCAAGTATTTAACTGAGAATCGATCATGGTTTTCCATTCGGGATTTAATTTATACGCCCAATTGAGATAACCAACTCCAGCACTGCTCATTCGGTTGTTTGCGCTACGAGCAGCATCCAGCGCATGTTTTAGGAAATCTTCATTGAAAATACTTAACTCTTTTGCCAATGTTAAAGCACCTCTTCTGGTGTTAAACTCAAAAGAAACGGAAGCTAAGTCGGCTAATTCG
>Ga0116158_10003501_pt1 | contig 13584 bp, 10 predicted proteins | sample AD_UKC052_MetaG_FD_89883 | JGI IMG/M metagenome (GOLD analysis project Ga0116158, IMG submission 89883) | Active sludge microbial communities of municipal wastewater-treating anaerobic digesters from USA - AD_UKC052_MetaG | ecosystem: Engineered > Bioreactor > Anaerobic > Digestate | place: USA... | reverse complement strand
GGATCGTGATCAGGGTGTCGACGGCCTTCTCGAGCCGCTCGATGCCCTCCTCCGCGAACCGCAACCGGCGCTTGCCCTCGAAACGAAACGGCTTGGTGACCACACCAACGGTCAGCGCGCCCATCTCCCGGGCGATCTGCGCGATGATCGGCGCGGCACCCGTACCGGTGCCACCACCCATCCCCGCGGTCACGAACACCATATCGGCACCACGCAGCGCCTCGGCGATCTCCGCCACGCTCTCCAGCGCAGCCTCGCGGCCCCGCTCCGGATTCGCGCCCGCCCCGAGCCCACGCGTCACCTCGCGCCCGAGCTGGATCACCGTCGGCGCAAGGCTCTTCTCCAGAGCCTGCACGTCGGTGTTGGCGACGTAGAATTCCACGCCCTCCACCTTGTTCGCGATCATGGTGTTGACGGCGTTCCCACCGGCCCCGCCTACCCCGATGACCTTGATCTTCGCCTGATCCTGCACCGCATCCTCGAGTTCAAAGTGCGCCATAGCTTTGACCGACCTGTGTCTCCCCTACGCATTATCCGAGCCGATCGCACATTGCAAAAAATTTGTGATCGGCGATCGCGCAGGTAATCATGGGTGGTTTTGCATCCTACATGTAGGACACAGACACCCATCCTCTCGATCCCCGGCAAACAGCCCCCGGGCGCTCCAAACGCCGGATCTCGCGATCTGGGGCCAACCGGAGCCCCTGTCTCTCAAGCCAGGTTCACTGCCATTTCGCGATCGAAGGATCCCCGCGACGTCCCGCGCGGCGTGGTTGCCGCTGACTTCGATCCACGTCGAATCGACGCAGATCGGAATTCAGGGAGATCGGACACAACCCTCGTGATCATCACTCGATCCATCACCTGTCCGATCGGACATAAAGAGTGATCAGATCTTCAGTCCATTCGCGGGCACGCGCAGCGGACCTGGCCTTCGGGGCAAGTCCCCGGGGACAGGTCGCTGCAGGCGGGCTCCGACCGACCTATCGCGGGCTCCAGGGCCTGTCCAATTTTTGACGAATCGCCTCACCCGGGCGCCTCACTCGCCACCCTCGCGCACGCCTCACTCGCGGGTCCCTCGCTCGCGGGTCCCTCGCTCGTGGCTCCGAATAGCGCGGGGCCCTCGCTCGCGGGTCCGAATCACGCGGGGCTCGGATACCCGGGCCGGGGGACGGGGGCCGACGGTCAGCTGGTCCCTCGCGACGCGGGGCCCACCAGGGCCCGTGCTCGCCGCCCCATCTGTCGTGATCACCGCGACCCTTTCACCAAGCCTGTGCCCTGCCGACAAAGGGACGAGGGGGCGGCTGCGCGCGCACCCTGGTCCCCCCGCTGCGTCCCCCGCCGCCGGCCCCTGTCCCCCGGAACCAACGCTTTCAGCGCCCCGCTGATCCCGTGACGAGCAAACAGTCGCACGAACCGCCGCCATCGACGACCAACCGCGCCAGTACCTCGAGTCACGCCACGCCACACCAGGCGATGTTGTTGCGGGTTGAAAGGCGTCGTAGCCCGTCTCGTCACGCCATGTCACGTCACGTCACGTCACGTCGCATCGAGTAGAGTCGAGCGACGAACAACGCCAAGATCCTGTCCTCAGGGACAGATAGACACGAACCCGACAGCGGGGCCCCAACGATGTCCGCTCCGGGGGACAGGGGCCGGCGGCGGGGGACGCAGCGGGGGGACCAGGGCTCGCGCGCAGGGGCCCCCTCGTCCGTTCATTATCGCGACCCAGGGTTGGTGAAAGGACGAGGGTCCTTCATCTCGAGATGGGGCGCCGAGCACGTGCCCTGGTGGGCCCCGCGTCGCGAGGGACCAGCAGTCCGTCGGCCCCCGTCCCCCGGCCCATGTACCCGAGCCCCGCGCTCTCCGAGCCCCGCGCTCTCCGAGCCCCGAGCTCAAACATCCCAAACCAAGCCAACCAAGCGAAAGACCAAGATCCAGCACACCAAATCAGATCAAAGCAGCTCGCATCGCCCCAAGCACATCGATCGGCATCGTCTCCCCGAGCCAGAGCTCGAGCGCACGAACCCCCTGCCAGAGCAGCATGGGCAAGCCGTCCTGCACCCGCAGCCCCAGGTCCGCCGCCTGGTCGAGCAGTCCGCCCGGCCGCCGCGGATACACCACATCGATGACGCGGGCCTTCGGCGCCAGGGTCTCGAGCGCCAGCGGCACCGGAAAGCGCGAGGGTCCGCTGACCATGCCCACGCTCGTACAATTCACCAACAAGTCCGCCGCCAGCGGCCCCGCCGCCAGCTCGTCGTAGCTACCGACCAGCACCCGGCCGCGCAGCTCCGGGCGCCCTGCCAGCACCTGATTGAGCGCGCCCGGGTCGCGGCTGACCCAGCGGACGCGCCCGACCAGCAGCTCGTAGAGCAGCGCATCGACCACCGCGAGCGCGGCACCGCCGGCGCCGAGCACCAGCGCCGAGCGCAGCGGCGTCGGGTCGAGCTCGCGGGCTGCGGCCGCGAAGCCCTGGCCATCGGTGTTGTGACCGACCATGCCCGTCGGTGTGAAGCACACCGTGTTGACGGCGCCGATGCGACGGGCTGCGGCGCCGAGCGAGTCCATCGCCGGCATCGCCGCTTGTTTGTGCGGCAGCGTCAGGTTGAGCCCGCCGAAGCCGAGGGCTCGCGCACCGGCCAGGGCTGCGGGCAGCCGCGCCGAGGGCACGTGAAACGGGACATAGCGGTGCGGCAGGCCGAGCACGGCGAAGGCCGCCTCATGCATCTGCGGCGAGCGCGAGTGCGCGACCGGATCGCCGAGCACTCCGAAACAAAGCGGCAAGGTCACAGCCAGAGCGTAGCGGCGGTCACAAGAACGGCGACAAAAAAAAGCCGGAGGCGGACGCGCCTCCGGCCGCGCGCGGCCGTGCTCTCAGGGGAGCAGCGCCGCGACCTCGTCGGCCACTTCACCGAGCATGGGGAAGCGGCCCGTCTTCGCCTTGCTGTACACGAGTTGCCCGTCGACCTTGACGTCGAACACTCCTCGGTCGCCCTTGAGCAGGACGTAGCTCAGGAGCCCGGGGACCTCGTCCTCGAAGCGTTTTGTCAGCTCTGCCACCAGACCGGTGGCTTGTGGGAGATAGTTTCAGCGCACGCAGTACGTGATCTCGATCTGCATGCCAGAACCCTACCCCCGCTCCGCCGATCTCACCAGACCGCTCAACCCGCGGCAGGCGCGGGCTTCGCGGCCGCGCCCCGGTCGGAGATCCCCGCCACCGCCTGGTCGCCGATGACAGCCAGACTGCCCGGACAATCCAGCGACTTCAGGAACGCCACCAGGTCGTCGATCTCCGCATCCGTCAATCCGCGATCGGCGAGGTTGGCGTCGAGGTCCTTCACCTTGCGATCTCCCCCGGTCGCCATCAGCTTCACCGCGGTCCGCAGGTCGGCGACGCTGCCGTCGTGGAAGTACGGCGCCGTCTTGCCGACGTTGCGCATCGTCGGCGTGCGAAACTTGTACTTGTCGGCCTCGGCCTTGCTGGCGTCGAAGCGGCCCAGATCGCCGCCCTCGCCGGTCTCCGGCACCCCGACGCCGACCTTGTGGAACAGCCCATCGGCGAAGTTGTCGCCGACATGGCAGGTCGCGCACGCCGCCTTGCCGCGGAACAACTCCCAGCCGCGCTGCGCCTCCGGGGCCAGCGTGTTGGTGTCCCACGCCGTGTCGCCGCACAGCAGCGTGCGCTCGTACGCGGCCACCGCCTTGGCCACGTGATCGGGCGTGATCGCATCGGCCTCGGCGAGCCCGAACACCTTGCGAAACTGCGCGCTGTACTCCGGCAATGCACCGATCTCCGCCGCCTTCGCCGCGAGCCCCGGCTCACCGACCGCCATGTTGCCGCCCTTCCACGCCCCGATCATCTGCTTCTCGAGGCTGCCCGAGCGACCATCCCAGTACAGCGCGGCGTGATACGCCACGTTCCAGATCGTCGGCGTGTTGCGGGCCAGGAGCTTGTCGCCCGGCCCGAGCGCCTTCTCCCGCCCGTCCGCGTTGCCGAGCTCGTTCTGGTGGCAGCTGTAACAGCTGCGCGTGCCGTCGACGCTCAACCGCTTATCGAAGAACAACTGATGCCCGAGCTCCACCTTCTCGGCGCTCATCGCATTGTCCTCCGGCACCACCGGCGCCTTCAAACCACGCGGCAAGGTCCACGCGTACTCCGGCCCGGCCACGACCCCCTCGGCCACCTCGGCCACCTCGGCCACCGGCTTCACAGCCTTCGCATCGACCTTCACGTCCGCCTTCGGCTCGACCTTCTTGCCGGCCTCCCCACCACAGGCGAGCAGCACGACGAAGGGCACGAGCGAGACCAGGGCGAGGCGCGACGACATGGCCGGACGCTACACGAGGTCCGCGCCCCACGCCAGGCTCAGACCGCCGGCGGACCGTCGGCGAGGCGCCGCAGCGGCAGCCCCGGACCGCGTCGCAACCAGTTCGACGCCGGATACTCGGCCGCCGCCTCGATGCAATGCAGGGCATACGCGAGGCGCCGCCGCGACGAACGATTGGCCCCGCTCCAGTGCGGCAGCAGCCCGTGTAGCACCACCAGCGTGCCCGCCGGCACCGGCAACGCGACCAGCTCGGCGGGCGGCGGCAACGGCCGCGCGTCGAGCATCTCGAACTCGGTGCCGCCGCCGACCTTGCGACGAAACCGCCTGCGCAGCGGATCGAGATGCCCGCCCGGCTGGGCCCACAGACAACCATTGTCGAGGGTCGCGTCCTCGAGCGCGATCCAAAACCCGGTGACGCTCAGCGGCTCGGTGTACAGGAAGCACGCGTCCTGATGACAGCCGACCTCGCCGCCGATCCCCGGCTGCTTGAAGATCGCCATGCTCTGCACCGCGAGCGGGTCCTTCATGTCGACCGCCGCCGCGACCTCCCGCATCCGCGGATCGTACGACACCGCCGCGAACACCGGATCCAGATCGTGCAGCGCGTGCCCGATCTTGTTGATCGCCCGCCCGGTCTCGACCTGCAACGATCCGTCCGCCGCGAGCGCCTCCTCCTCGAAGAAGCAACGCACCTGATCGCCCGACTCGAGGAACCACGCGTCGCTGCGCCGCGCCTGCACCGCGGTCGAGAACACCGAGCGCGGCCCCATCGGCGCCTGCTCCTCCGTGATCTGCACCGCCCGCTCGATCATCGCCGCACATGTCCCCGGGGACAGGAAGTCCGGCACCACCAGGAAACCATCGCGCCGGTAATCACCGACCATCAGAACCGTCCGCCGATCCCGAAGCTCATGCCCGCCAGCTGCCCGCCCTGGCCGATCGGCGACGCACCGATCCGCAGACCCCGGCCCGCGCCCGGCCGCACCTGCGCGTCCTGCCGGCGCAGCGCGATCAACTCCTGACGGGCCAGCAGCGCGTCGACGGCCATGAAGCCCGAGCCCCCGAGCCCGAGCAGCCCCGCGCCGGTCGTCAGCCCGCGCACCTGCAGCGCCTCGACCTTGCCGTAGAAGCCGGTCAACCACAGCACGTTCATCAGCACCGACGCCGAGTACAGGGTCCAGCCCGCCGCGCGCGCCCAGATCTTGCCCTGCACCCGCAGGTCGCGGCTCGTGCTCGCGCCGCCGATCGCCACCACCGGCGTTCCGAGCGTCACCGTCGAGACCCCGAGGATCGCATACATGAAGTGCGGGATCCCGACCGAGCCCTTCTCGCACAGGCTCTTGTCGCCGCGCAGCTCGCAGCGCGGCTCCGGATGCGACACATCATAAAGGCCGCCCATCAGCGCGCCGATCCCCGACAACGCCAGACCCGCCCCCGCGCCGCTGCGCGCCCACTCCGACGGCGTCGCCTCGTTCGTCCGCGTCTTGCACTCCCACGAGTACTCATGGATCGAGGTCACCGCCGACAGCGGCGCCTGCTGATTGCCGTTCTTGCGGTGCTTGAAGTACAGCGCCTCCGGCGTCTTCTTCGTCAGCGTCACGCACTCGCGCGCCCCGCTGCCGAGCACCAGCAACACATCGTGACCGACCAGACCCGGCCACAACGAATCGGCAAAGGGCGCCCGAAAATACCGCGGCGCCCCGTCGGCCGCCGGCACCGCCGCGTCCGCCTGCACCTCGTAGACCCCCGGCGCCGGCCCCACCGCGCGACCCGGCTGTCGCGAGGCACCTGGCCGCGGGGACAGCTGCACCGCCGCACCTGTCCCCGGGGACATGCCCACCGGCGCCGCCGCAGGCGCAGCCGCGGGAGCAACTGCAGGAGCCTCCGGCGCCGCAGTGACCGCGGGCGCAGCGGGCTCGGCAGGCGCAGCAGGCTCGACCTGCGCGGCCGCAGGCCGCTGCAACGGTGGCACATCCTGGGTCGCCCACGCGGGAGTCGGCAGCGCGAGGGACAGCGTCAATACGGCGACACGAAGCGACACGCCCCGCAGTCTACACGTCCGGCCCGGCCCCGCCGATGCCCGCGCCCGCCGCTTCGTGGACGCACACACGTGACCTCGCGCGAGGGCGAGCGTCCCTCACGTCGACGACGAGGCCGTGAGCGCCGCCACCAGCCGCTCGAGCCGCATGCCCCGGCTGCCCTTGACCAGCAGCGCCCCTGCCAGCGGCCCGAAGCGAGCCCGCACGGCCGCGGCGAGGTCCTCGATGCTCTCACCCGCGTGCCAGGCCGCGAGCCCCGCCGCCCGGGCCGCCTCGGTCGCGTGCTGGGCGAGGGTGCCGAAGCTGAACAGCGCGTCGAGGCCGAGCGCCGCCGCCAGCCTGCCGGCCTCCGCGTGCAGCTGCGGCCCCTCGGGTCCGAGCTCGAGCATGTCCCCGAGGACAGCCACGAGCGGCCCGGTCCGCCGCCCACGCAGCCCCGCGAGGCTGTGCAGCGCCGCCGCCACCGAGCCCGGATTGGCGTTGTAACAGTCGGCGATCAGCATGTGATGATCGAAGCGCAGCACCCGGCCGCGATCGCCGACCGGCTCAACGCGCTCGAGCGCCTCGATCATCGCCGGCACCGCGCAGCCGAGCTCGAGCCCGACCGCGAGCGCGGCCGCGGCGTTGCGCGCGTTGTGCTGCCCGAACACCGCGAGCCCGAGCCGGACCTCCTCGCCGCCCGCCCGATGATGCAGGCGCAGCGTCACGTGCGTGCGCTCGTCCTGCTCGACCCCGAGGATCTGCACCGCGGTCTCCGGCCCCGCGCCGAAGCGCAGCGCCCGGACCTCCGCGGGCACGTGCGGGTCCAGCAGCGGCTCGTCCGCGGGCAGCACCACCACCCCCTCCGCCTGCAAGTACGGCACGACCTCGGCCTCCGCCGCCGCGATCGCCTCGAGGCTGCCCATGAACTCGAGGTGCTCGAGCGCGACGCTCGTGATCACCGCCACCTGCGGGCGCACGATCGACCCCAGCAGCGCGTTCTCCCCCGGCGCGCTCATGCCCAGCTCGAGCACCACCGCGTCCGGCTCCTCCGGCCCGTTCAACATCGACAGCGGCACCCCGATGTGATTGTTGAAGTTGCCCCGCGTCGCCAGCACCCGCGTGAACCGGGTCCGCAGCACCGCGTCGATCATCGCCCGCGTGGTCGTCTTGCCGTTGCTGCCGGTCACCGCCACCACCGGCGCGCTCCAGCCCGCACGCGCGGCCCGGGCCAGCGCCTGCAAGGCCAGCAGCGTGTCCGCCACCGCCACCACCGTGAAGTCCCCCGCCGGCGCCGCTCGCCCGGGCCCGACCAGCACCGCCGACGCCCCGCCGGCCAGCGCCGCCGCGATGAATTCATGGCCGTCGCGGGCGGCGACGAGCGGCACGAACAGCGCCCCGTCGACCGGCGTACGACTGTCGATGAAGGCGCCGGCGATCGCTCGCTCGCTGCGCCGCACCAGGGTGCCACCAGCGGCGGCGGCGAGACTCTCGGGGCTCCACTGCACGCTCCCGGATACCAACTCCGGGCCGCGCGCGCCAGTGATCACCCCACGCGCGAGCGCGAGCCTCGGCGCCCGTTTCCAGCCCCGGTTTTGCCCGCCACTGGCGCCGCGCCAGCCCGTGCTAGCCTACTGGGCGTTGTGAGCGGGAAGGAGGTCGCCATGAAAACTCTGGTCCTCGATCCAGGCTTTATTCCGGTCAAGGTCATCACCTGGCGCCGTGCCCTGTGCATGAGCCTCATCGAAAAAGTCGAGGTCCTCGCCAGCTATGAGCGCGAGGTGCGGACCATCAGCCACATCTTCCAGGCCCCCGCCGTCGTCCGCCTCCTCGGGGTCGTGCGCGCCAGGCCCCAGCTGGTCCGCTTCTCGCGCCGCAACGTCTACCTGCGCGACAACCACCGCTGTCAATACTGCGGCGACAGCTTCAGCGACGCCGAGCTGACCCTCGACCACGTCGTCCCCCGCGTCTCCGGCGGCAAGACCTCGTGGACCAACGTCGTCGCCGCCTGCGGCAGCTGCAACCGGCGCAAGGGCGGCCGGACCCCCGAGCAGGCCGGCCTGCACCTGCGCACCCACCCGCGCCGCCCGCAGTGGTCGCCGCTGACGGTCACCCAGCGCCTGCCCGACCAGGACGTCCCGGAGCTGTGGCGCGCCTGGATCTTCCAGACCCGGCCATCCGTGACCGACAGCCGCTGAGCCGCCGCTGAGCGACCCGCGCCGTCGCCTCTTGCCACACCGCTCTTGCCACACCTCTCTTGCCGCAATCGGCAAGCCCCTCCGGCTGACCCCGCCGCTCGCCCCCACCGCGGTTGCCGCGGCGCCCGGCCGACCTTTCTCCGAATAGTTGCAGGCCCCTGGACCCCGTGGCAACTGAGCGATGGTTTGCTGTACCAACTGCTCTTCGCGCTTCACGACGACGTGAGCTGGCTGCGCTGGCTCAACGTACTGCGTTACACCTCGACGCGGATCCTCGCGGCGACGCTGACGGCGCTGGTCCTGTCGCTGGTCCTGTACCCCTGGTTCATCCGCACCCTGCAGAAGATCCAGCTCGGCCAGGTCGTGCGTGACGACGGCCCCAAGTCGCACTTCTCCAAGCGCGGCACCCCGACCATGGGTGGCAGCCTGATCCTCTTCACGCTGATCATCCCGACCGTCCTGTGGTCGGACATGAGCAACGGCTTCGTGCTGCTAGCCACCGCCGTGACCGCCGCCTACGGCGTGATCGGCTTCATCGACGACGCCCTCAAGATCCGCCGCAAGAGCTCCGGCGGCCTGCCCGGGCGCATGAAGCTGCTCTTGCAGTTCATCGTCGCCGGCTCGGCCGTCTGGTACATGTTCGACTCTGGCCTGATGCCGGACGCCATCCGCTACCGCCTGGCCCTGCCGCTGACCGACTTCTACGAACACATGTTCGTGCTGCCGCCCTGGCTGTACCTGATCTTCGCCACCTTCGTGATCGTCGGCTTCTCCAACGCCGTCAACCTCACCGACGGCCTCGACGGCCTGGCGATCGGCCCGGTGGCGATCACCGCCGGCACCTTCCTGATCCTGACCTACGCCGCCGGCACCCTGATCGCCGGCTTCGACATCGCCCGCTATCTCAACATCCCGCACATCCCCGGGGTCGGCGAGCTCGCGGTCTATTGCGGAGCCATGGTCGGCGCCGGCATCGGCTTCCTCTGGTACAATACCTTCCCCGCGAGCGTGTTCATGGGCGACGTCGGCTCCCTGCCGCTCGGCGCCGGCATCGGCTTCCTCGCCGTCGCCTCCAAGAACGAGTTCACCCTGGTGATCGTCGGCGGCCTGTTCGTGCTCGAGGCCGTCAGCGTGATCGTCCAGGTCGTCAGCTTCAAGCTGACCGGCAAGCGCGTGTTCAAGATGGCCCCGATCCACCACCACTTCGAGCTCAAGGGCTGGTCCGAGCCCAAGGTCGTGGTCCGCTTCTGGATCATCAGCATCATGCTCGCCCTCATCGGCCTCGCCACGCTCAAGCTGCGCTGACCTCATGACCCCGCATCCCTGGCATGGAACCGTCCTGATCATCGGCGCCGGCGCGAGCGGCCTCGCAACCGTCGCCCTGCTGCTCCCGCTCGCCGCCGAGGTCCGCCTCTACGACCGCCGCCCCGGCCTCGAGCTCCCGCCCGGCGTCGTGCCCTTCCTCGGCGACGACACCATCCCCGACGCGGCCGTTCGCGGCATCGACCTCATGGTCCTGAGCCCCGGCGTGCCGCCCGGCCCCTTCCTCGCCGCCCGCGAGCGCCTCGCCCCGGCCGCCGCGGTGCACGGCGAGATGTCCCTCTCCCTCGCCGTCGCCGACGAGCTGTGGGGCCGCCTGCCGACCGTGCTGATCACCGGCACCAACGGCAAGAGCACCGTCACCGCCCTCACCGGCGCCCTGCTGGCCGCGGCCGGCCGACGCCCCTTCGTCGGCGGCAACCTCGGCGTGCCGCTCGCGGCCGCCTTCCTCGCCGCCCGCCAGGACCCGAACGCCGCCCCCGACTGCCTCGTGCTCGAGTGCTCGAGCTTCCAGCTCGAGACCTTCACCGACGACCCCACGCAGGCCCGCCGCGTCGACGTGGCGATGATCCTGAACCTCACCCCCGATCACCTCGATCGTTACGCCACGATCTCCGACTACGCCACCACCAAGGCCCGCGCCCTCGCCGGCCTCGGCGACGACGGCCTCGCCCTGTTCGACGCCGGCGACCCCTGGACCCACTTCTTCCGCGACCGTGTTCCCGCCGGCCATACGGTCCTGGTCGACGCAAGCGACGGAGCCACCATCAAAGGCCCCGGACCCGGCGACACCCTCGTGCTCGCGGACGGCGAGACCTACCCGCGCGCCGCCCTGCACCTCGCCGGCCGCCACAACAGCAAGAACGCCCTGTTCGCCCTCACCGCCGCCCGCAAGCTCGGCGCCAGCCGCGAGGCCTGCCTCGCCGGCCTCGAGCGCTTCGTCGGCCTGCCGCACCGCATGGTCCACGTCCGCGACCTCGCCGGCATCGCCTACTACGACGACTCCAAGGCGACCAACGTCGCCAGCGTGCTCGCCAGCCTCGACGGCTTCGAGCGCCCCTTCGTGCTGATCGCCGGCGGCCGGGCCAAGGGTGACGACCTCGGCCCCGTGCGCGAGCTGCTCGTCCGTCAAGGTCGAGCCCTCGTCGCCATCGGCGACAGCTGCGAACAGTTCTTCGCGCTCGCCGACGGCGTGGTCCCGGCCGCGCGCGCCACCAGCATGCGCGAGGCCGTCGAGCACGCGCGATGCCTGGCCCGCCCCGGCGACGCCGTCGTGCTCTCGCCCGCATGTGCCAGCTACGACTGGTTCAAGAATTACGGCGAGCGCGGCGATGTCTTCGCCGCCTGTGTGCACGCCCTCGAATAATCCCCGCGATCCGCGTAGCATCGCCGACGATGCTCACCGCCGCGCCGGACGCCCCCTACCTCCGTGACAACTACGCCCCGGTCACGGAGGAGCACGACCACCTCGCGCTGACCTGCACTTTCGGACAGGTCCCACGCGACCTCGCCGGCATCTTCGTCCGCAACGGCGCCAACCCGACCCGTCCGCCGCGCGCCCGCCACCACTGGTTCGACGGCGACGGCATGGTGCACGCCCTCGAGTTCGCCGACGGCCACGCCCACTACCGCAACCGCTGGGTCCGCACCGCCGGCTTCCTCGCCGAACAGGCCGCCGATGGACCGCTCTGGGGCGGCCTGCTCGAGCCGATCGAGCGCGACAACCCGCGCGGCCCCTACAAGAACACCGCCAACACCGACCTCGTGTATCACCACGGCCGCCTGCTCGCGACCTGGTGGGTCTGCGGCGACGCCTACGTCATGCGTCTGCCCGACCTCGCCAGCTGCGGCGCCGACGACTTCCACGGCACCCACACACGCGGCATGACGGCCCACGCCAAGGTCGACCCACGCAGCGGCGAGCTCGTATTCCTGCGCCCCGAGCAGGGCCCGCCCTTCCTGTCCTGCGGAGTGCTCGACGCCGGCGGCCGCCTGATCCACAGCACCGACATCGAGCTGCCGAGCCCGCGCCTGCATCACGACATGGCGATCACCGAGAACCACACGATCATCCTCGACATGGCCATGCACGAGGACCCCGCGCTGCTTCGTCAGGGCAAGGTCCGCGTCAAGTTCTTCCGCGACCAGTCGAGCCGCATCGGCGTGCTCCCGCGGCACGCGGCCGGCACCAGCATCCGCTGGTTCGATGTCTCGCCCTGCTACATCTATCACACCGTCAACGCCTGGGAGGACGGCGACGAGATCGTCGTGCTCGCCTGCCGCATCGACGACCCGATGGTCGGTGACCCCGGCAACACACCGACCACGCGCATCGTCCCGGCGATCGCCGCCCAGCTGCTCGGCGCCCGCCTGTGTCGCTGGCGCCTGAACCTGCGCACCGGCGCCGTCTCCGAGACCCTGCTCGACGACGAGATCACCGAGTTCCCCCGCATCGACGCCCGCCGCCTCGGCGTGCCCTCACAGATCAGCTACCACCAGCGCCTCGCCGAGCAGCCGACCCTGCGCTTCGACGCGATCATCCGCTACGACCACGAGCGCGGCGGCCGGACCGATTATCACTACCCCGCCGGCTGGTACGGCAGCGAGGTCTGCTTCGCCCCCCGCATCGGCGCCGGCGCGGCCGAGGACGACGGCTACCTGATCGCCTTCGTCTGCGAGGAGCACAGCGGCCGCGCCGAGGGCTGGATCTTCGCCGCCGACCAGATCGACCGCGGACCGATCGCTCGCCTGGCGATCCCCACCCGCGTGCCCACCGGTTTCCACGGCCTGTGGATCGATCACGCGGACGTCAGCGCCCAGGACCCGGCCCTGCGGCCCATCGCCTGAGCCCATCGTCCGCGATCGCATGCTGCCCACGATCGCCCGGCGCGGCCTCACGCGTTGCGTTGGGCCGCGCTCTCGGCTCTGATCGCCGCATGTCTATGCACGGCGGACGGATCGGGTGGAGCACGGGTTTGATGGCGCTGATGATCATCAGCAGCGGCTGTTCCGGTGGTGACGATGACACCAACGGCAGCTTCACCACGGTGCCCATCACGACCATGAACCAGGGCACGACCGTCGCCGAGACCACCGTCGACACAGGTGACGACACCACCGCGGCGGGCTCCACCACCAGCGGCGTCTCCGCGACCAGCGAAACCACCAGCGTCGACCCCACCACCAGCGGCGACCCCTCGAGCACGAGCTCCACCACCGACGTCGGATCCAGCACCAGCGCCGATGCTTCCAGTTCCGGCACCACCGCCCCTCCGCCCGGCTGCGGCAACGCCGTGCTCGACCCGCTCGAGGAGTGCGACGATGGCAACGACGTCGAGACCGACGACTGTACCAGCATGTGTCTGCCCGCCGCCTGCGGCGACGGCTTCATCCACGCCGGCGTCGAGACCTGCGACGACGGCATGGAGACCAAGACCTGCAACGCCGACTGCAGCGCCGCCATGTGTGGCGACAAGATCGTCAACGTCGCCGCCGGTGAGACCTGCGACGACGGCATGGAGTCCGCCGCCTGCGACAAGGACTGCAGCGCCGCCATGTGCGGCGACATGGCCGTCAACGCCGCCGCCGGCGAGACCTGCGACGACGGCAACGCGGTCGACACCGACGCCTGCGTCGCCGGCTGCAAGCTCGCCGCCTGCGGCGACAAGCTCGTACAGGCCGGCGTCGAGGACTGCGACGACGGCAACATGGTCAACGGCG
>Ga0116158_10003491_pt1 | contig 13610 bp, 10 predicted proteins | sample AD_UKC052_MetaG_FD_89883 | JGI IMG/M metagenome (GOLD analysis project Ga0116158, IMG submission 89883) | Active sludge microbial communities of municipal wastewater-treating anaerobic digesters from USA - AD_UKC052_MetaG | ecosystem: Engineered > Bioreactor > Anaerobic > Digestate | place: USA... | reverse complement strand
GCAACATAATCATCATCGCCATCCAGCTCGATATTTTTGATGTTGATAGTATCCCAATCGACTCCGGCGCGTGTCCCGGACTCGCGTGCTTTCATGAATGCGTCCAGTACTTTGGCTCTGTCGTAATACACGGCATAGTTGCTGTATGTTTTAATATCAGAATTGGCGATGGATTTGAGGAGGGTCTGCACCAAATCCTGGGGTGTGTCGTTACTCGGGCCGCCGCAGGCAGCAAGCAGGGCAACAATCAGCAAGAGTGACAATGCAATACGTTTCATGGTTTCTCCTTTGAGAATATTTGATGGAATCCAATTGCATCAGTATATGCCGGTATCCGGATTTGTCAATAAATTGAAGGGATGAAGAAACCGTTTTTTCAACGAAATCCGTTCCGGCGTGCCGCACACTCGGCCGGATTAGCACTGGCCTCGGGTGGTGCCAAAGGTGTGGCCCACATCGGTGTCATCGAATCTCTTGAAGAGATGGGGATCACCATCGAATGCGTTGCCGGTTCGAGTATCGGGGCCGTTGTCGGCGCCGTCTATGTTTGTGGTTCCCTCAAACGATTCCGGGAGGCCATGCTGGCCATGACCCGGCGAAAGATGTTCCAGCTTGTCGATCCTGTTTTCCCGAAGAGCGGCTTCATTCGCGGGGACAAACTCATCGAATTCCTGGGAGACTTCATTCCGCCGGGAGTCCGCTTTGAGGATCTCCCGATTCCCCTGGCTGTCGTTGCAACGGATTTCGGGACGGGGCAGCGAGCGGTCTTTACGCAGGGCCTGGTCCTTCCGGCCGTACGCGCCTCCATGTCCATTCCCGGAGTGTTTGAACCGGTCGAGATTGGTGGTCGGATCTATGTTGATGGCGGTGCGGCGGATGTCCTTCCGGCGGATCTTCCGAGGCGCCTCGGAGCCCGCCGGGTGATTGCTGTCGGTCTCCATCCTCCGCCGGAAGGTTCCCTGGGAACGGTCATGAGCGAGGAACGCTTTCTCGAGGTTCCGCCCAAAGGATGCACCAGGGCCAAAAAATCCCCGGGGGTCGTCTCGGTGGTCATGCGCTCCATCGATATCATGGATCATGCGACCGAGGCCGCGTCCATCGCCGCCGACAAACCGGATGTCCTGATCCTCCCGGCCATTCACGAGATCGGAACCCTCGAGTTTGACCAATCCACCGTGGCGATCCGGGCGGGACGGCTTGCAGCTGCGGCCCGGTCGCGGGAAATTGCCAGACTCTGACAGGGTATCCATCAGGGTTGCTTCACATAATTTGTCCCAGCCGGATGGAATGGGCCGGATGGGGTTCCTCAAACCTGTCTTGCTGTCTTGTCTTGAACTGCCATGCCTGCCTAAATTGTAAAGGATACCCGCAACGCCCCTTGTTTGTTCCTGTCAGGGGGCTGGAAGACAGACAGAGGCTGACATGTTCAAACCGGTTGATACGGATGTTTCCTTCCCCAAACTCGAAGAAGAGGTCCTCGCCTTCTGGCGTGAGCACCACACTTTTGAAAAATCCCTCGAATGGCGCAAGGGAGCACCTGAATACTCTTTTTATGACGGCCCTCCGTTTGCGACGGGACTGCCGCACTATGGGCATATTCTTCCCGGGACGATGAAGGACATCATTCCGCGCTACCAGACCATGAAGGGCCGCTATGTTCCCCGGCGCTTTGGCTGGGATACGCACGGGCTTCCGGTTGAAAACGAGATCGAAAAGAAGCTCGACCTCAAGACAAAACGTGATATCGAAAATTTCGGGATTGACCGTTTCAACGAGGAGTGCCGTAGCATTGTCCTGCGCTACGTCGGCGAGTGGGAAAAGACGGTCGAGCGGATGGGTCGCTGGGTCGATTTCAAAAACGCCTACATCACCATGGATCTTTCCTACATGGAAAGTATCATGTGGGTCTTCCGTCAGCTCTGGGACAAGGGACTGATCTACCGCAGCTTCAAGATCCTTCCCTACTGCCCGCGTTGCGCGACACCGCTCTCCAACTTTGAGACCAATCAGGGATACAAAGAAGTCGCCGATCCGGCGATCACGGTCCGCTTTGCCCTCGAGGGCCGGGAGCGGACATACATCCTGGCCTGGACAACCACGCCCTGGACGCTGCCCTCCAATATGGCACTCGCGGTGGGTGCCGAGATCCGCTACGTCGAGGTCGTTGACGGCGAGGACCGCTTCATCCTGGCCAAGGACCGGCTTTCAGCGTATTACAAAAAACCGGAAGAGTGCACGATCGCCCGGGAGTTCCCCGGTAGCGATCTGGTCGGACTGACCTACGAGCCGATCTTCCCCTGGTTTGCCGACAAAAAGAATCCGGACCCCAACGATGGGCCGAACGCTCATCGCGGTGCCTTTCGGGTCATCTCGGGAGATTTTGTCAGCACCGAGGACGGAACCGGCATCGTGCACATCGCTCCCGGATTTGGCGAGGACGATGCCCGGGTCGGGCGCGAAAACGGAATTCCCGCTGTCTGTCCGATGGATGACGAGGGCCGCTTTACGTCCGATGTTCCGGACTACGCCGGCCAGTTTGTCAAGGATGCCGACAAGGCCATCATTGACCGGCTCAAGGCCGAGCGCAAGCTGATCAAGCGGGACCAGTACGTCCATAATTATCCGCACTGCTGGCGCTGCGATTCGCCGCTGGTCTACCGGGCCATCTCGAGCTGGTTTGTCAACATCGATAAAATCAAGGACGACATGCTGGCCGCCAACGAGCGGATCAACTGGACACCGGCCCACCTCAAGCACGGCCGCTTCGGCAAGTGGCTGGAGGGGGCACGCGACTGGGCCATCTCGCGCAACCGCTACTGGGGTGCGCCCATTCCGGTCTGGACCTGCGAGGACCCGGCCTGCGGGCACGATGTCTGCGTCGGTTCGGTTGAAGAGCTGGAAAAGCTGTCCGGCCAGAAGGTGACGGATCTGCACAAGCACCATGTCGACAAGCTGACCGGCGCCTGCCCCAAGTGCGGAAAAACCCTGCGTCGTACACCCGAGGTGCTGGACTGCTGGTTCGAATCGGGGGCCATGCCCTACGCACAGGCCCACTATCCCTTTGAAAACAAGGAGCGTTTCGAGGCGACTTTCCCGGCGGATTTTATCGCCGAGTCCCTCGACCAGACACGGGGCTGGTTTTACACTCTCGTTGTCCTAGCTGCGGCCCTCTTCAAGGATACCTCGTTCAAGAATGTGGTCGTGACCGGACTGGTTCTTGCCGAGGACGGCAAGAAGATGTCAAAACGGCTCCGGAATTATCCGGAGGTCTCCGAGATCTTTGACAGCTTTGGTGCGGACGCCTTGCGGATCTATCTGATGAACTCGGCCCTCGTCAAGGCCGAGGAGTTGAATTTCTCCGGGCACGGGGTCAAGGAGGTCCTGCGCGCCTTCCACCTTCCGCTCTGGAATTCCTACAGCTTTTTTGTGACCTACGCCAATGTCGACGGATGGGATCCGGCCCGGGATGCAGTACCCCTTGCTTCGATCACCAATCCTCTTGATCGCTGGATCCTCTCGGCGACCGAGCGGCTTGTGGGCGAGGTCAATGAACAGATGGACCGCTACGATCTCCAGCGCTCGATCACACCCTTGATGGGTTTTCTTGATGAATTGACCAACTGGTATATCCGGCGTTCCCGGAGACGCTTCTGGAAAGGGACACTGGACAACGAGAAGAAGGGCGCCTATACGACACTCTATCGTGTCCTGACCCGGCTCTCCCAGGTGATTGCGCCCTTTACACCCTTTATCAGCGAGGCGATCTGGCGCGGGCTGCGCAGTGATGCCATGTCCGAGAGTGTCCACCTGACGGACTATCCGCAGGCGGACGCTTCCCTGCGGGATGAAGCGCTCGAGCAGGAGATGGCCCTGGCCATGCGGGCGGTCTCGATGGGGCGCGCCCTCCGCAATCAACACAAGATCAAGGTCCGGCAGCCCCTGCCGGCCATCCACCTGGTGACATCTGACGAACGTGAACGCGGCATCCTCACCCGCCTCGGGGACATTCTTGTCGAAGAACTCAACGTGAAGAACGTGGTCTTTGGTGAGAAGGAAGAGGATCTCGTCACGCTCTCGGCCAAGGCCAATTTCAAGACACTCGGCGCAAAGCTGGGCAAGGACATGAAGGCGGCGGCTGCCCTGATCGAGAAAATGACGACAGCCGATCTGGGCAGGTTGCGGGCAGAGGGCGCCCTGACGATACAGGAAGGGGCGTTTTCGGCTTCCCTGAGTGTCGAGGACGTCCTCATCAACCGCAGCGAAAAAGACGGGCTCTTCGTCATGAACGAGGGAACCCTGACGGTTGCCATGGACCATACGCTCACTCCCGAACTGGAACTTGAGGGATTGGCCCGTGATCTCGTCCACCAGATCCAGTCGATACGCAAGGAAAGCGGATTCGATGTGACGGACCGGATTGCCGTCCGGTATGACGGGGACCCGAAAGTGGCCGATGCATTCCAGCGATTTGGGGAGTACATCGCCGGAGAAGTGCTGGCAGTTTCGTGCACAGCCGGCTGTTCCGTGGAGCTCGAAGCCGTCGATTTTGACGGGATCAGGGCAAGGCTCGAGATCAACAAGGCCTGACGCACCATGACTGGAGATTGAACGGATATGCACTATACAATATGGAAGCGACAGCCCCCGACACAGGGCCTGCCCGAGGGTGAATCCGGCGGCGGAAAGAAAAAAAAGGGCAAGATCCGCGAGAATATCGAGGTGATCCTGTCTGCCATCCTGATCGCCGTCCTGATCAGGGTCTTCCTGGTGGACAACTACCAGATTCCCTCCGGTTCGATGATCCCGACCATGCTGGAGGGGGACAGGCTCTTTGTCTCCAAGTTCAATTACGGGGTCCGGCTTCCGATTCTCCCCAACTGGAAGCTCCCGCGCTTTGATTCCCCGGATCGGGGGGATATTGTGATTTTCCAGTATCCCAATTACCGTTCGCCGGGCTGGCTGGCCGAGCTGGCCGACCTCTTCACTTTTTCCATCTTCGGACTCGATCCGATGGAAAAGAACTTTGTCAAACGGGCGATTGGCTTGCCTGGTGACTTCATCGCACTCGAGGAGAACGGGACTCTCTGGCTCAACGGGAAGCAGGTGCCACGGCGGAAGCTGTACAAACGAATCGTTCGGGGAAAAGAGGAGAGCGGAGTGTTCGAGGTTTTTGCATCGACGAACGAATCCGTCACGAACAAGCTCTATGAGTATTCACCCGGACGGAATGTCTATCCGGTGGGGGATTTTGAGGTCTGGGAAGAAAGACTGGGCGGGAATACATACCAGGTCCAGTATTCGATGCATGCAAAGCGGGAGAAGTTTCCACCACGGCACCAGGAGGGCTGGCATTTTTTTCTCATCGAGGTGCAAAAAGTCTGGCTCGAGAAAAACATGCTCCAGTCTTCGCAAAACGAAACGAACGAACTGGTCAAGGTCTTCACAAAGCAGCAGTATGATGCCTTGCCTGCAGGCAAGGTCGCAAACTGTCTCGTCCATGCAAAAGATGGACAGGTTTGGTACCGAGTGCACGGAATGACAAATATTGCGCCACTGATTTCCATGTATTCCAACAGGCTCTGCATTGTTGTTCCCAAGGATCATTATTTTGTGATGGGCGACAATCGGGACAACAGTTCCGACAGCCGGGTTTGGGGTTTTTTGCACAAGGATTACCTGATGGGCAGTCCCCTGATCCGTTATCTCCCGTTTTCACGTTTCGGGACGATCGACTGAGGCTGGTTGTACAGGCTGGCAAAGACCCGGTCGTCCTATACCGGAATGAACAAACGGGATTTCAGGGGAGAATACATGCAGTTCAGCATCTGGAAACGCAAGGAGCAGAAACCGGACCTGACCGAGGGTGAATCCGGCGGCAGAATGAAAAAAAAGGGCAGGATTCGGGAAAATATCGAGGTGATCCTCTCCGCAATTCTGATTGCCGTCCTGATCAGGGTTTTTTTGGTGGATAACTACGAGATCCCTTCGGGTTCGATGATTCCAACCATGCTTGAGGGGGACAGACTCTTTGTTTCCAAATTCAATTATGGCGTCCGGCTTCCGATTCTTCCCAATTGGAAGCTCCCGCGCTTTGATTCTCCTGATCATGGGGATATTGTGATCTTCCAGTATCCCAATTATCGCTCGCCGGGCTGGTTGTCCGAGTTGGCTGATCTTTTCACCTTCTCCATTTTTGGTCTCGATCCGATGCCGAAGAATTATGTCAAGCGGGTCATGGGCTTGCCGGGTGACCATGTACGGATCGATCCGGACGGCACGGTCTGGAGAAACGGGAAACCTGTCGGGAGACGGTTTTTTGAGGAACGGGCTCTTGTCCGCCTGCCTGCCGATGGTGCCATGAACAAGCATATTGTCCGATATCTGAGTGGTACCAATCTGGTCTACGAGAATACTGTCGCCGGCTCGATTCCCTCGTGGTACGATCCCCGCAATCCGGAAATGTACAGGATCTATCGCGAAGGGGATGCCGGAAGTGAGTACCTTGTCCAGTATTTGACGGACGGTTTTTTGCAGGAAGAGCGCAAAGAGACGATCCGGACCATGCTCAGACCATTTCCCCTGGGCCCGAAGGATTTCGAGGCCAATATCCATGCCCGGTCCATGTATACCAACGACATCAAAAATTTCTACAAGAAGATTGCGAATATCTGGCTTGAACAGAACATGCTGCAATCATCCTACTATATGGATGTCCTGGACAGGGAAACCTACCGCCCCAAAAAAATTCTCCTGGGTCCCGACGACAGGATGGCAACTGTGGATCTCTATTCGATGGAACAGTATGCACAGATCACGGCGAAGACCTCCGATCTGGATTGTCTTGTGTACGCAAGCTCGGGTGAAGCCTGGTACAGAGTCAAGGGGATGACCAATCTCCAGCCTCTCTTTGCCATCTATTCCAACAGGCTCTGTGTGGTGGTCCCGAAGGAACATTATTTCGTGATGGGGGACAACCGTGACAACAGCTCCGACAGCAGGGACTGGGGGTTTCTGCACAAGGACTACCTGATGGGGAGTCCCTTGATTCGCTATCTTCCGTTCTCCCGCTTCGGGACGATGGACTAGAGCGGGTAATTTTTGCGCACTTTCTGGCGTAGATCTGCAGAATTGCCGTGGTATTCCCGGAATCCGATAATAAAAACGTGATACTGTCATGTGACTCCGGGAGTATTCTGATACAAAGCGATGTGACCGTGGTATTCCCGACTTACGGGTCTCATTCCTCGTGGATCAGGGCCAGCCTGCGGTCGGCAATATTGTAAAATAGTGGAGCAACCAGAATTTTCGGGTAGCGCTCCCGCAGGCGTTTGGCCTCACTCAGGACAAAGTCGATGGATTCCCCGATCTCGAACAGGGGGCTGAAGCTGTTGAAGTGGGCCTCTGCGGCTTCCCGTGTCCAGCCTGCGTTTTCGACCAGCCCTGATACAAAGAGTTCCCGTTTGGTCTGCACATTGACCATCCCGCAATTGTCGTGGGCCAGCAGGGCAATGGAAGTGACACCGCCGACTCCGATCGCGTAGGAGACTTTGAATTCGCTCGGGCGGAGATTGCCGCCACCGCTGCGGATGATGTAGGCGAAATTGTCCGGGATGCGGAGCTGTTTCCGGTTGTCCATGCACATCCCGATCAGGACCTGCGCCTTGTCCCAAGTGTCAAACTGGCGCTCGAGGTTATGGTATTCCAGAAGCAGGCTGATGGGGGTATCCCGGTACGCGGGAAAAATGTCGTCCGGGCAGGTGACGGCATGCAGACGGTGTGCGTTTGGCGAGTCGATCATGGCAAAAACTTACTGAGACCCCCGAAATTGTCAAGCGGTATCCCCGCGTGTGTCAACGCGTGAGGATAGTCAAAGGACAATCCGGGACAGATATTACAGTTATGTAATCTCTATCCCGGATTCGCATAATTCTTTTGCAATATTCAGGTGTGTTGCGGCACAAATCGGGCTATTATGGGTGTGTACTCTATGAAAGCTTGGAGGTGAATCGTGTCATATAGGACTGGAATGCTGGGAATAGCGTGCTTGATGATGTTTGCCTGTGCCAAAGTGGATTACGCCTACCGGCACGATGTGGCCGGCCGGGTTGTTGACGGACAAACTGGCCGGGCTGTCAACAATGCGATTGTTGAGCGAATTGAGGAAGGTGTGCCAACGGATGCAGTTCGGGATCTCTACCGTCGAGTGACGGGCCCGGATGGCAGCTTCCGGTTTGAGTACAGTGGTCTGGGTGGAAAGCCCGAACAGTGCCAGATCTGGATGCTTCAGGTCCAAGCTGTGGGATATCAGTCCAGGACGATCACCAATACGGTCGCTTGGCAGCCTTTACGTGAGAGCAACACTGCCAGCTATGGATACATCCTGACCAATCTCAGGATAATAATTAAAAAATGACAATATAAAAGTATTATAGAAAAAAGACGTTTGTGTGGTATGAGTGTACACTCATGAGAGATATGTACGGAGGGCTCTCATGAGAATATCACGGGTAATAATGCTGTTTTTGGCCGGTGTGCCGGTCGTTATGAGCACAGCGTGTTCTGAGGATGTTTTGGGGTTGTTTGGCGGGACTTCTTCGTCAGCACTTTCGCAGAGTGCTTCGGCCGGTTCGGTGTCCTCGACGGTGACGAGCATATCGAGTTCTACTTCTACAGGGAGTGCATCATCCCAGGCTGACAGCGTAGTCTACAACGGAGAGACCTATACGGGAATGGGCACAGTCCTCAATTCTGCCAGTCCGGTCCGCTATACGTACGACAAGCTCGTCATCACATCCCCCGCTGTTGCACGCTTCGAGGCGGATGGATTTTTTACCCTGCGTGGGTCAAACACGGATGTCAGTTCAAACCAGTACTCCGTCGTATATGTCACCAACCTGACAACACCGTCCCCCCGGGCCTACTGGTTTGTGCGCGGCAATTTCGAACAGCGTATCTGGCTCCCCTTTGGTCCGGGGCGCTACCGGGTGACCGTGCACAAAACCACCATGACATCGCAAAATCTTGACTATGAAGGTGCCATCAGCGGATGGTCGTACAATACGTCGTCTGTGACCAACGGTGTGTACACCTTCATCGTCGAGAATACACGAAACGAGGACGGCCGGTTCTACTATCCGAGCTATTTTGTCCAGTCCGATCATGCCCTGATCAGATCGAAGGCAACAGCCCTGCTTTCAGGCGTCAGCGGGGTGTCCAACCAGATCCGCAGGATCCATGATTTTGTGGTAACCAATCTCGAGTATGATTACAGTTCGATATCCACCAATGTCGGGAAGCGCAAGCGGCAGGATGCCGTTGCCACGCTTGAAAACCGGATGGGTGTCTGCGAGGGCTATGCCCAGCTCTATGCGGCGCTCCTTCGTTCAACGGGATTTGAAGCCAAGTATCTTTCCGGCGATGCCGGTGGTGGTCACGCCTGGAACACCGTCTTTGACGGTCTGGCATGGCGCTATATCGACACGACCTGGGATGACCCGGGCCCGAATAGCCATCTTCCGACCAATCTCCGCTACAACTATTTCTGGATGACATACGAACAGATAAGTACCAATCACACGCAGGAGAGCGAAAACCCGACCCGGGTTGTGACGCGTCGTTCCCGCGGTTCCGGTCTTGAGGACGTCGAGGTTCGTGTCCGTCAATACGATTAACCGAAGTGTTGCATCAATGGCCATGCCGGTCCTGCATTCGGCATGGCTCTTTTTTTTGGTGAATAACCTCATTCTTTTTTGGATGCGATCATGGTCTGGGGATGTCAGGAATCCTGTCAGGGATGCCCTGTGGATGACGGATTCTTGAGCGAAGAGAGGCGAGGTCCTCTGGCGATCCACGCGGGGCAAAGCCAGATTCCGCGCATCGCCGCTTTCCGATGGCCTGAGGGTGTTCAACAAAAAAAGGGCTAAGTTATCAGCCCTTGGAATACGGTACACATAATCGTGTTATTGCTTTTTCATCACAAATTTCTGGTTGCTGGTCTTGAAGTCGAGATGCATGGTATCTCCCGAAATTTTAAATGTTGCTGAGAATTTGAATGCCTTGCCCATGTTCCAGTAGAGGGTGTCATTGGTGAGCGACCAGTCGAACTGCCGAATGCCAGCAACCATCAGTTTGCCATCTTCACGAAATTCGTAGGTCATGTCCTTGTTGACGTCTGCCGCGGTTCCGCTGGCTTCGACCACCTTCCATGTCCCGAGGATGGGTGAGCCGGCAGATCCATCCTTTTTTCCGCAGGCGGAGATGGTCAGAATGAGGGTCGAAATGAAAATAAAAGACACGATACGTTGCATGCTGTGACTCCTGTGTTTTTTTTATATGCTACAGAGAAAATCGCTCTGGTACAAGAGTCTTAAGTGGGGTCAAGGTCTTGATACGGACGGCAGTATTTGAAAACCGAGAGGATCGTGCTATCATTGCCGGTGCTTGATCCCCAGGGGGAAATTGGCAGGAGGTATGGCATGCGTGCTATTGGACTTGTTATTGGGGGCGTTATGGTGTTGGCAGGTATATTGGCCTGTGGAAAGACCGGGTCAACCCGGTACACTGATCCGGACATGGGGATTTCGTTTGAGTATCCGGCTGCCTGGAAGATGACCAAACAGGACGGCAAGCTGGGGCTGGCCAGCACCAGGGCCGAAAAGACAGCCATCATGTTTTCGACATTCCGCAATATTCCGCAGGATGTGCCTGCGGGGACCGCGTTTGACAAGGTCATTACCCGACCCTACCAGTCGCGCCTCGGCTTTGGGGATAACCTGCTCCCCGAGGCCTCCCGCGAGATGCCCGAAGCCCAGCTCAAGGCTGTTGGGGCCGAGCGTGGCTACAAGGGCAAGTTTGAAGGTGTCTACGACGGCCGGCCCTCCATCTTTAGCGTCGGGCTGTTTATCAAGGGAACGGACGGCTATCAGGTGTTGGCCATCGTGGACGCGGACCATTTTGACAAGGCCAGCGCGACCATGGTTCAAGTTTTAAACAGTTTCAATATAACAAAATAACAGCTTGCGGGTGTCCATCCGGCGGTACTGATACGAAGAGGCGGGCCGCGGCCCGCCTCTTCGTGCGTGTGGACAATGTAACCCGGCGTCAATCCAGCCCCGGGGGCGGGAACTTGCGGCAGAGGGTGGCCACCTCGGCGGCGATGGTTTCGTGGAGGGCGGCGTCCTCAGGGGCCGCCACCACACGCTCGATCCAGCCGGCGATCATTTCCATTTCGGTTTCGCCAAACCCGCGTGAGGTGACCGCGGCTGTGCCGATGCGGATCCCGCTCGGATCAAAGGGCTTGCGCGTATCAAAGGGGACGGCGTTGCAGTTGAGGACGATCCCCGCGGCATCGAGGGCACGCGCGGCGGTCCGGCCCGAGACATTTTTGTTGGTGAGATCGATCAGCATCAGGTGATTGTCGGTCCCTCCGGTGACAAGCGCAAAGCCGCGCGCCACGAGGGCCTGCGCCAGCGCCTGCGCGTTTTTGACGATCCGTTGGGCGTAGACCTGAAAGTCCGGCTGCAGGGCCTCAAGGAAGGCAACGGCCATGGCCGCGGTGGTGTGGTTGTGCGGGCCACCCTGCATCCCGGGGAAGACGGCCTTGTCGATAGCCGCGGCATGCTCGGCCTTGCAGAGAATCATGCCTCCGCGCGGGCCGCGCAGGGTTTTATGGGTGGTCGTGGTGACCACATCGGCGTACGGAATCGGGGAGGGGTGCGCCTTGCCCGCGACCAGGCCCGCAAAGTGTGCCATGTCCACCATCAAAATGGCGCCGACCTCGTCTGCAATCTGGCGAAAACGGGCAAAGTCCAGGATACGCGGGTAGGCCGAGTGGCCGGCGATGATCATTTTTGGTTTGTGCTCAAGGGCCAGCTTGCGGATGTTGTCATAGTCAAGCTGGTGCGTGCCTTCATCAAGACCGTAGGAGACTGAGTTGAAATATTTACCCGTGATGCTCACTTTTGCACCATGGGTCAGGTGGCCGCCATGGGGGAGGGCCATCCCAAGAATGGTATCCCCGGGACTGAGGAAGGCCAGATAGACGGCCAGGTTGGCCGGTGAGCCAGAGTAGGGCTGAACATTGGCGTGATCAGCCCCGAAGAGCTCTTTTGCCCGGTCAATTGCGAGTTGTTCAATAGGGTCAATGCACTGTTGGCCCTCATAATACCGTTTTCCCGGGTAGCCTTCAGAATATTTGTTTGTGAGAATAGTCCCGCTGGCTTCGAGAACGGCGCGACTGACGTAGTTTTCGGAAGCAATCAGGCGAACCTTGTCAAACTGGCGCCGCTCCTCTGCTCGAATCAGTTTATAAATTTCAGGGTCCCGTTGTGAAAGATGATCCATGGGCAGGTCTCCTTTTTTTTGGGAACAGTGTACAAGTTCCCGGTCGTGTTCGTATTTCCCGAAAAGGGGGCGCTCAGGTGACGTATCCATTGGGATGACGGCAGAGGGCGGACAGCCTTCGGATGCCTGAATAATAGTCAATCTCCCGGGTTTTTGTCCCGCATTCTGTTGTATCCATATAGTTATGTGATACTATAAATATGTGCTAAGCAGGATTGGTATTGGGGGGAGTGATGCAATCCGGAAAAAAATTTTTGATCTTTGGAATATGTTTTTCCAGTTTCGTGTTCGCCTGCGGTGAGGATTCGCAGCCTGCCGGTATTGTTCAGAGCGGAAACTCACTCGTACGAAACGGATATTCACTCACGGATTATACGATCCCTCCTGGGACGAGCGAGGTTGTTGTGACTAACCTCCGTCAGCAAGAGAGGGTCGTGATTATCCCGTTGGACAGCGAGTACGCGGAAGGGCCGGCCAAACTGCGCCAGGTCGGGACCATGCGGGTGGACTACGCGGGCCCTGCCCCGCGCGAGCTCGCGCCGCGTCACCGGCGTGAGGCTGTTCAGCAAAACCGCAGTTCAGCCAAAGAGACTCTCACACCGTTTTCGGGCACGGCCGAACTCGAGAGGGCTCAGCGCCTGCCGGCCAGCCACCCTGAGCCAGCGACGCGCGCGACGGAATTCAGTCTCGGGCAAACCCATGATTTTTTTGTGATTTATGACTTCAATGATATTGCAAAAGGTGGCGTTGTGGCCCCGTCCCGGCTGCTGTACAAAGGGACGCATTGTTACGTCTGGCTGACGGCGGGGATCGCCACCCATGCCAATGCCGGGCCCGTTGCCACCAATGCCGGCCAGGCCTTTGATGCCACGATCTACCAGAAGGTGACCGGCCTTTTTGGTTCCGAATGGGGCGGGGAAAGAGATGACGGAAGTGGCGGGATTGACGGAGACAAGCGGGTGCACATCCTCTTTCAGGACGTGACCAAAAATCCTCCGGGCGGGTACTTCAGCGGACGTGACCAGTATTACAATACCCAGTTTTCGAAACCCGAGGACAAATACAGCAACGAAAAGGAAATGTTTTACGTTTGCCAGTCGTCGGCCTACATGGATACGATCCCCAACCGCAATGATGTTCTGGCACACGAGTTCCAGCATTGTGTGCTGAACAATCAGGTGCGGCGGAAACTGGGCGCCAGTCCGCTTTCGTACATCAATGAGGGCTTCTCCCAGCTTGCCGAGACTTGGTGCGGGTATGGTCCGATG